>Ga0208765_1001365_pt1 | contig 14875 bp, 18 predicted proteins | sample ETNtaG_2_FD_185783 | JGI IMG/M metagenome (GOLD analysis project Ga0208765, IMG submission 185783) | Marine microbial and viral communities from oxygen minimum zone, Eastern Pacific Ocean - ETNP201406SV203 (SPAdes) (version 2) | ecosystem: Environmental > Aquatic > Marine > Oceanic ... | reverse complement strand
TGATGTCCGGTCTGTCAAGTTTTTCATACATGGATAATATTGCTTCAGTTGCATCATCACCGCCCACAGTTGAATGACCAAGAACAAAACCATCAATGATAAAATCTGTTGACATTACAATTCCAGACAATACGGATTTTTTCGAAGTCTGTGAGAAACTTTCAGCAATAGCTAGGCCGTGAAGACCATGTTTCTCAAGATGAAGATGCCTCATTTTGTTTTCTCCTGTATGCTCTGTAAACCAAGCCGGTAATCACCATTACAATTATGGTAACAGTTGACCACACCCCAAATATGGCAAAATCTGGTTCACCCATATTTCTAATCAATAGTAATAAAATAAATACATTAGAAATTAGGGAATCCCATGCCAGAATTTATCTGCGAAGAATGTGGCAGACGAGAGTTTCATGAAAACCAAGATACTTTGGATATGATGGTAAAAATACACGGTGAGTTCTGCCGCAAAGTAGAGGGGCAATCACACAGCTTTATGCATCGTGAAGATGGCCATAATGAGCCTATGGATTCTGAAAGGGCAAATGACGAAAAAGACGTTCCTATACTCAAAGAATGATCACTGAAAATTTGCTGTTAATTTAGACCAAGAATTATCTGATTGCTAAAAAGACATCGGCTAAATTATCTACGCAGTTCTGAAGAGATGTTTTACCGTAGTCAGTCACAATAGCCTTAACTTTTTCTGGGTCAACAAGCCTATATTTGATCTTGTTAGCGGAATTACGACAATGAGAGCAGGGACCAGTGTCGCCCTTGACGATTCCTTCTTTCACAAGCATATTTTTGTATAATGAAACAGTGCCGGGAGATTTTTTTGTATATTTGACAATCTGGGAGAAAACCTGACATTCTTTCTTTAGCAGCAATTTTATGATTCTAGAGCAAGTGGTTTGGTTGAGCCTTTTAATTATAATCCGAGAACCAGTTTCAACCTGTTTTGAAAAATATCTAGGAACAGAATTATCATATTCAACTGAGACTAAACCTGATTTTTTAAGTGAAGATAGGTGATGCTGAAGTGTTCCATTTGCAATAGATGTTTCCTTTTTGATTTCATGAAAACGAAGCCCTGGGAAAACGTCTATTATATTTTTAATAGATTCCTGGTTTGAGCCAAATTTTTGTTTGTTCAACTTACTAGTTTAAAAAAATAATTAGGTTATTTAAATTTTAATTCGATTACATACTAGTGGAAACTGTTCTGATCTTTTTGAAAAAATAGTACAGTGATCAAATAAAATTAATTCCAATACCGGCACCCTTATGTCTACAATGGCAAGTTGCTTTAATAATGGGTACTGGCACTTTACCAAAAGATTTCAAAGAAAACAAATCTAGTGCTAACAAAGCTGGAATTGCAATCTCAGTGGGTATTGTGGCTGTGGTTTTAGCTGTTTCTGGTTTGCTTCTTACAGACAACTTCCCAATGTCAGAAACACCAGAGGTTCAGATGGAACCAAGTACGCCAGTAATGCAACAGGAATATGACGCCCCATTATCGCCAGTAAAAAGTTCATCAGAACCTGCATCATATGCATCTTCGGCTGGAAATTTGTATGGATATCTTGAATTCAAGATCAGCGACGGTGATGTCAAAAGCATGACTGCTGATGACAATAATACCTCTCTTGTAATTGCCATTGATACATATGGTGATGGAGAGTTGCGTGTTGACCTTGATGAGCAATTCATAGGGTCATTTAATGACGGAACCTACTTTGTAATTGTAGACAATGAGGAGTTTAACGACTATGTGCAAGCTGGAACAGAACTATACATCCCATTTGAAATGGGAACTGAAAAAATTGAAATCGTTGGAAGCTATATACTATCATAATTCAAAATGTTGTAAAAATCAAAATGACCAAATTATTTATTCCTAGAAGACCTAATCGTTCAGCACACATTGATGATGAAGAGGAAGAACAAACTCATCATAGTGAGTGAGTATTATAAGCAATTATTCGGTCATACAAAAAGTAGTATAAAATGACCAAATTAGATGCAACTGAATTTTTAGACAGTCTTGGATGCTCGCATGTCGTGTATTTCCATGACGGTGGTAAAACGACTAGAGATGTAGAGTTTGGGTTTATAAAAAAAGGGTTGGAAAAACAAGAACATTGCTTTTACACCACCCAAAATCCTGAAGAAATACTGAACCAGATGAAGGAATTTGGTATTGATACTGAAGCATCTAATGAATTTTTACATGTAGTAAAAATCCCAGAAAAGTTTGAAGACTACTCCAAAATGATTCTTGGAAAGGTTGACGAATTGCCACGTAATTCTGCAATAAGAGTAGTATCAACTCATTATTTTGAATTTAATTCGGAGTCAAAAACCGACCGAATGGCAGAAATTGAGCAGTGTGTAGAGGATGATTACCATTCTCTTAAGGGAAACTTTGTTTGTTCCTTTCCAGTACAGAAGATTACTAATTCTCTTCGCGGTAGATTTCTAAACCAACTGCTTGACTCTCACAGGGCAATAATATTTCAAACGGAAGAAAACGGAACAGAAGTTTTTACACTTCCCTAGAATTTTTCATTCATCTCATTTATGAGATCATTTATTCTAGAATAATCCTTATGAAACTCAATTCCTCTCTCAGTAACTGTGATTGATTTTTCCCTTTCAATCATTCCCCTTTTCTCCATTTCTTCCAGGTATTTTGTTAGTTTATCATAAGATGTATTACACTTGATTTGGATTCTGGTTGGAGATACTGATTCGTTATTCTGAGTGTCAGCTATTACAGCAGTAATAACATCAAAGAAAATTTGAATTTTAGCCCTTCTTACTTTAGCAATAATTTTTTCCATGTTAATCGTATTTCATCCTAGTAGGAAACTTTTGATTCGAGAAAACACCAATAGCAAAAAATCCAATCATCACCGTAAGTGTAACATCTATAACAACTGATGCATCATGTTCGATACGGTCAGCGTTGAGATCTTCCGCAAGGAGGAAGATTGAAAGAATTATGAATGTTCCAAACGCAAGTGTTGTAAAAATTATGTTTGAGTTTCTTGTTGATCTATATGCAGCTATACTGAGTATGAAAAGGAATACACCAAAAGTAATGGCGGCAATATGAAGAGTTTCATGCGCAAGTAATTGCCAACAGTCTAGTAATTCCTCAGACATATGACCATGTTCGTCTGCGGATGGTGTGTCAACAACGGAACATACAACCTCTTCAAGGAAAAATGGACCGAGTGCTGCCACGGTGGTTATAATACCTATAATTGTAAGGAGATATACTCTATTTTGTAGAAATGTTGTCGACATTGATGAGGTTACAGATTGAACCTTCAATAAAAATACAAATGGTACAATGGTCAAAGTGAATAATTGTCTGAGCATGAATATGATTTAGTTGTAGTAGGGGCGGGACCAGCTGGTTCGTCAGCCGCATATGCTGCAGCAAAAAATGGGATAAAAGTAGCACTTCTAGAGAAGGAAGAAAACATTGCACAAACAGTAAGAACAAGTGGTGTAACATGGATTGACTATGCCAAGGAGTTTGGTATACCAGAAGACTGCTATAACCCAATCAAGACATACAACTTTTGCTCCCCAAACAACAAGGCATCAATAAGTGATGATAATGCAAAGGCTGCAGTTCTCGATGTGCGAAAGACCTACAGGTTTTTGGCAGAGCAAGCAAAAAGTAACGGCGCAGAAATTTTTGTCAACACAAATGTCACTGAAGTGATCACAGAAAATGAAAAGGTTGTAGGAGTAAAGGCAAATTCTTCAAACAACAAAATGGTTTTTCGTGCCAAGATGGTGATTGATGCCAGCGGATTCCAGTCTGTTGTTTCAAAGTCACTTGGTCTTGTCAAACAGTGGAAGAGGTTTGGCGTGGGTGCAGAATACGAAGCAGAAGTGGAACATGTCAATTCTGACACCTGGTGGTTGATGGTTGGTCAGATGTATTCCCCAGCTGGCTATGCCTGGATATTTCCACTTGGAAAAAACCTGGCACGTATTGGGGTTGGAATAGGAAAGCCTGAATCTGATATGGATCCAACAGAAAGACTTGATGAGATGATAGAAAAAAGAGTGGGGCCAATCAAGGACTTGGGAAAGATAACAAAAAAAGAATTTCATTATGGTTTGATTCCAAACGAGGGTCTTTCACGCAAAACAGTTTATGATAATTTGATTTTAGTTGGTGACACTGCGGGCATGGCGAATCCGCTTGTATTAGAAGGAATACGATACGCGATAAAATATGGCAGAGTTGCTGGTGACATAGCTAGTAAGGCAATAAAGTCAGGAGATACTTCTGAAAATGCATTACAACATTATGAATCAATTTGGAAAAAGGAAGTTGAATCAAAAATAAAATCTGCCCATAAAGTTCAGACAAGATGGCTTAAGTTATCTGATCATGATTGGGACAATGAGATTAAGATCATAAGTAATTTGACAGCTGATGAATTCTTGGATTTTATCAGAGCTGATTTTACCGTGTCAAAAATCGTGAAGCTTGCAACACATCATCCAATGCTGGCTGTTAGGCAACTCTTCAATGTTATCAAGGGTGACTAGATGGACAAAACAGCAAAAGTCTTTGACACATGGGCAGTAACGGGAAGATCTGAAGAGATGGAAGAGGGACATGGAATGTCTGTCAGTAAATTTTTGGGCAGTGTTTCCTTTGACAAGCCTTTCTCATTCTTGGATATTGGGTGTGGTAACGGCTGGGTTGTTAGAAAAATTGCACAACTACCCAAATGCAAAAAAGCAGTTGGAATAGACAAGAGTAAAAATATGATAAAAAGAGCAGCTGCAAAACAGACATCAAGTAAGGAAAAATACGTATGTACAGACCTCGAGTCCTGGAATTATAGCGGAAAGTTTGATGTTATTTTTTCCATGGAATCTCTATACTATTCAGTTCCAATGGAATCTGCACTTGCTAAGGTTTTCAAGACGCTAAGAGCTGGTGGTTTCTTTTATTGCGGCACTGATTTTTACAGTGACAATCATCTAACTAAAAGATGGACGAAAGTCATGAAAATTCCAATGGACCTGCGTTCAAAAACTGAGTGGAAAAAAATGTTCAGGGAAATTGGATTTAAGACTAGTACAAGACAAATCAAGGACCCAAAAAACAAAGCAAAGTGGAAACGGGAATTTGGTACATTATTTGTAATTGGTAAGAAAATTAATTAGATAATTTCATCTTTCTTTTTCTTCTGATACTTACAATGATTCCAACTATAACTGCGCCAATTATGGCCAAAATAATTCCAGCGTGTGGCAACTCTTCAGACTTATACTCAGCCTCTAAAATAGGCACGTCTGGAAGACTGGTTTCATTCTCAGATACAAGGAAGCTGGTGTTGTAGATGTCTGGTCTTAGTATCTGATCTGATGATGCAAATATCTTCAGGGTGTTTGCCCCAGTATCAAGTTTTGAAGTCTCAACTTCTGTAATTATAATTTCAGTTAATCCATCTGTTGTAGATACCATCCCTGATGAGACAGTTTCCCCTCTGGAATTTGACACAAAGTAATGTATCTCAGAAGAATCAGTTGTTTCAACAATAATTGTAATTGGTTCTTTCAAGTTTACAACGTCTGAAATCTCAACACCTGTGATTTTTGGAAATTTAATCTGTTCAAACTTTTTCCATTTACCAGCTTCAAAAGGATATCCAGGTGAATCAAATGAGTTTATGGTAATTGTTCTTGCTTCTGGTGAATAATTATCAAGGTAGAATGGTCCATTGCTAATAACAGCATGTCCGTTTTGTTCAATCCATGCTATTGATGCATCATAACGCTCATCAAAGTATTGCCAATCATATTGTGATCCTTGCAGTGGGGTAGGAACATAGTGTGATTGTTTAAAATCTATAAGATACTGTTTGATTATTTCTGCATCGTTTGGTATTATCAGTGAAAGCCAGTTTACGTTTTTGCTGACAGCGCCTGAACGTGAAAAAGACACTTTGCCATCAACAACCGCTTGTTCCATGGAGGCCATCAATTCCCATGGCATGCTGCTCCAGGGTGTTGTCCATGAAGCTATTTCTGTCTCATCAAAATGCCAATAATCAACATAAACCTCAATTGTATCGTCATCAATTGGTTTTATTCCGACCAACGTTTTTGCATTTTGTGCTGCCTGTGGGGAATAAACAGAATCGTATGTGATATCTCCTTCATGCTGTTCAGAACCCCATTCCACTAGAAAGTATATCGAATACAAAATATCATTCATATCCATTCTTTGTTCATTGTGCCAATTACCAAGAGCCAAATCAAATGTGACCTTACTAGTTGCCTCCTGACTAGCTCCTACCTTTTTCCAACTTTGGCTTCCAATATCCCATGTAATTGCATCACTAGGAACTAAAATTTTTTCTTGACTGCCAAAATTTTCAACCTGCCATTCAGTTCGAACTGGAATGGTTTTTCCCGTATATGGATGGCTAAATGCAGCAGGATCATACAGGTTTAACCAGACTTGGTTACTGTACGTATCGCTAAAACCGCCAATTGGGTTCCATGAACCCTGGTAAATTTGTTTTACACCAACTACAAGTGGTTCATTATCAGATTTTACATTAAGTGGAGTAAACCTAGTTGTAATGCCAGCACCTAGAGCATTGATGACACCATCTATGTCATTGCCTGCAATAAATTGGTCTGTTTTGCTAGCAAGAAATATTCTGACAGACTCATTTACTCCCTCGATTGTTGCTTTTTCTATCAGTGAATTTCTTTCATCAGCAGAGTTGAAATCACCAGTATAGATTTTCTTCGTAATGGAGTCAAGGTAATCATTTTCGTAATTCCAATAATTTGGATCATTATTTCCTGGCATGTTAGAAAACCAAGGAGAATACATTTGTGCAAGCCCAACAGAATCATACTTTGCAAATCCAGAGCTGCCCCAGCCTTCAGTATAAAGATGCCATTTTTGATCCGCAGGATTTGAACCATAGACAACAACAAAGGCCTTGTTAAGATCTCCAAAGTCCTTTTTTACTTTAAATCCAATATTTTCAAGCTCTGAAGATAAAATCTCACCGATGGATTTTCTAACAGGGTCATCACTTCTTATAAAAAATGTAATTTCAATTTGTTTTCCATTATAATACCAATAATTATCAATTTTTTCAGCACCAACATTCTCAAGTTCTTCCGTGATGATCTGATTTGCTAAAGATGGATTATATTTAAAATGAAATGACTCAATCTCGTCAATGATGGTAAGATAATCAGCTGCAAATATTCCATAATTTGAAATCATACTTCTGCCATAACCACCAATTAATTCGTTAACAATCAGATTTCTATCCACCAAGTAGTTTAGTGCAAACCTTAACTCTGAAATTGAAAATGGATTGAAATCTTCAGAAACAGCAGGATTTAGCAATATGCTGTACGACCCACCTGTAGATTCAAAAACTTGAATGTCATCCCTGTCTTTTTCTGCCTCTAATCTATCCGAAGAAATTCGGAAATAATACATATCTAAATTTCCATTGCGGACCTCCTCAAGTGCAGTATTTTCATCCAAATATTGAATAAACTGAACCTGATCCACAAAAGTTCCCTTCTCTGCAAATACAACAGGCAATGCAATTGTTGCTAGTATGATAACTAGCCAAAATTTCATGAAATGATTGGCGTGTCATCATAATTTAAGGTTCATTAGGCATTAACAAAAAATCTATGTTGTAATCTTTAATGGATGAAAAACTAAAAACAGCAATTTTTGCAATTAAGAACGGTACACCGATAGAGGAAGCCTCACATAATATTGGCTGGAAGGACTTTGAGGGGCTGGTAGCTGAGATACTTGAAACAAAACACTTTGAGGTTTTACGCAATTTTAGGATGAAAAAACCAACAATGGAAATTGATGTTGTAGGTATACATCTTGGCATTTCGGTGCTTATTGATTGTAAGCATTGGAAGAGGATGAGCCGTTCTGCACTTGAAACAATTGTTCACAAGCAGATAGAGCGTGTCAAACACTATGTTGCAAATACCGAAGGCGGTATGGCTGCACCAGTGATTGTTACGTTATATCAAGAAGAAACAAGTTTTGTTAACAAGGTTCCAATTGTACCCATTTTGCAGTTTTCGTCGTTTATTGATGATTTTTACGGTAACTTAGAAGAGATTAAAACCATAAAAAAATAGACAGCAAGAACACGCCGACACACCCTACCATGAATCCCTTTGTCATTTTCAAAGAATTATCAAGTGCCCTAGAAACGTGTTCAAAAACTCCTGTTCCCATAACCCTAACCCGTGCTTTATTTTCTAAAATTTCAAATTGACCTGAAACAATATTTTTTTCTGCTTTCTTTGCAATAGACAGACACCAACTTGCCAATCTTTCAGGCTTTGTAACAATTCCAAGTTGATAGTAACCGTTGCTGTTTCTTACTCCCATTGTTGTAAAATGAGTATCTGAAGTGAACATTTCAACTAGATTACAACCGTTGTCCTGTAGATGTGTTACAATTTTTTCACGTACACCATTTTCCATATTATTAGCGTCAGCCCAACACAAGAAGTATTTTTTTTGGTCAAAAGCAAGACATAGTATTCCTATGCCACCACCAGCAAGATCACCAGCTTTAATATTCATTGATTTTGAATTTGCATAACCATATCTCAATGGAAAGCTTGTTTTTGTGACAAGAATATCAAGCGCATTCTTTGCAGCAGTGATCATATCTTGAGAGTCTTCTTGTGATATTTTTCCCCCCATAGCATTATGAGAATCAACAATCAACGTGCTATCAAAATTCCTGTTTTTTGCTACTTGTTCAATTTCTGTCTTGATGTAAAGTGGTACATCCTCCATACCGTGAGGGGATAAAGATAGTAACAATATTGCCGCCTTATCAAGGCGTATTCCAACAACACGCGCCTTGTTCAGCTGTACGGTGACAGGCTCTGTACATGTAAGGCCTTTTGTTGAAACAGAACTTTTTGATAGATCCTTCAAGTAATTTTGTACATCTTGTTGTGATGGAAGATTAAGTGAATGATCAGATACACTATGTAATACCATTGCAGATGAATTCATAGTTTTGTATATTTGATGTGGGATATCACTGCCACCAACAGGACTAAAAGGACCTGGATGAATATCAGGCAGAACCATCCTGAAATCATTTTCTTTATTATCTGTATAGAAACGAATTTGGGATGTAGTTACATTTGATGATTTTGATGTTTGAGATATTATTGATTCCATGTCACGTGGATCATTATGTGAAACTGACTGCAGGTATGCTTGCAACAGCTTGTGTGTGCTCTTTATTACAGGTAATCCGGTTCTGTTCGTAAGGTAAGACCAAACTCCTGCAACTGACAAAAATATAATTCCAAATACTAGTGACTGTATATCATAAAGAATTGGCCACGCATCAATGGGAACCAGAAGAAGGAACATAGCTAACGGCTGAACAAAACACAGTACATATGATTTTTTTAAGCTGACGCCAAGAGTTGTTGTCATAATACCAATTCGAAAACTGGAGAATATGTACATGCCAACAGCAACATAAAACACAGATAGCTCCTTGGAGAGTATAACAGAACCGATAATACCGCTTACTATAGTAATTAGCCATAATACATTTCCAAAAAGTGACATGTGTAATGATTTTGAATATTCTTTGTGTCTAGTAAAACGAGAATCAAAGTATTGTGTGACAAGCAATACCGCAATAACAGCTGGAAGAGTGAATGTTATCTCACCGCTTTCAAGGTAAATGAAAATTGTTAGAGCTGATATTACAGATGCTGTGACAACAGAGAAGATCAGTGAAACATAAAACGATGCAGGATTAATTAGTGTGAATTTGTAACGCCCATGAATATTTTGAATATCGTCCGAATCAGACATGATACTCAGGGAATTAAAAGTATTTCAAGTGCCCATGAAACTAAAATTAAACTGATAGGAATTGAAATTATAATTTTTGGATCAATTTTAAAGCCTCTTGTCTCATCTTCAAAAAATCTTAACAAACCAGCACTAGATGCAGGTAATGGTGAGTTTTTCTTTTTATCTGCCATATTTTATAAAAAAATAAAAGTCAAGATAAAAACTTTTGTTATTTTAATTTGAGCTTAGAGATAACATCAATTAGCGAATTAATGGATTCTATTAGTTCTTGCTGTTTTTTTGGATTAACTTCTTTTTCAAGTTGTTTTGAGAGATCTTCTAGTTTTTTCTCAAGAATCTTTAATGGTTTTACATCTTCCTTTTCAGCAGAATTTGTTTGTGTTGTTTTTTGCTCAGGTTGCTTACCGCAATTTACACATAAAGCAAAACCATCCTTTATCACACGAACACCCTTGCAGTACGGACATGGCTCACTTACTAAAGTTGCACCATCCAGGAGCATTTTGATTGCTTTTTCAGTTAGTTCCTTTGCCATTCTATGTATGTAATTATAGTTTGTAAAAAATCATAGGATTACAACATTATAATTTTCCCAGCTAAAAGGCTTAATAGTGTGTGAGAATCTTTAAGTTTTGAACTTATGGCGGTAATTTGTAGTACATGCGGACTTCCTGAAGATTTATGCGCCTGTGGTGATCTTGATAAAGATAGTAATCATATAATTATACGTCTTGAGACTAGACGTTTCAAGAAAAAAGGAACCATGATTGAGGGTCTTGATCCTAAGATTAACAATTTAGAAAGTGTTGCAAGAGATCTAAAAAACAAATATGCTTGCGGTGGTACTGCAAAAGATGGTTATGTTTTCTTGCAAGGAGACCACAGAGATACTATCAAAGATACTTTAGTGAAGCTTGGATTTTCTGAAGACATGATAGAATTACATTAGAAAAAAAGTGAACTTACAAAACAAAATTTATCAGTGTATAGGCATACCACACACTGCTTTAATATCAATAATTTTATTTTTAATGATTTTGTCATTTCCAATTGGTGCATATCTAGTTTTCAATTCTGAAATTGGTGATGACATCACGTATGAATATCCTATGAATGATTTGAGTATATTTCTTGCTGGAGTAGGTCTTCAGGTTCCAGTAGAATTTGAGTTGGGTGATGGGTTTGTTGTATTATGGTGTTTATTTTTAATTTTGTTTGCTGTTGCAATATTTGGTCCAAAGAAAAGTTTTGTCAGTGTGCTACAATCTATAATATCTTTTGGGAAATATCATGGAACACAAGATAGCTATATCATAACAGTAATCAAATGGTTTTCTATACTGGTTGTAGTATCTAGTGTAATAATATCAGTACAAGAATTTTTTGGAATTTCTGTTGAGAAAACTGAGGCACCTAACCAACTTATTCAGTATTTTCAAGTATTACTTGCGCCATTAATTGAGGAAATTGGGTTTAGAGTTATGCTTATTGGTCTACCACTTTTTGCATTGTATTCATACAAATCATCACTTAAACTCTTTCTAAAATCACTATGGAGGCCTGCACATAACCTCCACATAACAGATTTAAAAAAACCATTACTGATAATTGTTATAGTGGGAATATTTTTTGGTGTCTCACATGTTATTACTGGCGATGCGTGGAGTGTAGGTAAATTTGTGCAGGCAACAGCTAGTGGTTTGATAATAGGATGGGTTTATTTTAGATATGGTCTAGCACCTGCAATTCTAATTCATTGGGCGGCAAATTATTTCATTTATTCATATGCGTATATTGTAGCAGATATTAACAAAATTCCAGTTGAAACAGCCTTCACACATTCTCTACTGTACACACTTGAAATAATGTTGGTTATCACAGGTTCAATTTCAATTGTGATTTTGGCGTTAAATTACATATTTTCGAAAAAGCGAACGTTAGAGGCTTAGTATATCCCTAATTTTTTTACAAAAATCTGGTTTTTCATTTTGTTTTAGCATGAATGCAAGATCATGTTCATCATCTATATCAAGCATCATTCTACGAATTAGTGCAATGGAGACATTTTGTGTTACATGTTTGGCGGCATCTAGTTGGTATGAATAACTGCCCTTATCGTACTGTGTTTTCATAGAGTTGACGTAATATCGTACTAGTGCATTTGTACCGTTAAACTGACGGGATGGAACCAACATTACAGAATTTCTAGATTTCAGAAACCCAAGCAAACTATCAATGTCAGAGGAATCCATCATAGGTATGTCCTGTGGAAAAATAACTGAACAATTGTATTCCAAATCAGCAAGGTGTTGATCCGCTAAATCCACAGCCTGATTTACACCAAGATCGTCATCAAAAATTTGTATTGCACCAAATGACTCACTAAGTTTTATTGCAGCATCATCTTTTGATACTATTGCTATATTATCAATAGATTTACATTTTGATAGTGTTTGCAAAACTTCTTCCAGCATTTCTTTACAAATTGCTTCCCTCTTTATCTGAGGAATGTTTAATCTAGTTTTTGCCTTAGAAAAACTCTTTACAGGAATTATGGCACATGTCTTCAAGCTAATTTTTCAATGTTTTTAGTAGGAAAGAACCAAGTGCGTCCTCAGTCTTTTTATTTGTCATTCTGATTTTAGTATCATGGACATTCATGTTAAGGGATTCAATTTTTTTTGTTAACATTCTATCCTTAGTATCAATTACAAAATGAGAGCAAACATCTGCATACATTTTTGCAACACCGAATGGTGATACTTCAATCCCTGCTGCTTCCATATATTTACCAGCAGGTCCACTGACAGGTTCGTTACCGATAATCGGGCTTATAGCCACAACTTTGTTTTTATTTTTAGATAATTCTTTCCTAATTCCCTTCATCGCTAACATAGGACCTATGCTGGTTAGAGGATTTCCAGGTGCAATGATCACAAGTTCTGCATCATGTATTGCATTAACAGCCTCTGGATTTGGACGACATTTATCAGCACCTATATACTGAATTCCTTCTATTGGATCTCGTCCCCTATATTTCACCCAGAATTCTTGAAGATGCATTTCTCCTTTGTCTGTAGTTATTCTAGTCTCAATTGTGCTGTCAGTAACTGGAATAATTTTAGTTTCAATTGCAAATTTTTCAGCCATCCATCTTGTTATGCTAGACAGACTTGAACCATTCTTTAGCATATTAGTTCTGATTAGGTGTGTAGCTGTATCCCTGTCACCAATTCTAAACCACGTTTCTTCACCAAAAATTTCCATCTGACGGAGAAAACCAAATGTATCTTTCTTTATGCCCCAACCCCTATCTGCATCCAATAACTCTGCTAATCCATAAGTAATTGTGTCAATATCAGGGCAAACATACATACCATAAAGCCAATAATTATCACCCACATTACAGATTACATTAACATCTGTCCTTTGAGAGGCTAATCCACGTACAAGCTTTACAGATCCGGTACCGCCAGCAAGTATAGTTATCAATTTTCCTCCAAGAACGATTTAGTGGAATAACCACTACCAATATTACTTGTTCGTTTCTAATTGATAATCTTTGAGGATAAGTTTATTATTTATCAAACAAAGTCAATTTTTATGAAATTATTGATTATTGCATTATTTGTTGGTGCTGTAATTGCGCTTGGTAGTATTGCACCTACATTTGGGTCAGCTCAACTTGAGGCTACGTTGGAGGATGCTACTGGATCTTCACTCACTAAGATGACATATCAACGCACTATTTGGATCGATTATTCAGATGGTGGTAATCTTGCAAATATACTAACCGGTAAAAATGTTACAGTGATTTTTTCTGTTGATTCATCAGCTTCTGGGATGAAGGAACTTATTCAGAAGATTAACTCAAGCATTGCTTCAAACGACAGCGATGCATATGTCAGTGATATGTCACTTGACTATGTTGCACTAATGACAGGAAGAGATGACAAAATGTCAATAGACTATAAGATTGTTTTACATCCTGTTATTGAAAATTTTGTGATTAGAGATTATACAGGTGCTAGCCCAGCCCTACTAGATGTAGACTGGAGAGGTTTTGGCGCTTCTGGTCCTGTTGAAATCTACGCACCAAATCATGGTGTATTAGAAATTAATTTGCCAATCTCACTGTTTGACAAATACACACCTGAAATCGCTATGCAGTTAAAATCTAGCGATGCTGGTGAGCTTCTTACTAAAAGTATAATGAATGCTGATGGGATTAGAGACCAACCAATTGGAAACTGGCACTTTTTGTTTGATCCAACTGGGATTGGTGTTGATGCTGCTCAGTATGGATTTCAAACAGGTAGTGTGATTTCTAAATATACAATGGGAGAGAGTAGTCTTAGGGAAGGAATACAAATAGAAAGAACAAATGAGGCAATGTTTACGATAGACCGAGCATACTCGATAAAAACTTTTGAGGCATCAGATAACGCAAGTCTTGATGTGGTTGGTTTTGCAACCAGAGACTCTGGGTTTTTTGGTGTGACACCTACTGCACCTGAAGGTTATGCAACAACATCTTCTGAAGAATTTCCAGCAATGGTTCTATATGGCATGGCTGGTATGGCAGCTCTTGGTGGTGTTGGTATAATGCTGATGAGCCAAAGAAAACTGAAAAAAGAAGGCAAGAACTTGCAACAGACTGGCATTGATCCAAGTCAGCTTACAGGTGTTAAAACAAGTGCATCTTCCGGCGGATACCAGACGGTTAGAGGTGAAGCCCAAGTAAAGGGTCTGGAAGATTACGATCAACACCAAAATTTCTATGATGACAAATCACAAGTTGAGGAAAAGTCCGAGACTAAATCAACAAGCACAAAAGGTTCCATGCCAAAAGGCTGGAAGCCAGAAAAATAAGTGAGTGCTAGCCGTAACCCTCCTTCTGTTTTAAACGATATTACGCTTTGCAGCCTACCTGAACCTGTTACAGGAATC
>Ga0208765_1001361_pt1 | contig 14920 bp, 8 predicted proteins | sample ETNtaG_2_FD_185783 | JGI IMG/M metagenome (GOLD analysis project Ga0208765, IMG submission 185783) | Marine microbial and viral communities from oxygen minimum zone, Eastern Pacific Ocean - ETNP201406SV203 (SPAdes) (version 2) | ecosystem: Environmental > Aquatic > Marine > Oceanic ... | reverse complement strand
ATAGGAAAGGTGCAGCATATCATTGACATCGATATTGAGTACGATGTCTTCAGCAGCCCCGGATTCAACCATGTCGGTGTGACGCCACCATGAACCGGTGTATCGCATCAAATCCAAGCCACCGGTATCTGCATCTCGATAGGCAATGGCAATTGAACCATTGCTGTAGATTGCAATCTCCGGTGCGGAGGTGATTGTCACATCATTGACCAGTGTTCGAACCATCCAATAATATCCGTTGTTCGAAGTGTAATCGCTTTCTCGAGCCACTTTGAGGGCAGAGGCGTCGGCATCGAGATAGGCGACTCGGGCGAATCCTCGATAATCGACAATGATTGAGCAACCCCGACCAATATCACCGCTTGAATCGACGGTTGTATGGGTTGTTGTACCATCGGGAGAGAGTGTGTAAACTTCGAGGTCTTGTGTGTCGGTATTGTATCCACAAGCCTTCACAACTTGATCGGGACCAATGGCTACATCGATATCATCGACCGAATCTGAGAAGTTGGCAATTGAACTCTCAATCCAATCACTCACACCACGGAAAGGTAAGACATCCCAATCGATTCCTTCGTATTCAATCTCACCCCATCCCAGAGATTCACCCCAACCGTCGGTCGCTTCATAGCTCTCAAGATTCGGTGTTGATTCCTCCAAAGCGGGAATCATGGACGTCATCGGAGCGAGAACCATGAGCAAGGTCAGAAACAGACTTACTCGACGCATCTCACACACCCAAATGGGGTCAAAGTGAACTCGACCCTAAGGGGTCGAGGGAGTCAAGGTTCTTCAGACAACCGCCTAGAAGCCCCTTTCAACATCAGGCCGAATCCGAGGATATGGCTGAGGTTCAGTGGTTGCTTTGCGCGGATGGTGAATGGCCACCTGAGAGCGTTTGGAAGCCCCTTTCGGAGGCTTGTGGTGTCATCGTCGGCGTCGATGGTGGAACCGACGCCGCACTTTCACGAAATTTAGGGGTCACAATGGCCACTGGAGACTTCGATTCAATCACTGATACTGAAGTGGAGAGAATCGCACTACCCGACCAGAATTCATCCGATTTGGAAAAGACCCTGCAATATGCATCTGATAATGGTGCTAAAGTTGTGAAAATTGTCGGTGTTGAAGGCGGTGAAATCGATCACCAACTCGCGGCGTTTGCCGCACTGGTAGAAGCGCCTTCTGAATTGGAAATTTCAATGCACATGTCGGAGCACGTTGTCATGCGTTGTCTAGATGATTTGGAACTGGTCTTGGATGAAGGGACAAAATTGAGTCTGTTCGCCTTTACTGCGTGTGCAAATGTGAGTATCTCTGGTGTTGAATTTCCACTCGATGGGGAGCCCCTCGCATTCTCTACGCGCGGGTTGCACAATGTGGCACTCGGTGGACCGATTCATATCGAAAGTGATGGTGCTCTGGTCGTGGTTATTTCCGGACATTGATTGAGAAATCATGTGTTCCTGGTTCACCCAACCCATCGACTCTAGCCTTCTCGCTGATGGCTGCTGCTGCAACGGTCTCTTTGAACGTGCCACGTTGGGTTAGAATGCCTCGTCTCCAAGCTGTCCACGGTGAGTAACCGGGCAGATACGCACGCCATGTGAATGGCACTCTCCCGGGGGTGACCCGGTTGACAATTTGTGTGATGGATGTCGTGCAGGTGGAAGTGATTGTGTTGTACCATTCTGGATGTTCTGCGAGTTGATTTGTTCTCTGCATCATTGCTTGTAACAAGGCGTTCTGCTTGTGTGGTAGAACATCGCATGGGTAGAGGTAGACATCATTGCCTCGTGCATTGGTTCTCACACCGAGTAAATCACGCTCTGTCGCCCAAATCAGGATGAGTTCAAATTCGTTCCACATCCCTGTCCACGGATGGAATTTCTCACCTTTCTCGCGGCGGACTTCAAAGGAGGCCATCAAAAATCGATTGTCTGAAAATTCGAAGCCAATCATCGTATGAGCCATTCCCCTAATCTTGTGGAAGTAATCGACAACATACCAGATGTCTTTGAGATCCTTCGGGTCAAATGACCATTCATCCCAATTCTCGTCATAATCACGAGTGGTGCGCCAAGTGAAATCTCTGCGGTTGTGGAGAGTAACAAAATCATCAGTGATGTCGAAACGCGCCAACTGAGCGTTATCTGGAGCCCAATCCCGGTCTTGACGGGCCTTCTTTCGTCCGACTGAAAGCCACCAGAAATTGATCAACAAAAGAATGACTGCGCCAATCATTCCTACGATGATTTTCCAATCCATGCCTATTCCTCTTCAACCATCGGTGCCCGTTCAGAGAGTAAAATGGAGATGGGGCGAGTCTCAGGGATTTTGCTGAGAATAATCTTCGCGACAACAGCCATTGGGATTGCCAATACCATGCCCATAATGCCCCAGAGCCAATACCAAAACACGGTGACTAGAAGGAGGACGATTGGGGAAATATCGAGACTTGTGCCAAACATTTTGTTCTCGATGAATTGACCCCAAACCTGCTGATTGATGATTAATACTGTAATCACGGCGATTGCGACCGTTGGATCAAAGAGCAATATGGCAAGTATTGATGGCGGAATCATGGCAATCAGACTGCCAATGATTGGGACATAATTCAAAATGAATGTTAACGCACTCCACAGAAACCAACCCGGCACACCCATGGTGAACAAAATGATGGCCGTCACAAATGCCGTGCCAAAACTGACGATGGTTTTCACTCGTACGTATCGGTACACACCATCGCTCATATCTGCAATCATTTCCTTGAGGTGATCGTTGATTTCAGTTGGATAAGCAGCGGCTACACGAGTGGGTAATGTTTCAGCTTCGAAGATGATGAAAATTAGAAACACGAAGACGGTTATCATGAGACTGACAAAATTGCCAATTTCACCGAAGGTTGAGAGCAGTGTCGCTTCTAATTGTTCACTTGACACACTCAAACCTTCTAGTGATAAAGTGAATCCAAGGATGGATTTCCCTTCCCATTTGAGAATTAATTCATCCAATTTTAGGGAATATTCGGGTATGCCTTCTGCGAACGAAGATACATCCTGATACAGCCACATGCCAACCATCATGAAAGCCCCGGCCAGAGCACTGACAACCAATGCATAGGCGGGAAACAATGGTACACCACGATCATTGAGCCAATGTGCTCCCGGTGCCAGTAAGAAATAGATGAAAATCGCAATGATGAATGGTTCAATCACAGAGCGTAAATGAATCAATGCAAGGACGAGAATTGTCAGGAAGATGGCACCATTTGATAGCGTTTTGAGACGTGATTGAAAATCATCGGAAAATTGGCTCATGGTACAAGGTGAACTAGGACGACCTTTCAATTCGCCCCAAGACGACAAAGTGTAGGTGCGCTTTGCTTACTGCTGGAATGGGAGCCACTGATTCTCAGCAACGTCCCACCAATCCACACTACCGTCGGGTTGTTGGCGCCAATGAACACCTGATTCGTCGACAAAAGAGGGCATGCCGTCACTATCCGGGGCTTGTTGGGGTGAATCCCACATGTCCTCTTCCTTCTTGCTCTCGCCGCCCACCATATTGCCTGCGACTAAACCAAGGATGAGGGCAAACACAAATCCACCTGAACCGACCAAAGCAATGGTGGCTGAAAGACTCATGACTACCGGCGTGGGTTCGTATTCATCACCTTGTGATACGGCTGGCCAACGCTCAGAATCACCACTTGCATTGAGAACATCGAGGCTGGCATCAGGCGCAGGTGGCAATCGGACCACGTTGAGGCCAACCGTGGTCTCGCGTCCCTGTGGACTGGTCAACGTGACCCGAACCTTGTGAACACCAGGACTCCACATCGTGCAATCGAGTATCTCAAGGTCGTCGTAGGAGGTTAGATCCTGTGCGGGATCTGCTACACCCCACAGAATTGACATCTCAGCCAATTGTGTGTCTTCAGTTGCAACGATTTCCAAATCACAGGGGGTGCCCGATTCTGTGATACGGCCTGTTTGATTGACAATGAATGCGGGTGGTGGGTGTACGTGAATATCAAAGGAAATTGATTCTGTCGCAGTCATTCCTAAGCCGTTTCGATAGTGCTCAATGACGGTATAATCGCCCGCAGGCCATCGACTGCAGTCTAGAGGCGTCTCATATTCTCCTACCAACCAAGGTACACCTTGGATGGATACTGTGCCCCTCACATCGTAATATTCGCCGACCAAATCGGTTGAATCGCGGTGGATAAGGCAGGTGTCTCCTGTGAAAATCCACTCTTCAGATTCCAATGTCATCTGAAGTTGAGGTGGCGTCAAACTGGCCATCAATTCATGGATTCCGAGATCCTCTTCGTAAGTTAACAGTCCAGATTCCAAATCCCAAACGCGCAGTGTGATTTGGAATTCACCATCCGACCACGCTTTAACCGTGGAATTGACAATGAATGATTCGCCGTAATCGATGGTCGTGTTGTTCCAGAAAGAAATGGCCATGTCGCTATCGTCAGCAATCACTTCAACACCGATTGCTGCCATCGGTGCATTGGTTCCAATCGAAGCGATGACGCGGACCAAATCAAGATCCCCATCGTAATTCTCATCAATTGCGAAAGAACCTGTTCCAGCCACGATTATGTGGCTTTCATCCTGTGCACTGGCAACAGTAGCCAACATCGGTAGTAGCATTGCAACCATCAACAAAGTGAGGAGATTGTTGCGCATCAGAATTCACCTCCCTCGTCAACCAATGAATCCTCAAACAGTTCAGATTCATCCAGTTCTTTGTTCGACATTCGAACCGTAAAGAATGTGACGAAGAATACGAACAGAGGCCATACGAATGTGAGTAGACTTGAAGTTGGATTTGAACCCATTAAGGCGAGTTGGCTGCGAACGGCACCATAGGAATCAGAATAACCATCACCGTTGCCATCTGCACATCCTTGTGAATCAATTGTCGAGGTTCCTGCAATTTGTGGGCAATCATCGCGAAGACCACCGATGGGATTGTCGCCAAAGCCATCATCATCTGCATCTGCCCATTGAACGCGATTCTTCGGGAATGCATCGGCTTGACCCTTGGGTGAAGCTTGCCAACCATCGTCAGCATCAGAGTATCCATCGCCATCTGTGTCGGGGCAGCCCAATCTGTCGATGACGGATACACCTGCACTCATCAGTGCGTTGGGACACATGTCAGCCTGATGTCCATCTGGGTTGTCACCAAAGCCATCACGATCGGCATCTAGCCATTGAGTGGCATCATGTGCAAATCGGTCACCTTGGTCGGACCAACCGTCGCCATCTGTATCGGTACAACCGAATCGGTCACTTCGACTGGTTCCAGGAGTATCTCGGCAACGGTCACCTTCCAATCCGGTCTGCTCATCGCCAAAACCATCGCCATCGGCATCTTCCCACTGGGTTGGCTCATCTGGGAAGGCATCTGCAGCGCCAGCGGGATGAGGTAGCCACCCCAACTCGATGTTGGGGTCACTGGAACCATCGCCATCGGAATCGGGGCAACCCCATCGGTCGCGTGAACTGGTACCGGGTGTTGTGACACAAGCATCAGGTCGCCAAACGTTGTCTCCCTGATTGTCACCATAACCATCGCCATCCACGTCGTGCCATTGAGTCGCACACAACTCGCCACATATTGCATTCAATCCACCCGGGAATGCATCTGCAAATCCTTCTGGATGGGCTGGCCAATCAAGATCTGGATTAGAATATCCATCGCCATCGGAGTCGGGACAGCCGTAGCGATCATACATTGACGAACCGGGTCTATTCATACATGAATCCGGTTCATTCCCACTGGCATTGTCACCGAATCCATCTCGGTCATAATCGGACCACTGAGTCGCGTCATCACTGAAATTATCGGATTGCCAATCACCTTCACCGTTGTTGTCGCCATAGCCATCACCATCTGTATCCCACCATTGGGTTGGATTGTCTGGGAAAGAATCTGCATTGGTTCCAGATGCATTGTCACCAAAGCCATCTCGATCTCGATCGGCATGTTGTGTTGGGTCACCAATGAATGCGTCAGCATCATCGTATTCCCATGTCCAATTGCCACTTGGGTCCGACCAGCCATCGCCATCCGTGTCTGGACAACCCATGCGGTCTTGTGAAGAAAAACCAGTATCTAGAGGGCAGAAATCTGGCATGGTTGCGTTCTCAACATATTCGCCCACACCCATTTCTTCATGGGAATCGTTCCATTCCCCATCAGCCCAATTGTCACCATAGCCATCGACATCGTAATCAGACCATTGGGTCGCATCTTCCCAGAAAGCATCACCACCATCAGCAGTGGTCCAAACTGGACCCCATTCCCCCCATTGGTCAGGATCTGACCAACCGTCATTGTCACGGTCTGGGCAACCATAGCGGTCCTCAAAGGAATCGCCCCACTCTGTCGAGCAGTGATCGCCGTTCACCCCATTGGAATTGTCTCCGTAGCCATCATGGTCTAAATCGGCATGCTGGCTGGGTTCATCAGGAAATAAATCTCCAGTATTGGACCAGCCATCACCGTCATTGTCTGGACATCCAAATTTGTCCTCGGTAGAAGTTCCATAGGTGTTATCACAGTCATCATCACGATCGGGGAATCCGTCATCATCGGTGTCTCGATCATATTCATCAAGGGTGAATGTAATCGTGTACTCAATTTCATCATTACAATTCGTGTCATCACCGGAAATTTCGACGTAGAAACTGTCCGTGCTACTGGCTGGAGTTTGGAGTGTTACCGATGTGGGGCCATCATTGTCAAAACCGGAATGACTGATTTGGTTTCCAGCCGAATCCTTGAGGCGAACATCACCTTCCCAACCATCGGTGAAAGCACCGAATAATGTGCAGATTCCTGTATCTGGGTTACTCATTTGTCCAGATACGGTGACTTCGACAATGTCTCCATTGATGGCATCAACCTTCCAAAAATCTCGAGTATCTCCACCATGGGAACAGCCATCACCATTGCAAACCCATTCAGTATAGGATGTGCCTGGCACGGCGACGTTGGCTGAAGCCATGTCATCATCGCCAATCACAGAAGGGATGCATGAAAGCACCATGCTGATGATGATTGTCAGGGCGAGGGCGCGCTTCGGAAGCGAACCTTGGGTGGTCATCGGGTGCCGGAGGCACCCGCGCACGTAAGGCTGTTGCGCCAACGCAAAATCCTTGAAAATTCAATAATTGCAATCAGACTTGGGTATCTTCATCAGGTCCCCAATCAGATCGGGTTCGATTGATTCCGAACCTCTTGGCAAACAAGAAACGGAAGTTGAGCCAACCGTCACCCCATGTGTTAATTTCTGCATCACCAACACGAATGCGGTATGGAACGCTAATCTCGACTGCCTTCTTGCGACCAAAACAACGGCGTGCATTGATTTTCATTTCCTCCGAGAGAGGCATACCGTCATGTGTAGGTCGCATCTTCTTATTTTCCATGATGTTCTTCCAGAAAACCCACATTCCACTCTGCGAATCATGAATGCCATACCAGAAGAGCATGCGAGCTGTTGCGGAGAGACCCCAGTTGCCAAATCCGTGCAAGCCTGACATTGCGCCGTCTTCAGCGCGTCGTAGGCGGTCACAAGTGATGAATTTGAGATCATCTTCAACGAGTTTGCGAACCAAGCCAGGAACTTCTTCACCGGGATATGTGCAATCAGCATCGAGGGTGACAATGATGTCACCGGGAGCCAGTGCAAAACCTGTGCGATAAGCTCGCCCATACCCCTTTCGAGGCTCCATTACGACCCATGCACCCTCTTCGGCGGCTAATTCTCGAGTGCGGTCGGATGAATTACCATCTACGATGAGAAAATCGAGTTTTTCGCACCAACCATCATTCGGAATTGATCGAATCGTATCGACAATTGCTGCTTCTTCGTTTCGTGTCGGAATGACGACCGTTACGTGAACGGGTAGTGTATCTGCCATGACGTCCCCACCTCTCCGACCCAGATTACCGATTTGAATGCAACCGTTACCGACTTAAACCGGATTCATTGAAAAATGGGGGCCTTACAGGCCCCACTGGAGGGTGTGACTTGCATATCGCGATGTTGTCCGGAGAATACCCCCCACGATGGGGTGGAATGGGCTCGACGGTGTTCCATCTTGCAGGGGCCTTGGTCAAGCAAGGACATCGTGTCACTGTGATTACGCGACGCGACAAAAGTGTCGAACGGAATCCGAAAAAGATACCTCAACAAAAGGGTGTTTCTGTTCTCTCTGTAAAATGGGCGCCTTTGCCAATGGCATTTACTGTATCTTACGGAAAATGGGCTCTGCGTGAACTCGTACGAATTCATCGTAAAGACCCGTTTGATGCTGTTCACGTACATGCGCCAATGATTTCGTGGAAAGAAAAACAATATCGAGAAGTGAGGGAAAAAGTTGGCCCTGTCATCACAAGTTTGCACGGTTCTTGGTTGGGAGAACGAGATGGAATGACGCGTGCAGCAAAGCACGGTGAATCTGCGGTTTGGAAAAATCCGAATGATCTTGCCATTCTATTAACGGCCAAGCACTATGCAAAATATGAGCGTGCAGCGGTTCGTGCCTCGACCCTCTGTGTAGCCAACTCCGAGGCCACAAAGGCTGATTTCCAAGCCAGATACGACCCCCCTGAAAACTGGCGTTGTGAAGTGGTTCGATGGGGAGTGGACACGAACATGTTTGTACCCCTAGATTGTGATCATGAAGATACGATGCTCGCCCACGAAGATATGCGCAAGCGATATGGTGAACCTGACGAAAACGCATTGACCGGTTCTGCCGAAACTGATACGCCTCTGATTTTGGCTGTGGGTCGTCTGGTCGCGCGCAAGGGATACAGAACCCTGCTCAAAGCCATGCCTGGTGTCCTTGAATCCTATCCTGGTGCTCAACTCGTTATCGTTGGGCGCGGTCATATGAAGCGTACTTTGGAACGACAAGCGAGGCGAATGGGTGTGGCTGAATCTGTCACTATTGAACCCAGTTTACCTTTCGAACAATTGGCACAATTGTTCCGAAGTGCAGATTTAGTTGCATACCCTTCATACTACGAAGGACAAGGTTTGATTCCGCTTGAAGCAATGGCAAGTGGAACACCTGTCGTGACTGTAAACGATGGACCTTTGCCGGAAATGGTTGATGAGACAGTCGGCGGCTTGTTCGATATCAATCACCCTGAAACATTGTCGGCAGCCATCAATGAACTGCTCAATAACCCCGAACAGAGAGAAGTGATGGCTGCGAATGGACGACGTCGCGTCCTCGACGAATACACCTACGAGTTGAACGCTGAACGATACGCTGAATTTTACGTATCAGAGGATTAAACATCGTCAAAATCACTCATTGCAGGAGGAGCTTCTGCAGACATATCTGGATGTTTGGGCGCTGTTTCTTCATCCCCCAAATCGAACCCTTGACCTGTGCCGAGCCCACCACCCCATGATTCAATCAATTCGAGATCGGCGGCCAATTGTCGCTTGCTTCGGAGAACAAACAGACCACCAATCAGGGCAAGAATGAGAATGATTGCGACCAAGGCCACGACACCGGTAGAACCCAGCAATCCGAAGACGCCGGAAATTCCAGATGCTTCATGAATTTCCAATTGCTCTTTGACGACGTTGGATGACATGTCACCATCTAGGGCCCAAACTTCCACACTCGCCCATTGCTCAGCACTGGGTTTGGTGGTCATTGTAGCGGTGTAAATGCCATCGCCAGCAATGGCGTCATTGCCAGCACCATCATCATACATTGAGAAATCATCACTGTTGGAGCCGAACGACACACGTCCCTGTACACTGCCTTCCATTTGTGTGGTCCCATCCGCATCTTGCAAGAAAACAGTGACGACGAAGGAATTCTTTACGTCGGCTTCAAATTTGTCGAGATTGACTTCAAGTTGCGATAGAACGGGATTCGATGCACCGATTGTGATGTTCACCCACGCTATATCCATCACACCTCTTGAGTCACGTACTGTAAGCGTGAAAGTGGATTGGCCTGGTGGGAACCAAGAGGTGAAATTGACATCATTTGCCACTTCAATGGAACCACTGGAGGTTACTTGATGCCAAATATACTGGATGATGTCATCATCAGCATCCCATGACTGTGAACCATCGAAAACAATTGCATCTCCCGGTGTGATATACATCCCTTCGTCGAGCGACGAAATGATTGCATGTGGTGCGGTTGGGTTAACATGGAGAATCTGATTGTGGATTCGAGTCTTGCCTGTTGAATCCGTCAGGTTGAATGTAAGGTTGTGCACTCCAGATGGTAAATCGTCATTGTACCAATATTCTGTGGTTCCATTTTCGACGATGAGCCCTTCCAAAAGGTCGCTGGAAATGTTGACCCAGAAGTCATCTCCATCTGCATCGAATGAACCTCTGAAATCAAACAGAACGGGTCCATCACTCTGGACCTCAATGCCAGGGACTGGGCTGGTTAATACCAACACAGGAGCGCTCTCTGTGACATCGACTTCAATACTTGAAATCGAAGGTGGATTGACGCCATCGTCGACAGTGAAAGTGAGCGTTTGTTGTCCCGCAGGTAAGCGGGTGGAAAGTGACCAATCAGTCCCCAATGCACCGTTAATGAGGCTTGAATCCCAGCGAACTGCGACATTGTCTGGATTGACAACCTGACCATCTTCACAGATATGGGTAGCAGCCCAATCATCGCTATAATCGGCACAGGATAGATCCCAATCTCCACTGCCTTCGGATGCAAAGTTGTGAAGCACGCTTGAGTCGGTTGAGAAATCATTGTGACTGGAAATCATGGCTGTAGAAGGGGTGTTCTCGACAATTACCGTTTGTGTCAGTGTTGACCAAACATCGAGATGCTCGACTCGGTCATCACTCAAAGACAGTGTAATCTCATGCGTTCCAGCAGGAAGACGGCCCGCCCAAACACCATCTCCATCATCGAACATGGCACCGAGTAAATTGCTGGACCAGCGATAGATGATGGGGTCACCTTCGGGGTCGTATGAACCAAAAGAATCGAGTTGGACTGTGTATGCAGAGGTGTTGCCCAATCTGGTGATTGTGAATACGGGATGTGGTAACTCATTGACCAATTCAATCTGATAAATCAGGTCGACCGGTGTATTGACGCCATCGGTAACTGTAATTGTGTAGGTAAAGGATGTCATCGATTCTGCGGCATCGAGGAATGTTGTATTCCACTCCATCGCACACGGCTCTATCGCACCATCGCCGGACCTGTATGAGACATCGATTCCACACAGAATTATGTCACCTTCTGGATCGGTGGTTCCAGTCATATTGATGTGAAGTGCTGCGGTTCGGAAGAGCCGCAGTGCCCCATCCATATCGACACCAGGGTCGGTGATGATGTCAATGACAGGAGGTAAATTACGCAATTCAATTTCGCGACTCTCATTGGCACAATTCCCCTGATCATCACACGCCTCAATGGTAATCATATGAAGGCCATCCGAGAGAACCAAACCATTGCCATCGTTCACTGAGAATATATCGAGATTGCTGAATTGGCCATCAATACTGCTGGTCCATGTGAATGTAATTGGATCATCATCCAAATCCCAAGTTTCCGAGGCATTGAATACAACAATACCACCGCTGCCGAATACATCCTCGTCAAGTGGTGTATCCCAGATGATGAGTGGTGCCTGATTGTTCAGTGTAATCTCACAAATGACTACTGGAGAAGTGAAGTTGGGTATGCGATTGACTGGAATAGGTGCAGAGGTGCCTGAATCTGCCCGTTGGCCATCGTATTCACAACCAACCCAGTATTCAGTCCAAGCCCCAGAACCTAACCAGCTGGTCTGTTGAGCCGAGAAGGGACCAAGGATGAGATCCCCACTGTATGGAAGTGTGTGTACTTGAGCGGATTCAACCTGATCGAACGAGAGATTGAGAACAGCATTCGGCAATCCATGACTGTTCTGGTTTGTGGCCCACACATGCATGGTCCACATTTCGTCTACCTGACTACCGACACCGACATTCAACAATCCAATATCTGCGGAATCAATCCATCGAAGCGTGCTCGGCTGGCCAGTCATGTCGAACGTTACAGAGGAGCCTTGAATCGAATGCGACATGTTGACTGTGGAATCTCGGATGTTGATTTGACCCGTACACGCAGAGACGTCGACACCATCCGAAACCACCAGATGCAAATCTGTCAATTCTAGGCAATTGGCCCCACTCAGAATCACATCGGAGAGAGAACTTGTGAGTGCGTCGCCACTACCATCCCAAGCAAGTCCACTGTGGGTTCCATTGAGGCGGACACCAGAGATGTGAGCTTCGGTATCGGTCAATTGAACAATGGGGCCGGTTCGATTTGCTTGGACATCCAAACCGTGAATGTCTACCCAGCCATCGAAAGTGAGACCGCCATTGTCGATTTCAACTGCGAGCCCGCTGTTGCCGGGATCGGTAACCGCAAGGTCGTGGAATTGTAAATCGATGCTCTTCTCGATATGAACACCACCCCATGCATCATTGGTCGATGAACAACGTGTGCAAGAGACGTTCTTGGTTCCAGAAGTGGCATCATTGGATTTTTCGAAGGAAAGGCCGACACCTTGAGCGGGAATTGGAGCAAGATTGCCATTATTGGCACTGATTAAATCAAACAATTCGACGTTGCTTGAATCAAATACGCGTAGACCATTGAGACCATTGTCTGTGACGGTAATTCCAGATACATCGGGGTGAGACTCATCGACATAGAGGCCGTGACCAGTATTGTTGGTTGCAGACCATGTGTGTCCTTGCAAACTAGCCTTGGATAGATGAATCCCGTCGCCAGGACTTCCTGTAACACTGATGTTGCGGAATTGGCTGGCCCAATTTGCACTTCGGAGGAATAAACCGGCGCGGTCATTATTGCTGATGCCAGTAGGATTTCCACTGTCCACAATCGTCAGATTATCGACGATGGTTGCTGAATCAATCATGTATCCTTTGAAGCCGTTACATTCGTTGTTCAAGGCGCGAGAGTTGCGAATATCCACGCCGCTGGTGTTGACCCCTATTGCGTGATAACACAGTCCGGGGGTCTTGGCCCCGATGCCACCTGAATCACGTACTTCCAAATTGTCAAAAATGGCATTCAATGGGGAATTGTAGTTTGAATGGTTGTATTGTTCAACATAGACACCGCGGTACATGCTGTTGGTCACGGTCGTGTCCCAAAATGTCGGTCGGGTACTCACGGTTTCGCTAATGTGCTGAACCCAAATTCCATTGTCTGAACGATCAACGCTCACATTGTCAAACAGCACGACGCTGTCTTCAACCCAAATACCCGCCGACAACCAACCACCGGTTCCAACCGCTGAAATGTTGCTGATGACAAGGTCGCGCAAGAAGCCGGAGGAATCACCCCACATGTTGACACCTCGAGTGGTCAGATTATCGAAGGTCGCACCTAGAATCAACGGATTACTGCTCGCACCAATGGATAGACCGATTCCGTATCGATTGTTGATTGAAGAAGAGGACACGTCTTGTCCACCATCCTGAATGGTGAGACGCTGAATGGTCGGGTCGGCATTGTCAAAGAGATCGATGCCCACATAATCGGGGTTCTCGATGTAGACATCGTTCAATGTCGGATTGCTATTGTAGACCGTTATACCCCATTCAGCATGCTCGATGGTGAGGAAATTGATGACACTACCTCGACCTCGACTGGTGGCGTTGAATTGGATGCCTTCGTGAGCGACTGCATCCCCTGAACGAGTGATTGTAGCCGGGCTAGACGAGGTGCCAGTCACATCGAGTTCTCCTTCGACATAGAGGCGAATGCCATCGTCAAACTGGATGGTGGCTCCAGCATCGATGATGAGGGTGTCACCAGCGGCGACCGTGTAATCGCTAGTCAGTGTCATGACCCCTGACCAAGTGGTGGTTGCTCGACCTTCAGTGGGCAAAGAATCTGTTGAATCTAGAGTGGTTGGAGCCAATGGTACCCAACTTGCGAGTAACAGAACGGAAATGAGGAGCATGACGCCCTTTCCACGTGTCACCATGGCATCGTGCGGCTCCCCATCCCATTGAATGCTTTCGGCCTCCGGTTTGCCCTCCTAAGGAGGGCTAAACCGAATTTTCAGAGGGCTTTATGCAACTTTATGGTCAGAGAACGGGCTGCACGAGGGCACTCTGCTCGACGGAATCGAAGGATTGCTTCTCGCCAATATGCAAGCCTTTGATTGGGTTCCAATTCACCTTGCCAATACCAGAGAAGGGCATCTAATCTGCGCCCAGCAGCCTGATCCAATGGCAAAGGCATGGCTCGCAGGTTCTCCAACGTGGTTGCTGCACCCGGCGGATTGGAACGGGCTTGAGCCTGAACAAGGGCCAGTCCAAGGGAAACGTGCTGGAGTGTTTCCGGGGTTCGCCCGACCAGCCGACGCATCGCACCTTCCGCCTCCAATCGCTTGGGGCTGTCTGGGTCAGAGAGATGCAAAGCCTCGATGTGAGATAATCTATCGATGAGGGGATCTTCACCATCCGCTAGTTCGGTCAAATCGTTGCGAACGGATGCGGCAGTATCTCCATCTCCACGAAGCATGGCAATTCGATGACGTAAAATGGCGAGAAGGACAATGGCTGAGCGCTTTTGTGAATCTTCTAAATTTCCAATATTGACATTGGAAAGGCCCTTCTCGACGGCATCTAAGTCACCTGTTTCATCTGGTAATCGATCATCAATGAGTGCCGCAAGTCGCGATAAATACATCTGAGCCGATTCGGACTTTGAGGCTGAGGATTGTGCTTTCTTTTCTGCCTCTTCTGCTGCGGAGATTTCACCTTGAGACCTGTGAAGGCGGGCTAGTAGCGCGTGGTCTGGAGTGGAGAGGGCACTGAGATAATCTGCAGCAA
>Ga0208765_1001352_pt1 | contig 14957 bp, 8 predicted proteins | sample ETNtaG_2_FD_185783 | JGI IMG/M metagenome (GOLD analysis project Ga0208765, IMG submission 185783) | Marine microbial and viral communities from oxygen minimum zone, Eastern Pacific Ocean - ETNP201406SV203 (SPAdes) (version 2) | ecosystem: Environmental > Aquatic > Marine > Oceanic ... | reverse complement strand
CTGAAGCTTTACGACGTGCGGCAGATGAAGCAGCAAGAGCTGCAATGGAAAGGGAATTAGCTGAAACCGGAGAATATACAAATCCTGAATTTCTGGTTACAGAAGAAAGAGAATCTGCCTGACTAAAATTGCAGTTCAGTTCTTAAATTCAAAATAGTTTATCCTGCGAAACTTTTTGTGCAATAAGTACAGTAGTAGTTAGGGAATTTGTATAATGACTGTTTAAAAGTTCAACTCAGTAAAAGAGTTAAAAATACAGCACCGGTCATGATGATTTGAGTTTTTTGTGTAATACTGTGCTTAAAGATTTTAAAACACAAATCTCAGGTGATTCATCAAACAGATTAGTTAAATTAGAAAACATGATTGAGAACACATATCATTTATTCGACCAGAACAGGCTGTTTAAACTTTCTACAGCATGAAGTTTTCAATACGTTTCAAGTATTTGATAATTTTTGAAAATATCCTCAATTGCAACTGACATCTCTCCCTTCCTGCAGCAAAATATTATTTCAATAATTTCCTGTTTTTAAAAATACTATCTGAATATACTGATACACATGAAGAAAAATGTGATTTCAGAAAAACAGCTCTCTGCTGAAGCGGCTTGCGATTACGTGAAAGACGGAATGATAGTGGGGCTTGGAACCGGCACAACAGCAGAGTTTGCTGTTAGAAAAATAGGGAAGCTCGTTCGTGAAGGACTTTCCATCAGAGGCATTCCTACTTCAAACAGAACCAAAGAACTAGCTGAGGCGGAAGGAATACCCTTGATTGATTTTTCTGAGTCAATGTTCATTGATTTAACTATTGATGGTGCAGACGAGATTGATGGGAACTTAAACATGATTAAAGGTGGAGGCGCGGCACTGCTTCAGGAGAAAATTGTTGCGTCGGTATCAAGGGCAGAAATAATTGTTGTAAACAGGACTAAGCTGGTAGATCAGTTGGGAGTATTCCCTTTACCTGTGGAAGTTATTCCCTTCGGCTGGCAGGTAGTTTTTAATCAACTAGAATCACTACACGGGAATCCAGACTTGAGACTAAATAAGGGAAAGCCGCTAGTAACAGACCAGGGAAATTATATTATAGATTGTCATTTCCGAAAAATTGTAAATCCAAAACTGCTGGAACAACAGCTGAATATGATCCCAGGAGTTGTGGAGAATGGATTGTTTATCAATTTATGTACAAAAATGATCATTGCTGATGGAGAGCAGCTGACTGTTAAGGACCGAAATTGAATAAATCTGAAGTCTTAAAATCACTCACAACTAGACAAAAACGTGTTAAAAAATTAACATGTAGATTCAGTAATTTTGTTGAAATTTATAAAGAAAATAGGGAGATAAATGTCTGTTAGAATAGCAATTAATGGTTTTGGACGTATTGGACGAATGGTTTTACGTGAGGCGAATAAAAACCCCAATGTTGAGATTGTTGCTATAAACGACCTCGTGCCATCCGACAACTTGGCGTATTTACTTAAATATGATTCCACACATGGACGATTCAATGGTGAAGTACTGGCAGTACAAAACAGCATAGAAATTAATGGTAACAAGATTGAGTGCCTTTCAGAAAAAAATCCCGGTGACCTGCCCTGGAGTGATCTGAAAGTTGATTATGTGATTGAATCTACTGGATTATTTACAGCCAGTGAAAGAGCAGGAGAGCATTTGAAGGCTGGAGCAAAAAAAGTTGTCATTTCAGCCCCCACAAAGTCTCCCGAGATAAAAACTTTGGTTATGGGAGTTAACCACGAAAAATATGACCCACGTAAGGACAATATTGTTTCGAATGCTTCTTGTACAACAAACTGCTTGGCTCCTATTGTCAAGGTGGTCCTTGACAAGTATGGAATTGAAGAAGGGTTGATGACAACTGTGCATGCTGTAACTGCAACTCAGCCAACTTTGGACGGGCCATCTAAAAAAGACTGGCGAGGTGGTCGCGGGGGCAATCAGAATATTATACCTGCCTCGACTGGTGCAGCAAAAGCAGTTGGACTCTGTATCCCTGAAATAGCAGGAAAAATAACCGGCATGTCATTCCGTGTTCCAACTCCAAATGTTTCTGTTGTAGATTTAACAGTAAAACTCTCAAAATCCACCAGCTATGACGACATAAATGCTTCAATGGAATCCGCATCAAAAGGAAATTTGAAAGGAATTTTAGGCTATACCGATGAGGATGTTGTTTCCAGTGATTTCATAGGAAGTACCTACTCTTCTATATATGATGCCGGTGCAGGAATTGGGTTGAATGACAAATTTTTCAAACTGGTCTCATGGTATGATAATGAAATGGGATACTCTGCCCGCTTAATTGACCTTGTTGAGTACATGGAAACAAGAAACTGAAAATGTTTCATCGTTCAAGGTTCAAGGGGCCATGCCTTTTGTCTTTGAATATTGACTTAATAAATCTCCCTTCCAGCTTTAATAGTAATCTTTGCACCTCTTCAGAGTATTCCTTTTTCAATGCATAAAGTAGAGCTCAAAGAAATCGGTCTTGACATCGGACTGGCGTTCGCAAGGCATTTCTATAAAACTGATTATCTGCATTATGGCTTATGGACAGATGGCTTGACCGTTGAACCGTCAAATGTTTTTCAAGCACAGGAAAATTATGCAAATTTCCTGTTGGAGCATTTCCCTGAACGAACAGCCAAAGTTCTGGATGTTGGATGCGGTTCCGGAAAATTTGCAGAAAAGATTCTGAACTCAGGTTATGAAGTCGACTGCGTATCTCCCAGTCCTAATTTAACAAAACATGTTAAGAAGCTTCTTGGAGAAAGATCTGAAATTTTCGAGTGTCGTTTTGAAGAATTAAGTACAAATAAGAAGTATGACCTGATTTTATGCAGCGAGAGTTTTCAGTATTTACTTTTAGAGGAAGCAATGGAACAGATTTCTATTCTCCTGAACAAAAATGGACACTTACTTATTTGTGATTTTTTCCAGCGAAATGTATCCGGGAAAAGTCCGGTCAGTGGAGGACACAAAATTGAGAGATTTCTTAAATATATGCAATCACAGCCCTTTACACAAATTACTGACAAAGACATAACTAAAGAAACTTCACCTTCTTTAGACATCATGCGCGATTTGATCCAGGAAGTAATTTTCCCCACCTGGAACTCTGTTGCATATTATATGACCAGCAACTATCCGAAAATTTCACGGCTGTTCAGTTTCGTTTTCCGCAAAAAAATTGCGCAAGCCCACCGCAAATACTTCTCAGGAGGCACAAGTGGCGAACAGTTTGCCCACTTTAAGACATACCGTCTGTTCTTGTATCAAAAGAATAACTGAATAGTAATTATCAGTATTTTTAGTAGAAAAAATTACTGAGCAAAAAATAATTTTTCAAAGACATTTTTTAAAGCCCTTAACAAAAATGTATGTAGTCATATACATCAATAAGTTCACATTGAATCCTTTTCAAATGACATGACAGAAGCGGAAACTAAAAAAGCTATGCGCATGATTGTGCTTACAGCATCCTTCGGGGGTCTGTCATATTTGTCTATTAATAATGGCCTGCTGCTGGCTTATTTCTCTTATTTAAATGTACCCAGCGCCACAATTCTGCTTCTGTTGGCTTTGATGCCTCTGGCTCAATTTGTCTTTGTGCTTCCTTTCAGTTTTTTGGCTGATATTTTTGGTAAAAAAATTATTGGTAACATCGGGCTAATTTCTTCCTTGTTCGGGTACTTTTTGCTGATTGTTGCCAGCATTTTACCGGAAAATTTCTACATCTGGATAATTGGAACAGGGATAGTCTTATTCGGCATCGGGAGTGCAATGACTTTGGGGAACTGGTTTGCTCTGCTGCATCCAATCATACCAGAAAAAATAAGAGGAAGATTTTTTGGTCGCCTGCGCCTGACATGGCAGTCTATAGGAATCGTTTTAACTTTGTTATTCATATACACCCTTGAGCAATTCCCATCCCTGGGTATATACCAGGCTGTTCTGATAATCATCTCAATTTTTATGGCAGTACGTATATTTTTTTACCAGCAGATTCCTGAGTTGGACAAACCAGTTCCTCCAAAAGAATCATTCTTGAAGACCCTGATGAATGTCATTGCAATTCCGGATTATATTTCATTTTGTTCCTATTGTTTCTTGTTGACTTTTTTCACAGCTGCTTGTCCCCAGATATTTAATTTGATAGAAAAAGACGTGCTAAGTTTCTCCAAAACAGAGATTGTGTTTATCGGTAATTTATTGATTGTAGGAGCACTTGCAGGGTTTGTTTTAGGAGGACGAATGGTAGATAAATTGGGGACAAAATATGTATTTATGTTTTGTCATCTTGGCTTTGGAGCAATCCTAATCCTATTTTTGCTGCGAAGCCTTTTTCCAGGAGAAATCATTGTTTTTGTGGGAATATTGACTTTATTATTTGGACTGGTCCAGGCAGCATCCGGAATTGCAATGACTTCAGAAACTCTGGTTCTCATACCTCAGGAAAACAAATCCCTTGCAACCGGTCTTTGGTTTACTCTTTATAGTGGGGGAGCAGGACTTTCCGGAATCCTGAGCAGCAAAGCCTTGGAATTGAATCTAATTAATCCAGAATGGAGCTTGCTTGGATTGCAAATGAGCAGCTATGACGGATTGCTGCTGATGTTTGGAACAATGGTACTCTTGATGACGGTTACTCTGGGACTGATTCCTTCTGTGATCAAAAAAACTCCTGCTGCTTGGATTCCTCAAAGCACATAAATTCGCTTATGTTTAAAATTCTGCACAAACTGTCAGGTCTGGTCCTTCAGTGATTTTTTAAATTCTCCTGGAATAGTCTTATCTGTTTTTACTCCTAAATCCTGCAGCATCTCTGCCTGTCTTACCATACTGCCTTTTCCATCAACAAGTTTTATGGACGCATTTTTGTAGGACTCGTGAGCAGCGTTTAATCTTTCACCAACTTTCTTAAAGTCTTCCAGAAATCCATGGATTTTCTCATAAAGTTTACCGCCGCGATCAAAAATTTCTTTTACATTTTGAACCTGCTTTTCCTGACGCCAAAGCTGATTAACAATCCGCAGTGCCATCATCAGGCTCGCTGGTGTAACAATGATAACATTTTTGTTAAATGCATCAGTGGTTAAATTCGAATCCAGAGATTGAGCAAGAGAGTAAGCCGGCTCAACCTGCAAAAACATAAGTACATAATCCGGCGAACCAAATTCATTGAATCCTTCATGGTAACTTTTTGAGGATAAATTTTGGATATGGTTGCGAACAGAACGCAGGTGTTTCTTGGCTGCAGCTTTTCTTCTTTCATCATCATCTGCAGAGATGTAACTGTTATACGCATTAAGAGATACCTTGGAATCTACGATCAGGATACGTTTATTAGGCAAGTTTATAATGAAGTCCGGACGCAGTTCCGTGCCTTCCTCAGATTTAATTTGACGTTGTTTCTGATAATGTTCCCCTTCAATTAATCCGGCGTTTTGCAGACATTTCTCCAAAATCAATTCACCCCAATCCCCTTGCTGCTTAGTATCTCCCTTAAGTGCCGTTGTTAAATTTTGTGCATCCTGACTCAGATTTGAGCTTACTTCCCTGAAGTGCTCAAATTCCGTCTTGATTGATGCACGCCCCGTTTCATCTTCCAAATGGAACTTTTCCACTTTTTCCTGAAACTCCTTTAATTTCGTTTGAATGGGAGTCAATAAGTTTTGAATATTATTTTTATTTGCTTCAGTGAACTGCTTCGACTTTGTATCAAAAATCTTGGCAGAGAGGTTTTCAAACTCTGTCCCCATCAATTTTTTTGCTTCCTCCAGGAATTTTAATTTTTCTCTCGATTCATTTTCCTTGGAATCAAGTCTCTCTTCCAGTGTAGCTTTCAAAATCTGCATTTCTGAAAATTTTTTTTGCTGATTTTTCAGCTCTTCTTCAATTTCAGGAAGCCTTTCTGCTTCCTGTCTCAAAACAGCCAGTTGCTTATCAAGCTCCATTTTTTCCATCAGCAGGGTTTCATTTTTTTGTAAAAGATCATTCAACGACTTCTGAGCAGTTTGGTTTTCAAGTGATTGAGACAAAATTGTCTTTTTCATATAAAACCATGTTGCAATTATTCCGGCAACCAACCACATGGAGGATAAAAGAATGAGATTATAGTCTATTGAATCGAACTTCATTGTTTAATTTGCTGTATAAATTATAGTAAATCCAGCATGTCCTATTTTGTCTTTAACAATATACCAATTGAATGATTTCTTTGAAACATTTAAACCTTTAAAAACATGTTTCTAGTATGATACTCATAATTAAAATAATACTTAAATTCTGGAGACAAATAAATTATTCGAAGAAATTGAAAACAAATTTTTCATGCAGTAAATTAAATTTGGAGATGTACTTCCGGATGAGAAGCTTGATTAATGATAAAGATAACATAGGAGAGCAAAATGAAGTCAAAATTAACTGCAATTCTATTATGCCTTTTTCTCGGTAGTTTAGGAATTCACAGATTCTATCTAGGTTATACCCTAATTGGTGTTATTCAGCTACTGACTTTTGGAGGGGTCTTAATCTGGGCGTTTGTAGATTTAATCAGGCTTATCACAGGCTCATTGAAGGATTCTGAGGGTAATGAACTGGCATAATTGTCTGCAATTGACTCCTCCCATACTTGATTTACTGGTTTCAGTGACTCATAAGTGCTCTTGACTCTCCAGTAATATTAAAGGAAGGTTCCAAAAACTTTCCTGTGTAGCTTTCGGGTTTATTGATGCAGTTTTTCGGAATGCCTTGATAAACGATGTGACCGCCTCTGTCACCTCCTTCTGGACCAAGGTCAATTACCCAGTCTGCTGTTTTGATTACTTCTAAATTATGTTCGATAACAAGCACAGAGTGACCTTGATCCACTAAACGGTGTAAGACTTTCAGCAATCTTGCTACATCATCCACATGCAGACCCGTGGTTGGCTCATCCAGAATATAAAGTGTTGTGCCTCGAGACCTGCGAGCTAATTCGGTTGAAAGCTTCAAACGCTGCGCTTCACCACCAGAAAGCGTATTTCCTGCCTGTCCTAATTTCATATAACCCAAACCTACTTCCTCCATTGTTTTGAGAATTCGCTTAATGCGAGGTTGGGAACTGAAAACTTCTACAGCCTTGCTTATTTCCATTTCAAGTACATCTGCAATCGTGAATCCCTTGTAACTTACAGCAAGTGTCTCCCTGTTATATCTCTTGCCTTTACACTGATCACATTTCACCCATACGTCTGACAAAAAATGCATTTCAATCAGATGAAATCCCTGCCCTTCGCAAGTTGAGCAGCGTCCTTCTTTTGCATTAAAGGAAAAGCGCCCCTTTTTATATCCTCTTTCCCGAGCTTCCGGCATTGAAGAAAATAAGTTCCGGATTGGCTCCAGGACTTTAGAGTAAGTGGCAGGATTTGAACGTGGAGTACGCCCTATCGGATCCTGATTTATAACCATCATTGATTCAAGCTGTTCAATTCCGGAAATGCTTTGATGCTCTCCAGGTTTAACCTGTTTTCCATTTAACTCTTTCTCCAATGTGCGCTGTAAAACATCTACAACCAATGATGATTTTCCCGAGCCGGAAACACCTGTTACTACAGTAAATACTCCTAACGGGAACCTGACATCCAGTTTTTTTAAATTGTTTGCTGCCGCACCGCATACAGAAAGCGCATAATCCCGTTTAAGTGGGCGGCATTTTTCCGGAATTGAAATTGATTTTTTGCCGCTTAAATATTGTCCTGTGAGAGTCTCTTTTTTAGCAGCAATTTCTGAAGGACTGCCAAACGCAGAAATCCTGCCTCCGTAATGCCCTGCCCCCGGCCCTATGTCGATTAGATGATCCGCTTGCCTGATTGTATCCAGATCATGTTCCACCATTATCACGCTGTTGCCTCTGTCACGCATTTGCTTAAGAGTCTTTATCAGCCTGTCAGTATCTCGAGCATGCAATCCAATTGTTGGTTCATCAAGAACATACATTACACCTACCAGTCCTGAACCAATTTGTGAGGCAAGCCTTATACGTTGTGCTTCACCTCCAGAAAGAGTGGAGGTTTTTTGATCAAGCGTTAAATAATCCAGTCCAACATCCTCCATAAATTTAAGTCGTGTGATAATTCCTCCAAGCGCCTGCTCCGCAACTGTGTGCTGATTTTCAGTAAATATCCAATTTTCTATTTTTATGCGGGCCTCTGCGATTGAAAGCTGACAAAATTTACTTATGTTTAAGTCATTAATAGTTACGGACCTGAATTCAGGCTTTAAACGCTCACCACCACAATCGATACATGTTGCTTCATTTGTATCTGAAATAACCCCCAAACCGTCACAAGTTGGACATGCCCCTACATGTGAATTAAAGGAGAACATACGAGGTGTCAGTTCTTCCAGCTGAAAAAACCCGCTTTCCACATTGGCAGGTGTTTCTGATAAAATTTCAGTTTCACCATTTTTATCAGTCAGACAAATCTTTACTAAGCCATGCCCTCGATGAAATGCATTTTCAATAGCTTCAGCCAGCCTTTTTTGATCAGCTTTGCTTACCAGCAAACGATCAATAACCAAATCAACTGTGGTGTCACGGGTAAATTCCAAGCCATCCTGAACTTTATGGTTTGCAAAAATCTCATCCCATTCATCAAGACGAATGGGCTCTCCATTGATATTAATACGCACAAAACCCTCCTTTACCAAGGAATCTATCACATTTGACAAGTTCTTTGGATGGTCAAGAAGAAAGATCTTGCTGGAACCAGGCAAATACAGAGGAGCAAGTAATTCCACACGTTCACCATCAAAATGTTCAGTACAATAGGCAGCAGCACTGCTTGAACTGTATCCTATAAGGGGCTTTCCTGTTTTAGGACAATGCGCTTTACCAATCCGTGCATATAACAGACGTAAATAATCATAAATTTCGGTTGTTGTTGCCACAGTTGAGCGGGGATTCCTGCCTGTTGATTTCTGGTTGATTGCAATAGCTGGAGAGAGACCCTCAATTGTATCCACCGGAGGCTTGTCCATACGCCCTAAAAATCTTCGCGCATATGTTGAAAGTGATTCGAGATAACGTGCCTGACCTTCTGCAAAAATTGTATCGAAAGCAAGGCTGGTTTTACCTGAACCAGAAACACCTGTTATGACGGTCATTTTGCTGTTCGGAATACGTACATCAACGTGCCTGAGGTTATTCTTCGAGGCTCCCTTGATCAGAATGTCTCTTTGTGTAATTAAATTTCTAATTTTTTGATGATCCCACCCGTTTAATTCCAGAGAATCTTGTTCTCCTAGTCTCTGAAAATTAACCGCTTTTTCTCCAACTACCTGTCCTTCTTCGATGCCATTGCTGCTTTTTGAATTTGCATCTTCAGAAAATATTTGTTTCAAAAACTTTCCTGTCAAAGTCTGTTTTTCCGCTAGATACTCCGGGGGACCATCACAAACCAATTCCCCTCCATACTTACCACCTCCCGGACCAAGTTCAATCACATGATCTGCCACCTTGAGAACGTCCAGATTATGTTCGATTACTAAAACTGTGTTACCCTGATCAACCAATTCATTAAGGCAGGATAACAACAAACGAATATCCTGAAAGTGGAGTCCGGTAGTGGGTTCATCCAGTATATAAATAGTATTTCCGGTTGCTTTCTTTCTTAATTCAGAAGAGATTTTCACTCGCTGCGCTTCACCTCCGGACAGAGTTGTGGATGGCTGTCCAAGTTTTATATAACCAAGACCCACATCTAGTAGTGTCTGTAGTATTGCATGAATCTTCGGCACTGCAGAAAAGAAACTTTCTGCCTCTTTTACCGTCATTTCAAGTACATCCTGAATAGTACGGTTTTTAAAAAATATTTGCAGTGTTTCAGAATTAAATCGTTTACCTCTGCAAATGTCACATGGTATCTGTACATCGCTAAGGAACTGCATTTCAATTGTTTTCAACCCTGCTCCCTGACAATCTTCACATCGCCCTCCTTTAACATTAAAGGAAAAGCGCCCCTTTTTATATCCTCTGGCCTTTGCTTCTGGAGTCATTGAAAATAATTCCCGAATCGGATCAAGTACTTTTGTATATGTTGCAGGATTGCTGCGAGGTGTGCGACCAATTGGAGTCTGATCAATTTTTATCACTCTATCCACTTTCTCAAGTCCGGAAATTTTTTTATGATCACCGGGTTTTTCTTTGCTGTCCTTCATCAGGTGACTGGTTAGGGCCTTTTTAAGAATGCCATCAATCAATGAAGATTTCCCTGAACCCGAAACTCCTGCTACAGCCACAAACAGTCCCAAAGGAATTTCACAATCAATATTTCTCAGATTATTATAACTTGCACCATGAATAGTAATTTTTTCTTCAGTAGGAGGACGACGCATTCCTGGAATATTTATTCTTTCATTGCCTGATAGAAACTGCCCTGTAATAGATTCAGGAGTTTCAATAATATTTTTTAAGCTGCCCTGTGCCGTTATATGTCCCCCACCCATTCCTGCAGTAGGACCAATGTCCACAAGATGGTCTGCAGATCTGATTGTTTCCTCATCATGTTCAACCACCAAAACAGTGTTCCCCCTGTCACGCAGTTTTCTTAAGGTACGTATCAAGTTAATGTTATCGCTCTGGTGAAGTCCTATCGATGGTTCATCAAGCACATACAGAACGCCCTGCAAACCTGCACCAAGCTGTGAAGCAAGTCTAATTCGCTGACCTTCTCCTCCGGATAAGGAAGATGCAGAACGATCAAGAGCTAGGTAACCTACTCCAACGTCATTCAGGAAATTCAAACGATCCATAATTTCACGGAATATGTCCCGTCCGATTTTTTGTTCAGTTTCAGTGAGTTTTATTTTCTCAAAAAAACTTATGGATACTTCTATTGAATCACTACTAAGACTGCTAATGTCCCGGCCATTAAATTTCACTGCAAGAGCCATTTTATTAAGACGCCTCCCGGTGCAGTCAGGACAGATTGAAATGTGTTGAAACTTTTCCAGGGGTCCCTTCACAAAACGATTTACAAATTTTAGGATTGGAATAAATCCTGCCCATTGTTCCTTATCAAGTTTCTTCAATAACATGCCTGGGAAGCGAAAAATATTTGAGACTCCCAGCTTCATTTTTGTATTTCCGTACAAAATAAGCTGTCTCTGTTCTACAGATAAATTTTTCCATAGTGATTTTTTACTAATCCCAAATGTACCCAGCAATTTCCTGACATGCCTTTGGTCAATCCTAGTGTACATAAGGTTCCCCTTTTCTGTGAAACATTCAATAGCACCATCCAAAACTGACATATTTGAATTGCAAAGTTTTTCTTCTGTAAAGGTGCTTGTCTGGCCAATTCCATTGCAAGTGGAGCACGCTCCCTGAGGCGCGTTAAAGGAAAACAAGCGTGGTTCCATTTCCGGTAAAGCAATCTGGCAACTAGGACATGCCATTAATTGACTGAACAAGTGATCTTCATCCTGATGCATTTCATTATCATTTTCTGTACTTCTTTTACGGTAGTGCAGGATAGCCATACCGTTACCAAGTAAAAGTGCTTTTTCCACGCTTTCAGTGAACCTGCTTTTTTCTTCAGCAGTTATTTTCAGTCGATCCACAACCAGTTCGATTGTGTGTTTTTCGTAGCGTGCAAGTCTGATCTCTTCATCGAGTCTTCTGACCTCCCCGTCTACTCTCGCTCGAACGAACCCCTGTGCGGCCCACTCCTCAAGCTCCTTCCTGTATTCTCCTTTTCGCTCCTGTACCATAGGAGCAAGGATAAGACAAAGTTCATTCAGTCCATCAAGGTAGGCATAATCAGTAATTTGTTCAGGATTCTGGGAGGTAATTCGTGTTCCGCACTGTGGACAGTGTGGCTTGCCCAGACGCGCGAATAGAAGACGATAATGGTCGTAAACCTCAGTGACAGTGCCCACTGTTGAACGTGAACTCCTGTTTACCGTTTTTTGGTCCACAGAGATAGTGGGGCTTAGACCTTCCATGTGCTCGACTCTTGGTTTGTCCGATTGACCAAGAAATTGGCGCGCATATGCTGAAAGTGATTCAACAAAACGGCGCTGACCTTCCTTGAAGATCGTGTCAAAGGCAAGTGAAGATTTACCTGATCCGCTGACCCCTGTAAAAACAGTAAGAGTATTTCGAGGAATTTCCAGACTGACGTTTTTCAAATTGTGCTCTGATGCACCGATAACAACAATTTGATCGGTTTTTTCCTGCGACATTTTGACGAGAAAAGTACTTAAGGATGGAATGTTTGAAGTTAAAGTTTGAGTCGTTTATTTACTTCTCAGTATGGCAGGAATTATTTTGAGCAACAAGGTAGAATTAGGGGATTAAGTTTATTACAACTGTTTATGTGATTACTTTATGTAGCAGAAAATATATGTTTGACCGTGCTTTCTCAAAGTTGTAAAACTAATCCCGCTGATATTAATTTTTGCTGATTTCTATTTATTCTTAAACAGGGGAAATAAATGAAAATATTACCAAAACAGGCTCAAGTGGTAATCATAGGAGGAGGCGTAATTGGCTGCAGTGTCGCCTATCACCTTACAAAACTTGGATGGCCAGATATTGTTTTACTGGAACGCAGGGAACTGACATGCGGAACGACCTGGCACGCAGCTGGATTAGTTGGTCAACTTAGAGCAACAAAAAATATGACCCTGCTGGCCCAGTATACCAGCGAACTTTATGCTACGCTGGAGGAAGAAACAGGTCAGGCAACAGGTTTCAAACAAAACGGCTCAATCAGTGTTGCACCTGATAAAGAACGTTTTGAAGAACTGAAACGCGGTGCCTCCATGGCCAAATGCTTTGGTCTGGAAGTTGAGGTAATAACTCCCAAGGAGGCAGTTGAAATGCATTCACTATTAAATATAGATGATCTAGAAGGTGCCGTTTTTCTGCCAAAAGACGGTCAAACTAATCCGATTGATGTAACACAGGCTCTGGCTAAGGGCGCAAAAATGGGAGGAGCAAGAATATTTGAAGGAATTAAAGTTTCTGGAATTCAGAGCAGAAAAGGACGTGTAACAGGGGTTAATACCGACCAGGGAGACATAACATCCGAAATTGTGGTTAACTGTGCTGGTCTTTGGGGGCGGGAAGTTGGACTGATGGCAGGAGTAAATGTCCCTCTGTTTGCAGCGGAGCATTTTTATATTGTAACTGATGAAATAGGATTGCCTTCCAACCTGCCAGTTCTTCGTGATCCCAACGGCTGGATATATGCAAAGGAAGACGCAGGTAAAATGCTGGTGGGAAGTTTCGAACCAAAATCGAAACCACGCCCTTTGCATACTATTCCTGATGATTTTTCGTTCGGACAGTTTCCTGATGACTGGGAACATTTTGAGCCCTCGATGATGAACGCCATACACCGTATGCCAAAACTGGAGGATGCGGGAATACAAACATTTTTCAACGGACCGGAAAGTTTTACACCGGACAACCGCTATATTCTAGGGGAGGCTCAGGAACTTAAAAAATTTTTCGTAGCAGCAGGTTTCAACTCAATAGGAATCCAGTCTGCAGGTGGAGCCGGAAAGGCTCTTGCCGAATGGATCGTAAACGGACACCCAACAATGGACTTGTCGGATGTGGACATTCGTCGCTTCCATCCCTTTCAGGTCAACTCAAAATATTTGGAAGAGCGTACCAGTGAGGCCCTGGGGTTACTTTATGCCATGCACTGGCCTTTCCATCAACCGGAAACAGGAAGGGGGGTACGCAAATCTGTCTTGCATGACCGTCTGGAAAAAGCCGGAGCCTGCTTTGGCGAGATGTCCGGCTGGGAGCGTGTAAACTGGTTTGCTGAAGCTGGAACGAAGCCAAACTACGAATATAGTTACGGCCGTCAAAACTGGTTTGAGTTTTCCGCTTCCGAACACAATGCAGCACGTGAAAATGTTGCGCTTTTTGATATGTCTTCCTTTGGTAAATTCTTGCTGCAGGGACCGGACACTGAAAAAATTATGAACAGAATTTGTGCCAACGATGTCTCTGTTCCTCCAGGAAAAGCGGTTTATACCACGTGGCTTAATGAAAGGGGTGGAATAGAATCAGACCTGACTGTAACACGTTTACGTGAGGATCTTTTTCTGGTTATCACGGCAGGTGCAAGTCAAACTCGAGATCTTGCCTGGCTTCACAAAAACATATCTGAAGATGCCAGAACGACTGTAACCGATGTCACTTCGGGATACACAGTTTTAAGTTTAATGGGACCGGAATCCAGAAATTTGATGTCAAAGTTAACTCCGGATGATTTGTCAAATCAGGCTTTCCCGTTCGGGACAGGCAGGGAAATCGAAATCGGATATGCAAAAGCGTTGGCTTTAAGGATGACATATGTAGGGGAACTTGGATGGGAAATTTATCTTCCTGCAGAATTTGCTCAGGACATCTACGACAAGATAATTGATACTGGTGCTGATCATGGTTTGAAACTGGCAGGAATGCACGCTCTTAATTCTCTACGTCTGGAAAAAGCATATCGACACTGGGGACATGACATCACAGATGAGGACTCTCCTTTAGAAGCAGGTCTTGGTTTCGCAGTAAAATTTGACAAAAAGGGAGGTTTCATTGGCAGGGATGCTTTACTGAAGCAAAAAGAGACTAAAGTCTTAAAAAGACGCCTTGTACAGTTTGCCTTGGATGATCCTCAACCTCTTCTGTATCACAATGAGCCAATCTGGTGTGGGGGGAAAATTTTGGGTGATTTGACTTCAGGCATGTACGGTCATACAATCGGCACCTGCCTGGGTATGGGTTATGTTAGCAGCGAGGACGGTGTTTCGAAAGAATTTCTCGAATCCAACAGCTTTGAAATTGAGGTTGCTGGTGAAAGGTATCCCGCACGTCCTTCATTAACAGCGTTTTATGATCCCAAAAGTGAAAGAGTCAGAATGTAG
>Ga0208765_1001348_pt1 | contig 15001 bp, 6 predicted proteins | sample ETNtaG_2_FD_185783 | JGI IMG/M metagenome (GOLD analysis project Ga0208765, IMG submission 185783) | Marine microbial and viral communities from oxygen minimum zone, Eastern Pacific Ocean - ETNP201406SV203 (SPAdes) (version 2) | ecosystem: Environmental > Aquatic > Marine > Oceanic ... | reverse complement strand
ATCCGAACCTTAACTGAGTACTGATATTTTGACCTTCCCGGGTTAAATCATCGGACCAGCGAAAATTTGCTGTATAATTAAATGCAGGTTTCAACCATTTCATAATGGCAGGGTTATAGGTTGTATTAAAACTTTCTGTGGTCTGGGTTACTATACCCGGATCCAGTCCCTTTAACGCAGTCCAGGCATAGCCCCGGTATTCATTCAATTTGCTTTGTCCACTCCAGGCGTATTTCGCTGAAAGTGTATTGGTAAATTTGTGATCCAGGTTCAAGGAACGATTCAACCCAAAATTGTATGTTTCCGGACTCTTAACACCGGTCCTTGTTTTATTCCAGGTTAATTTTTCGCTCAGATTTAACCCGGTCTTAAACGAAGAAGGAGTATAGTACACCTGGAAATCACTTACGGAGTTACCTACCACCGGGAAATCTTCAGCCCAGGCAAGGGGTTTAATGTAGTTGTTCCTTCCAAAGGGTATGGTATATGAAAATTTCCCTGAATATGTTTCGGACCACTTTTGTCTATACGTCACATCAGATGACCTAGATTGGGACGCGCTGAAACTTAATGACACATTATCAACGGTATATTTCATGAGCCTGTTATCCGATTTTCCCGTTTTTTTAATGGATGTATTCAAAGATACAGAATTGCTTAATATCATGATAGAATCTGGTGTGTTCTCTGGGTTTACCAGGATATCTTCACCAGAAAAATATTTTGGGCGACTCTGATTCTGCGTAAAGGAACCGTTTAACGGAATCGATATACCCCAGGACCTAGGTAGAAAACGGTGAAGGTCAATTTTACTATTTACATTCAGGTTCTCAGATGTATTGTTTGATTTTGAAAGACGTTCCTGAAGTCGATGATAATCAGCGTCCTGCCTGCTGTACACAATCGTAGTAGAACCCAGGTCTGATAGTTTTAAGCTGGACTGTACCCGCATGGCCACTCCTTTCTCTTTTTTTACACCACTCAAGCGCAATTCATCCAACCAGACTTCACCACTGATCGGTTCATCTCCAGTATTTTTCACTCCTACCGAAAAATACTGGAGGCGGTTTAAGGCTGGTTTACCAGCGATCCTGATTTTTTTTCCGGTTAATACACCATCAGCATCGGTGTATAAATATTTTCGTACATCAGCAGAATCAATTAATATGTCTGTTGGTAGAATTTTGACTTTGGATGTGTCAGATTGTTTGAGAGCTGTAAGCCACTGTAGATCAATCTTAAAACTGTTTCTTTTCTCGTCTTCATCCCAACCTGTGTAAACCGGCTGCGTGATTTCATAGTAGTCATCTCCCAGTCCAAATTTCAAAAAGAGTTCCACATCCGTTTCTAAGTATGTAATCCAGGAGCTGTTACCATAGACATACATCTTCATGAAATCATACGTCATAAAGCTGCGCTTTTGATTATCATTTAACGTATAAAGTGTTTTTTGGGCGATACCCGTTTGCTTGGATGGAAGATTATTAAATTTTAAAACCAGGGATTGTTCCTTGGAACGAATTTCATTCAGTCGATCATATTCACCTTTTACTCCCTTCGGCGGAATATAGTCTGCATTATCCTCTGTATTGATCACAGCAACCTGAAATGTAGGAAACTCATCGTCTTCATCTTCTGTAAACACTGGATCTAATTTCCCAGGCAAGTCTTTATCCACGGATGGAATCTCCCCTCGATTTATATCCTCAGTGATAATCCCCATTTCCTGCCATTCATTTCCAACAATTTCCATTTTAGCAACCTGCAATTGTCTTTGAATCGAATCCAGGCCTGTAACAGACAAACGTACATACCGGATTTCATTCCATTCAATATTCTTAACCCTGTTGAATTCTGACAAGGGAACACGGAAAAGTTTCCAACCGGTTGGTTGGCCATCTTTTTCAGTTACACCAGATAAATAGGTTGTGTCGGTCAGCATAAAATTGGTTGAAAAATAATCATTTGCTTTATCCAAGAAGGTTGAACGATCCAGATCTTCTGTATCAGGATATTTCCCTCCTTCCTGTATCCTAGAACCTGTACCGTTTGATTCTGTACCATTTGCCTTGGAATAATCTGAACTCCCCGCTTCATAGTCCCAGTTATCACCATTGGGGTCATCTGGATCCACATCGCCGGCACTGTTAATAAGCACTGTTTCACCTACAGCCAGAAGATCGGCATAGGTCCCACTTTCAAGACAACTGCCCCAGCCATTTTCGGTCTCATCGAAACAGCCATCCAGACCTGTATCCTCCACGTCTTCTAAAAATCCATTCCCCAGAGTAAGACCAGCCCCGGGTATGTCTTCGGTATTCAACTGTCCATTTCCGTCACTGTCTTCAGATATTTTACCCAGATCCACATGAATGCGTCCAGAGTTTCCCTTGACCCAGATCTCAAAAAATTTACTCTGAATCTGATCGTAATCTCCAGAATAGAGAGATGTAGTAACCCCCACCCATAACGAATCAGGATTCACATTTCTCTGATGCACCCTAGATTTATATCGCAGTACTAGTACATCAGTGGTTTCATTTCCAGCACGAAGTGATGTGGACTGGTTGGGCCAGATTTCTTTAGTACGCACAGGGACGTAGGGGTTGAACCAGTGCAGTTTCCCCCTGTTGCTTTGCCTGAACTCTGTTCCAAATGTTGATGTGGCATCGCTGAAGTAAAGTGGTGATGATGATGCTTTCCAAAATCGGCGCTGTATAGATGGCGATGTGGTTCGTTTACTGCCTTCAAAATCATCAATAAAGGCAACCCCATCAGGGTCTCCAGTTTCAGAATTGCTGATGGAGTTCGGGTTGGGCAACACCTGAGCAATTTCACCTTCAACAGAAAATGATGACATCTTTTCTGCTTCAATTAGCGGTAATTTATCCAGCATACGTGTCATACCGTCCATTTCCCATTCGTAGCGTCCGTTCAAATCCCAGATAAAATTTCGGGATGGCTCATAACCTACTTCTACCTTCTCATTTATGATGGATTGGTTAAAATAGAGGGCCGTGGCACCAATGAAGGAATTGGGTTTTCCAAGGTCCATCTGTGCACGTGTTCCAAAAATCGTTTTTTTATCAAAAGAAACCAGCTCATGCTTATCATAATTAACCTTCAGCTTTGCATTCGGATCATTGGCAGCATCTCCCAGCAACACAATGGTACCCGTAAAATAATCAATATTGTAATCCAATCCCCGCTTCAGGGTTACACCATTCTGAATCACTTCTTCACTCCCTTCAATGAGCATAAATCCAAGATTAATTGTTGAACTCTGGTTTGTATAAGCAGCTTCGATCATCCAGCGATGATCCGCATTTACTTCTGAAGACGAAGATGAAGTATACATAGTCCCGGAACCTAGTTGTGTAGCCAGTTGTTCAGATGTCAACCCACCGTTTAAAGAATCTCCATTGGCAAAAGGATGAAGCGCTGGAAACATAAGCTCCCCATCCATCATATTCATAATGTTAGCCATTTCCTTATCGATTATTTCATCGTAATTGCGGGTTCCATTTTCATCCAGACTATCTAGTCCAAACAGGGTGATATAGGGGAAGCTTGAACCTTTATCTCTTTCTGACACAGGTGTGGCATTCTTATTTAATATCTTAACTTCAAACCCTTCCGGGTTAATCTGGGAAGTTCCCAGGTAATACACATTCTTGAACATCAGGGGCCAGGTTGAATGATTGGGATGGCTGTTCCTGGGTTTAAGCATCATCAGGGCAAGGTTTGTACCCAGGGAATCTGGACCGGAACCAATTTCCATCAAGGGTTCCCCTGTCTGCCGATCGGCCAGGGTAAAAGTACAGCCCAGTATATCCTGTGATACCTGTTCACGGACCCTTACAAACCCCAGGTCAGGACTCACATAATAATTGGTCCCCTGTTCCAAACGTATAAAACTCCCTTCTTCATTTTCTTCCGTATACTGTGTTGTATCCGTTGGATCCACATAAGCCATACCGGTCATGGCACTAGGATCATTAATATTGATTGATTTATACAATTCAAAATTTTTCACAACAACATCACCAATCGAATGCAGGCCATTTCTCAAAGGATAAAATGAAGGAATAGAAATTGGAGTTGTCACAGAGAATGTATCTATACCTTCACGGAACCAGGGATGGATAAAGAAATAACGATTTTTCATCCAGTCCACATCTCTAATCTGCTGGGTACTGCTTTGCCCTCCCCCTTCCCACTCTGATTGCTCTTTTTGTGATTTTTCGATGGATGCAATCGTGGTTACATCTATTGGACCCAGTTTAGAAATAGCCTTAATTCCAAACAGTCCCTGGTTCTTTCCGGAAAACGTGACATACTTAGTGGATGGCAGTGAAAGGGAAATATTTCCTGCTTCTACTTTCTGAACAATATCATCTTCATACCCTTCATAGGAAATGCGGATATTATTCTCCCAGTCAAACTGGCGCTCAGAATCCTGATCCATGGCCACGGTGATCCGATCCCCAATCTTTCCCTGGATATTCAGGTTTTGTTTCTGGTCAAACTCCAGATGCGTATTCTGGGTCTGGTTCAAGGTTGAACGAACCAGCTCCTGATCCTGAAACACCATTTTACCGTTAATGTTTACATTCCCGCTGACCTGCAGGGACGCTCTTCCCAAGCGGCCAATATCCACCCCAACCACTTCCAGCATCTGCCCACGGCGTCGCTGATCATCATCCTTAGAGTCTTTTTGCATGACTTCAAGAAACTTAGTATGCCACTTCTGCTGTTGGATCTTTTCCAGGTACCACTTTACAGATGATGTAAACGGTATCTGGCGCTGTTCTCCATCTACAATTTCTGAGATGGTAATGGTTGACCAATCCCAGGATAATTCAACCGTGACTTTTCTGAGCGAAAAAGGAAATGTTAAAATACCCAAAGGAGTTTTCATGGAATCCAAGGGCTGGATCAGGGAAACAGGTGACCGAGGAAACGGGTCAAATACGAATGGGTTTGATGGTATGTACTCGGGCAATAAGATCTGCTGTGATTCTGTCATAACCACAGAGTCAGGTTCCTGGGCAACCAAGGTTCCCAGGGCGAGGAATGCCCATAGACCGATATAAATAATCCGGCCAAAAATGGGCTGATATGTATGTCGAAAGATCAAGTTCAGTCTTGATTAAACTGATACCGCTCTACTCGATAGATTCTCCTTTATTAAAATAATTGTTTAATTTTATTTGCATTTTAGCCAGTGCCCGTCCCCGATGGCTAATCTGGTTTTTCCTTTCCTGGGACATTTCGGAAAATGTTTTACCTTCGGTTGTAGGCAAAAAAACAGGATCATATCCAAACCCCCCATATCCGCGGGGTTCAACCGTGATCAATCCTTCTATGATGCCTTCGGCAAAGAGTTCCGTCTTGTCTTCTACAAAAGCAATAACCGTTCTAAATCTGGCTGTCCGCTTTTCCGCAGAAACACCATCCAGTTTTGATAACAATTTATTGACATTATCTTCATAGGTTGGATTTTCGCCGGCAAAGCGGGCAGAATAAACACCCGGGGCACCACCAAGAGCATCTACTTCTAAACCTGTATCATCCGCCAGGGATGGCAAACCGGTTATTTGATGCACAGACCGTGCCTTGATCAATGAGTTTTCAAGGAGCGTGGTTCCTGTTTCCTCAATATCTCCAATTTGGGGAAAATCATCCAATCCCACAATACTAATTCCCATTGGAGTCAAAAGGGTACTCATTTCCATTTGCTTATGGGAATTATGTGTTGCTAAAACCAGCTTTCTTCGTCGAGACATGGTGAACAAAACCCTGCTAAAAATGCCGGGAAACCTATGTGCAATCTATAAATGAGTCAAGGAGTAAGTATTTGATTGGTTTTACAATCAAATCTTTTTGTTTTCCAGGGGTGCTCCGGTAATTTTTCCCCGCTTTTTTATGAGATCCCAACTCATTTGTGGCTCGGTAGCTCAGTTGGTAGAGCAGTGGACTGAAAATCCATGTGTCGCTGGTTCGATTCCGGCCCGAGCCACTGATAAAACCAATACCTTATAAAACCATCAATCCTTAATATTTAATATGTCATTATTTGTGCCATATACTCCTAAGGCTATGGAATGTGTATCTGCTACATTGAAGATTTTAAAATTCTCCATCTATCTTTTTCTTTCTTGTGTAATTATTTCCTGTAATAAAGAAAACAATATAGGAGAAACTCCTGAAATCACACCGGACACAACGATTGTTGCTATAAACGGTCTGTTGCAGGTGGATGGTAACAAAATTATAAATAAAGGCGGTGAGCCTGTTTCTCTTGCTGGAAACAGTTTTTTCTGGAGCAACGACAACTGGGGCGGAGAACGCTATTATACACCTGAAGTAGTCGCCTGGCTCAAGGAAGACTGGAATACAACCATCGTCCGAGCTGCCATGGGCGTGGAAGACTCAGGTGGATACCTGGATAATAAACCGGTGAATAAGGATCGTGTAATAACCATTGTGGACGCTGCGATTGATGTGGGGATCTACGTAATTATTGACTGGCATTCCCACCATGCTGAAGACCATATTAATGAAGCAGTCAATTTTTTCCAGGAAATGGCAACCCTTTACGGAGAATATGATAATGTGATCTATGAACTCTACAACGAACCACTGGATATCTCCTGGAGCAATACTATCAAGCCCTATGCCCTTGCGGTTATTTCTGCGATCCGTGACATTGACCCTGATAATCTAATTGTTGTAGGAACACCTGAATGGTCCCAGAGAGTGGACCAGGCTGCTGCTGATCCTATCACCGGCTATTCCAATATTGCCTATACCCTCCATTTCTATACAATCTACCACCAACAGTGGCTTAGGGACCGGGCCAGTGCAGCGCTGGAAAGCGGCATCGCCCTTTTTGTCACTGAATGGGGCTCAATCGGCTACAGCTTAGTGGATCCTGAAGCGAACGAGTGGATGACCTGGTGCTTTACAAATAAAATCAGCCATTGTAACTGGGCTGTAAACGATAAAGAAGAAGAGTGGTCTATTTTAGTTCCTGGCGCAAGTACAACCGGTGGATGGAGTGAAGAAGACCTGACCGATGCAGGGAAACTGGCAAAAAATATTATTGTAAACTGGCCGGGACCTACCCCTTAAAAAAAGGTTTAATATTATTCTATAAGTGTAATCTTTCCTGATTCGATAGCCCTAGCTATTTCTTCTGATCCAAGATTAATGTATTCTGATGCAGGGATTCGCCTTCAACAATATAAACCGTCTGTCGCGCAGGTATATTCTGGAATGATTGTTGTAAGCCACTAGGCCACAAAATATCAATCTGATCAATTGTATCTGCTTCCTTCAGCCCAAAATAAAGTTCTTTTGCATTGCTGGAAAAATATCCCTGACCCGATGACAGCACCTGTTTTTGAAGTTTTTCTGCAGTGCGGACTTTGACGATGGTTCCAAAACCGTCACGGTTTGATTCTGTTCCTTCCAAACGTACCTTAATCCAGCTGTTCTCCGTTTGGGTTTCATTGCGCAACAGGATCCCTTTTCCCTGATTAGCATCGAAAACAATATTCCCACTACCGTCTTCCACTTGCTGGCCGTTCACAGTTACATAAATATCTACTCTACCATCATTATTGTAATCAGCAAACAGGGCTCCACGGTGGATGCGTTTACCAGTGGCAAGCACTCCCGAATGTTCAGATATATCATCAAAGTGCCCCAACCCATCATTTTCAAACAACAGGTTCGATTGCCGGTTATCACCACTTACGGAATTTAAATGACCATTGGCAAAGAACAGGTCCAGATCTCCATCATTATCCAGATCAAACAAGCCGGGGGCCCAGCTTATTATAGGCCAGGTGAGTTTGTGAACCATAGGGGAATCAAAGTCATGGACATATACTGCATTGCGCAGGCTTCCGTCATTGCTGCTTTTATTATCAACAAGAAATGCCAGGGTGTTTACTTCGGCAGCAAAATTTGTATAGACCAGGTCTGTCAACCCGTCTTTGTTAATATCTCCTAGCGCCACGCCCATACTGCCATCGGTGGTGCTGAGTCCACTGGGACCTGAAAAAGACTTGAAAGTACCGTCCCCGCGGTTCAGATAGAAGCCATTGGCATCAGTATCGTTTGCTACAAATAGATCAGGAAACCCATCTTCATTAAAATCATGAAATACAGCCTGCATAGATTTCCTAGATGCATCATTCAGCACAGTGATTATTGATGTTACATCAGTAAACGTGTCATCCCCATTATTCTTATACAGAGTATTGGGTAGACCACCAAAATCCATGGGGAATCTTAAGTTGGTATAGCGTGGTCTGCGGGAGAAATCCACGTATCCCGAGACATACAGGTCCAGGTTGCCATCAAGATTATAGTCCCCCCAGGTGGCGCCTCCATACCACCAATCCCTGATCCCTTCCGGGAACGCAGTTGTGCTTATATCGGTAAATGTTTTATCTCCATTATTCTTGAGCAATTTGAAGCTTCCGTAATTGGTGATAAACAGGTCGGGGTACCCATCATTGTTGTAGTCTGCAGCAGATACAGCCATGCCTTCACCCCCATCTTCTGCGCCTGAATTATGGACCCGGATAAACTTTCCATTCCCCTGGTTTTCGTACAGGGCATTGGTTATGTCATCATTCCCTTGGCAGTTCACCAGATAAAGATCCCAATCCCCATCCCGATCATAATCCAGCCAGGCACCGCCGGAGCCGTTCATTTTAATTAAATGGATATTGGCAAACTCATCCATAGTCAACAGCCTGCCATTCGATTTCCACAATTCTCCTTCATCCTGAAATACAAGACTTAATTCTTCATTTGTAGCAGTGCCAACGATAGATGGCCCGATTTCGCACCACCGCGGCCGCGGGGCAAAGTGGACAAAATCAATCCCTGCGTTTTGACTGTTGTCCTGCAAATAGATCGATTCGCTAGATTCACCACCAATACAAATATTAATGTTAGACGCCAGAACCAAAGAAATTATTAGTCCTTTATAAATAGGTTTTATTAGATACGCCATTATTTAGATTTAATTAACAGAGAAGGTAAAACATAATAGTTTAGATTAGTCTGTTACCAATCATTTGATCGGCTCGTGAAGAAATTGTTTAAACGGTTCAGTAGTAACAATCCGAGTATTATATTGTTTTCTATAGGCGTCATGATCTTCATCTAAAGGATAAGCATTTTCTGCTCCAGCGGGATAAGATGTCATACCGTGAAACGGCAGCGGTTCCACTGTTTGTCCCTGGGCAGTGTTCAAATCACCATCCTTCAGCCAGCCGTCATTGTAAAACATAAAGTCCCGGCTCCAGCCAGCCTGTAACTTCGGTAGTGCAGACGCATCGAACTGAAGTGTTATTTCATCACCTGCATTCATAATCACATATTTATTATCTGAATTAAGCAAAAGAGACAATACATCACCATATCGGGTATAAGCACCAGTAAGGTCACGCCACTTTTGTCCCGTGGTGATAGAATAATAATCCGGGATATGGGGACTGCTGAAATTCCTGCGAGAAATTTGGGAAAAACCGCGATAGTGCAGGTTTGCCGCAACTGGCTGTAAATCTGCAATTCGTAATAAATTCTCCGGTAAGGTGCTGGCAATAAATATGTGATCCCAGTAAATCTGCATATTGGTACGAATCCGGAGACGATAATCATCAGAAAGAAATTTATCCGTTAGGTCTATTACCATGGTTTTATTTTTCCCTTTTGGAAAACCCAGATTATCTTCTACTGTGATCCAATTCCCTTGTGCATCAGGAACCTGTAGATAAGGAAATATTGAATGAAATAAACTGGATTGTGAAATATTCACGTTTATACTGGCATCCGTGGGGAACAGCCAGCCCTGGAGAAATAGAAAAAGTGAATCAGCATTATTTAAATCATCAAAAACCAGTATAAGGTCATGGAGTTCAGTCACTCCTTGATATAAGCCTGGAACAAGATTGGAAATGTATTCTTCATCTGGATAAATGATCTTATCCAATACTTCAGTTCCCTGGCCATCTACCGCTGCAGTGGGTAACTGCTTATCTGTAAAATTATACATACGAAACGGCGGATATGGTGGTGGAATAAATGTTTCATTGATAAATACATTCACGCTATCAGGGTGATCTACAACCAGTAATTCTATTCTATCAAGATAAGGTGTTTCCCACAATTCTGTGGTGAATTGCAAAAAATATGAACCATCTTTTATTGCCAAGCTGTTCCCAGGGACTCTTAAATATTCGTCCGTTGAATTGGGGAATGCATACAGTGGTTCACCTGCCATGATCCCTAGTGGCATGCCAAGTGCGCTGGGCCAAAGTACATCGGTTATAAAATCGTATCCAGAATCGGTCCAGCCAAATAGATAGGGACAGGATCCTTTCAAAGACTGGGTTTCAACAATTGTCTGGTTTTGTTCCAGCTTAAAGCGGTTCTGCGGTACGCCATTACTCCACACCACCCGTACAATATCTGCACCATTTCGGTTGCCCAAACCAAAATGTGCAGTAGGCTGATCCATGTATCGTACCTGATATAAGTCTCCTGCCTTGACTTCTACCTTGGCACCAATCCCGAAATAATTATTCTTACTGCTACCGGTACGCAAGCCAGCTAAACGTATATTCAAATAATTATTTATATTTCCGCCATCGTTGCGTAGCAATTTAATTTGACCCTGGCTGGTAGCCAGAAAAATATCTACATCGCCATCATTGTCATAATCAGCAACATCTATCTGATCGATGGATCCCAGACTATCAGGAATCAAGGATGATGCGTTGAGAAACGATCCGGAACCATTGTTATATAATAACCGTAACCCTGATTCTTGACCTTGTTGATCATCCGTGCTTCCTGCAATCAACAGATCTAAATAACCATCATTATCAGCATCAAAAAACTCAGCATCATGTCCATTTATTTTTCGGATACCTTTTTCAGAATCATGCCATTTGGAATCTGACTCGAATGTTCCATCGCCAAGATTATTATATAATGTGTGTTCCTTTCCAGAACGGTCTGTGATAAACAGATCTACAGAACCATCATTATTATAATCCCCTGCGGCCACGGCACCCGGTGTACTACTAGTGACGAATCCTCTATTGTGAGTGATATTTCGGAAATAACTCTGACGGAGGTTATCATAATACTGGTTGTCCCCATCCTGATTCAATACAAACAGATCGACATCCCCATCATCATCAAAATCTGCGTAAACAACATTTCTACTGGGAACGCTCGAATCACTAATTCCTGAACCTTCCCCTCTTTCAATAAAGGTACCATCTGAATTGTTGCGGTATAAGCGGTTCCTGGAATCAGTGGCAAGAAACAGATCCAGATCGCCTTCCAGGTCCAGATCCACAAATACAGCAGCAGTGCTATTATCTTTGGTGTTTATACCAGTTTTGATCACTGGCTTAAAGGTCCCTTCTCCCGAATTTTTATATAACCTGTTTTCCTGGGTATTTGTGATAAATAAATCAAGATGCCCATCGTTGTCAAAATCTGCAAATATCGCAGAAAGATCCCTGGACGTATGATTAATACCCGCCTTAATTGCATGATCTGAGAAGGTTCCCTGATCATTATTGAACAAATATTGATAGCAGGTTTTTTCAATATCAGACCATTTAGATACAAACAGATCTTGGTCACCATCGGAATCATAGTCTCCCAGGGCCATAATTAACGGTGCATATTCGCCTCTTTGGGAAATGGATATTTCATTTGAAATAACATTGAATCCACTTGATTCCGTAACATTCCTATAGTTGAGAGTGCCTGGGATTTGAACTGTTTTATCTCTAGCGGGTATTTTTGTACCAAGAAAACGGTAGACAGGAGCTCCGGCGACGGGGCCGCTTGTTCCTCTTAATTCTTTGAGTGAAGCCTGATAGATAGATGTAGGTTTCATGAGATTGTGCAGCATAATAACTGGCGTATAAGCATTATTTGTTTCCCCCTTTTTCATCAATTCCAGTATCCTGCGAAATAAATCATGTGAACCATCCGGCAATCTCGGCAAGGTCTGCTGAAGGATCTCCAGCTGCTGCAGTGCGTCACCAGGACTTTCACCTTTCAGCAACAATTCAATCAATCGCAAGGTGGCCGCAATATTTCCCGGTAAAATACTTACTACTCGGGACATATTTTCTGCTGCTTTCTTTTTAGAACTGGGATCCTGTATCTTGGAATAGTATAATGCAAGTTGATACAGTGACCGGAGGTGATCAGGTTTTTTTTTGAGGGTATTCTCAAGTGCAGAAACAGCCTGTAATTCTCTGTTGGTCAACTCATAAACTTTAGCTAACAAAAGCCGAATATCAGGATCATTTGGGACCAGTTTCAAAGCCTTCTGCAGCCATTCTTCGGATTGTTTTAGTTTCCCACTCATGCGCATATAGGTCAAACCAAGATTAGCATAACCCAGGGGTTCATTAGGTGCTGTCTCAACCAGAATATTGAATTCATCAGCTGCATCAGAATATCTCTCTTCCTCCAGATAAGCTAGTCCCAGGTTTCGGTGAGACACCATCTGGTTGTATGTAGCCTGATCCACCCTTCCCTCATTTTCACAGCCGCTAATTAGTAAAAAAACTATAAATAATATTGGAATAGTTTTGACGTGTGACCTCTAACTTTAGAAAAACGGTTTTGGTTTACCATAGTTTTATAGTACCCATTATGGTAGAATAAATAAATCCTTTCTTGAAATCATATTAAAATCTACTCCTGCATCTACAAACAAAAAACCCTGCTAATTACTCTCTATCAGACAGACTTGGTATGGTTTGATGTTATGAAATTGAACTTATTTTATAAATGCAATCTTTCTTGATTCGATAGCCCCGGCATATTTCATTACAATTAAATAAGACCCTGAAGAAACCGAGTTCCCATTTATATCAAGACCTTTCCAATACAAGTTATGGGTTCCGCTCTGCATCTGCTTTTCTATTATACTGGTTACCCATTTCCCTGCAGTGTCATAAACTCCAATACTCACGTGTCCTGGCCTTGTAATCATGAATTCAATTCGGGTAGAGTTGTTAAAAGGGTTTGGATAGGCTGGATAGAAAATAAATTTTCGGGGAACAGAGGCTGGTTCATTCTCAATACCAACTTCCGTTGCTTCTTCATCCAAAATAATATCAAAGACACCAACCAATCCATTTTCAGTTTCTTCCAAGGGGATTACCAGACCAGGGTGGCTTTCTTCCCATTGTTCGGTGATCTGCGGATCTCCTTCAAAATAACATTGGGTAACCAGTTCTGAACCATGGGGCGTTGTTATTTTATAATGATAGTGTCGTGGGCGTCCGGAGTAATATCCTGGCCAGATTGATTCGAAGCCATAGCCTCCATTCTCATTGGTAACAATTATACCTCTCAAATTATAAGGATCTTCATCTGAATTTCCTGAATCGCATTCCATAAATACAGTGTAACAACCATCATCGTTTGCATGCCATACATCCACAAGTGCATTTTCAATTGGAGTTTCACAATCATTTGCTTTTACCGTTCCTGAAATAAAGACCCGTGTACCTGGCTCTTCCGAGTTTGCCAGAACTGTCCTGTACGGGTGATCTTCTGTCCAGTAAGGCCCTAAAATGTCAGGCGAAGTTGTATCGCAATCCCTGCCCTCCAATAAGGAGACTGGGGTTATTCCAGTAGCGAATGCTCCCAATAATCCAGTCTTAATAAAGGTTCGCCTTTTCATATCTGAATCTAGTTATTAAGCCGAAAAAAAAACCCCCACTATTTTTGGGGCTTGTTTGTTCATGCCTATTTCTTCTCCTGCTCTTCCCTTGCCCGCTTCAATCGCTCCAATCTTTCTTTCTCTTCTATGGGTTTGGCATCTTCATAGCCCGCTTCCAATCCATCTGGCCATTCAAATTTGGGCGACTTGCTGAAATTGTAACCACCTAAATGTCCCAAGACCTTTCTCAGTGTCGGCTTCACATAAACCAGTTTTGTATCACCAAAAACTTCCTTGCACAAATCTGCTAATACCGGATCATATTCAATCAATTCCTTACGCGTATTAACATGATTGTGATCATTGTCATTCTCTCGATTGTTATCAAACCATGACTGAACACCTTCTGCAAAATATTCGTGGTGATTACTTGAACCATAAGCACCCGCCCACAGCCCCTTTCCCATTGCAGATTTATAAGCTGTCTCCAAACGCGAATCAAAAGTCTCATCTACACGAATCACACCACGCAAATGAATGTTATGAGCAAACTCGTGAATCAATATGTTTTCCTTATGGTAAGGGTCACCAGGGAATGCCAGAAGGTTCTCTTCGCCACAACTGCACACGGGATCAGTTTCTGAGCCACCCAAGCCACGCGCCCTGCGATCCCAATAGGCTGCAGGTATTAGCTGACTGTGTTCGGGCACATCCGTGGTCATTTCCTTATAAGACATAACGATCAGCCGCGAACCGCTGTCAATCATCGCCTGGCGAACATCATCTCTCTGGGAAAGCATCATGTTCACCAGATATGTTGCCTCGTATAGCGCATAATCCGACACCTTGTCCGAGCTGACAATCGGATACCCTTTGGCACTAATATACTTCTTATAAAATGGATCCAGGTTCAATGCCGCTGGTGGTGCAGTCACCATGTAACCCTGCTCCCCAACAGTTTCTGTTTTCACCCTGTCAATCCCCATAACTGATGATCCACCAATTAACCATAGCAATGATATAATACGCTTGACCATATCAAAATCTACCCATCTCTCCCCATAAACAAAAAACCCCACGAATGGTGGGGCTTTTTTGACTAATGCTTCTGGCTATTTCATATGTGTGATCTTACTTGGTCCTCCCAGAACACCAAACCCATTATCAGATAAGTTGACAAAATTTGGGTTGTTGGTTAAAGCGCCAGCGTAAAGTTCACCACTTCGGTAGGCTTTGCAGTCTTCCTTGGTCTCCCAGGAATACACA
>Ga0208765_1001346_pt1 | contig 15007 bp, 10 predicted proteins | sample ETNtaG_2_FD_185783 | JGI IMG/M metagenome (GOLD analysis project Ga0208765, IMG submission 185783) | Marine microbial and viral communities from oxygen minimum zone, Eastern Pacific Ocean - ETNP201406SV203 (SPAdes) (version 2) | ecosystem: Environmental > Aquatic > Marine > Oceanic ... | reverse complement strand
GCATCGCACCTTCCGCCTCCAATCGCTTGGGGCTGTCGGGGTCAGAGAGATGCAAAGCCTCGATGTGAGATAATCTATCGATGAGGGGATCTTCACCATCCGCTAGTTCGGTCAAATCATTGCGAACGGATGCGGCAGTATCTCCATCTCCACGGAGCATGGCAATTCGATGGCGTAAAATGGCGAGAAGGACAATGGCTGAGCGCTTTTGTGAATCTTCTAAATTACCAATTTTGACATTGGAAAGGCCCTTCTCGACGGCATCTAAGTCACCGGTTTCATCTGGTAATCGATCATCAATGAGTGCCGCAAGTCGCGATAAATACATCTGAGCCGATTCAGACTTTGAGACGGAGGATTGTGCTTTCTTTTCTGCCTCTTCTGCTGCGGAGATTTCACCTTGAGACCTGTGAAGGCGAGCTAGTAGCGCGTGGTCTGGAGTGGGGAGGGCACTGAGATAATCCGCAGCAATCTGTGATTCGCCCCTGTCGAGAGCGAGTTTCGCAGCCATGCGTCGCAACGCATGCGCGTTTGGTAGCGCGTTTAGAACGTCTTCAAGGAGGGCGGCGGCGGCGGCACTCTCGGACAGGATTTGCTCAGAATTTTCGATGATAAAATCGGTGATATCCTCACCAGCCAACGTTCGATGATATGCTTCAAACCAACGCGCTTCTCCATCCTCGATTGTTGACCAACGATCTGCTGCTTGACGGTGGATGTCTTCCGGTGCGTCCCAAGCCACTCTGCGAACATTGCGAATCAAATGTTGAACCTCGACTCGCCCGTTGGGCCAGCGCAATAGGGCGGCATCATCCAAGGGATCGATATCAATCGCATCAAGATGTGTCGCCAGAATTGGACGAGGTTCCGCACAAAGAGTGTCGAGGCTGTCCCTATCACCATCAGCCAATCTGGAGAGAACGGTTTCCTCAACAAATGCTTGGACAGCATCACTGGCCTCGGGAAGGTCATCGGAAGGCGACCATAGATGCAGAGCAAGCGGATGGCCATCAAGCGCCTCACAAACATCCGAGGCTACCTCAGGATCCACGTCGTCTCCGAGCAATTTTTGACCGGCCTCTGCATCAATTCCTGTGAGTGTGATGGCATTGTCAAACGGACATGGTGCGCGCATTCCTATCGCGACTTGAGACTTGGCCTCAATCAAGCCATTGAGAAGTGCATGAACGCCAGCTTGATGCCGAGAGTGAACATCCTGAACCTCGTCGACCACAAGTGTCTCAGAAACTTCTGAAAGCAATTCCATCTGTGCTTCCAAATCGATGGGAGCATCGTCCATCTCAAGCCATGCTTCGACCAACATCTTGGCATCCATCGAGGCATCCATCGTCATGTAACGCGTCGAAGAAAGAGTCTGGAGTAAAGCGGTCTTACCAATCCCTGGCATTCCGGTCAGAACGACCGAACCCTCTGCCAGAGCGGATTCAATCTGCTCGAGTGCGGATTCTCTCCCGTGCAAGCCGTCTGTGGCTTCGATTTCCATCGAATGACCTGCGGTCGTGACCAAGGCGGATGCTTGCTGCCGTCCCTTGGCGGTCAGGTGAATGACGGTTCGTTTGCGAGAACCACCACCGATTACGTGAGCTGTACGGGTTTGGACAAGGCCTTCCTCTTCAAGGGCCTTCAATGGTTCATGCAGCGCACTTCGAACCAATCCAAGCGACTCCGAAAGCCCCGGTAAGGACAGTTCACGAGGTACATCCCAGGCCTCTACCAACTCATCGGGATGACGAGCGAGAAGGCGCAAGATACGCGCCTGTGACTCGGGCAGCATGGATTATCCGGTGCCCCTATTGCACAAGACACTTCACCCGTCTAGGGCAGAGGGTTGATTCACAACGACGGATGCGACAGGTTGAGGTTGAACGATGCCAGTGAACCCAAAGACACTGCATCTACCGACTCAACCCGGCGTATACCTGTTCAAAACCACAGATGGACGAGTTCTGTATATTGGCAAAGCAACTCACCTGAAGGATCGAGTTCGCTCGTACTTTGCAAAGAATCCAGATCGTGCTATGATTCCTACTCTAATCGCCAAGGCAGACCTTGTCGATTGTATTGTCACAGGCACACCTAGCGAGGCGTTGATTCTAGAAAGACAACTCATCCGTGAACACAAACCACGATACAATTCTCTTCTCAAGGATGACAAATCCTACCCGTTCATCGCCATCACATCTGAAGACGTTCCTCGTGTAATGTACACGCGGCATCCCCCTGAAGGTGCGCGCCTATGGGGTCCGTTCGCTGATGCGGGTGCGGCCAAGCGTGTCATTCAGCTCCTGCGTAGGCACTTTGGAATCCGTGATTGCAAGGAACTTCTACCTCAGGGCTGTCTGTCTATGCACATTGGTTTGTGCGCTGGACCCTGCATTGAGGTTGGAGATTATGATGACCGTGTACGTGCTGCCATGCGTGTGCTTGATGGTGATGGAGAAGAACTCGTTGTGCGTCTCAAAGAGGAGATGGATGAGCACAGTGAGAACCTACGATACGAGGTGGCTGCTCGCAATCGTGACCTCATTGCGGCTGTGCGTAAGACACTCTCACAACAGGTCATCCACTCACGATTCTATCAGGAATGTGATGCGGTTGGATTTGCAAATCAGGGTGATTTAGGAACCATTGTCCTACTGTCTGCTGAGAATGGAATTGTCGTCGGTCAATCTCAGTATCCGCTAATGCATCGTGGAGATATCTCGGAATCAGTCAGTCGCGTACTCTCTGAGCACTATGCAGAGCGGCGGCCACCCAAGACGGTCCTCATACCCGCACCGATTGGTGAATGGATGGAATCCTGGCTCACTGAGCGTCGAGGTTCCAATGTTGAAGTTCGGAACCCACAGAGGGGTGAACTGGCAAAATTGCGCAAGATGGCGGATGCCAATGCTGAGGCGCAAGTAATGCGCTACCAACGAAAGGAGAGTGGAAGTCTAGAGCAACGTGCTGCGGATGAAGGTGCCACACTGCTCAGGGTGGAACGATTGGATCACGTGGTCTGCTTCGATATGGCACAATTGCAAGGGGATGAACGCGTAGGTGCCAGTATCTGTTTGCGGAACGGTCGGCCTGACAAGAAGGCGTATCGCACCTACACGGTGAAGGATTCATCCATGGATGATGCACGCATGATGCGACATGTCGTTGAACGATGGCTGAAGCGACAAGAGGATTGGCCAGACCTGTTGTTAATCGATGGAGGAGTCGTTCATCTCAATGAGATTCACAACCTGTTGCTTGAGCATGGGTTGGTTGACAGGGTGCCGTTGGCTACACTGGCAAAGCGTGAGGAAACCATCCATCGAATCGACCATGATGATATTGTTCTTGATCGACAAGGACGAGTTCTCGTTTTCGCCCGGGATGAGGCACATCGCTTCGTCAATAATTTCCATCGGAAAAGGCGGGGGAAGAAGGGGTTGTCTGACCCACTGGAAGCCGTTGAAGGACTTGGGGCGAAGCGCCTCCAAGCACTATTGCGACACTTTGGAGGGCGCAGAGGAATCGATCATGCCAGTCAAGAGGATTTGACCTCGGTCGAAGGCATTGGGCCTGCTTTAGCCGAACGAATTTGGCGGGAAATCCACTGACGTTAGAAATTGAAATCGTCTTCCCAAGATTCACTTGGAACATTTCCTTTCGCGTCCAATCCAGCAAATCCGCCCATGTCAGGCAATCCATCATCGCCATACGAGGAGTCATCCAATATTCTGAGATCAGACATGCGTTGTCCAACCACTTCAGATTCTTCTTTCGCCTTCTTACGTTCTCTCTTGCGACGTCTGCGACGGCGAATCAACATGATGAGGCCCAGCAATAATGATACCAAGATTCCAATGTATACAGCCAACTGTGCGAGGATGTAATCAATTCCAACCACAACACGGAAGCTGACTACATCTGACTGCTGTTCACAGGCTTCAATCTCATCTTCTGTGCAAATCGGAACATAATAGGTCAGCATTTGTGAACCATCATTGTCGGAAATTTCCCCTCGGCCCATCTCGCTCTGGAAGTTGGAAAAATCGATCCCCCAAGGCAATGTCACCCGGAGGCGAATAGATGGAGAAATAATCTCATCTTCAATTTCTATGGCTGGTGTAGGGACGTCGATAACAATATCTTCACCTGGAGGAATTTCAACTCCACTGCCTCCATCATTGGCTGCCAAGAGGGAGTTTGTCCAGAGATTCATGCTCTGGGTCGCTAGGTTCTCATCAGAACCCGATTCACCCACATATTCAGCGTGGATTTTTGTTTGTGAAACTTCAACGTGAATTCGAATTGGGCGCAGGTCGGATAAAGCGACTGTGGGTGATTTTTCTAGACCATCAATCGAGACTGAGATGGAAATATAGCCTGGATCTTTGAGGAATATATCTCCACCTTGATTGATTTCATCAATGGCCAATTGAATATCTTCGTTAACTTGCCGTTCGATGATGGCGCCAATCTCTCCCGCAAAGTTGTTCAAACCACTCTCCGTCAAAACGAATGGTACTTCTTCACCTTCAAACGGTACTGTCAAACCATCCTCTAATGGTGCAAGTAAACCTCCATCCATTTGATTGCCGAGATGAATGAATCGACGAATGAGATCAGTAGGTATGGCTTCAATATCCACATTGGGTAATTCTTCACTCAAATCGTTGGGAACACCGATGCGGTAGAGCATGAATTCCATTTCCCCTTTCGCGAGAATGTCGATGGATTGGCTCCATTCATGAACATCGAGTTCAGAAAACTCCACGTCGAGGTTGAGGGCCATGCAAGTGCGTTGATTGGGTCCACAAATGAGATCTAAACTATCTTCTCCACAATTGGATTCTCGGCAGATTGAATGCCGCCAATCGTAGGGTTGTGCGCCCGTAAATGAAAGAGAATGAGTTTCAGGCTGCCCGATTGTGTGTGAGAGGGTGATTGTTTCTGGATTACCATTGGTTGAGCGAACATAATCTGGCAATATGATTTCCAATTCTACATCAGCTTGAGGAAGATCTTCACTCATCCAATCCACTAAACTTGGTGAATCAATGTCACCACTCAAAATAATTCCATTGAGGATGGCTGCGCGGTCTTCTTGAGTGATAATTGAGGGATCAAATCCAAGCAAATCAATGTCGTATTTTTCGGTCAAATTGGTGATAATTGTACCGAAATCCATCTCGAATGTGTTTGATTGTGTGGTCAAATAGACAGGGTAGGTCCCATTCATTGCAGTTTGACCCTGAATGCACCAATTGCTTGGTGCGGGTTCTGCACAAGTGACACTCGGTTGATGAATGAAATCGAGGCCACCTGAGCCATCAGGTGGTGTAAATACAAATGGATCAAAGTCAATTTCAACCGGGCTATATTCACCCATCAATTCATTCAAATCTTCGATTGGAACCTTCTCTGCAAAATCAGAAAGATTTGCCAAACCAGTATGGTGGGCCAATCTCAACCCATCCGAGGTCACCCACGGAACTGAAACGCGGTCATCGACAAAATTCCAATTCCAATTGTTCAGGGTGTCCATTCCAATGTGGTGAATCCCTAATCTGACTTCGATGGTTGTGGCACGTTCATCGGATGCATCTACGATAATATCTACACGGATGCCTCGATCATTGCCAAGGTCAAGTTCGACCGGACGAGTGGTCGTGTCTCTACGTGCCATGGTGACCGCTGCGGACTGATTTAGCCATTCATCATCGGATGCATCTTTGTGATTCACATTCCAGCGAGCGTAGTTGTAAGAATAGCCACCCGAAGTTGCTGGGACGAGGTCACCACCACCCGACATATTGACGATGGTTCCATAGGAAGGGGGGACGAATTCATACGATGCAGCATGTCCAGGAAGGGCTGTCAAATTCATGTCCGTGCGAACGAGCCCTCCCATCGTAAGCAGGCCCTGATACACACGTTCGACATCCATTCCCACCGCGGTCAGACCAAGTTCAGCGGGATCGACACTGATGGCGAGGGTCGTTCGCAAACAAAGCGGTGGATTGTAGGCATCATTGGGTAACCCTGCTACCTCGTCAGCACTGTCCTGATCGCGATCATCTGTACATTGGAGGGTTTGATCTTCGTATGTAATCTGATTCACATAGGACGTTTGGACACCTGAAGTCGTGCCAAATCCATTGTCGATTAACCCCGTAACTGTTGATGATACAGAATTGAGTAACATATCTCGAACAGTCGAGCCTGAAAGGGTGACATAATCGAGATAATTACGAATATAATCTGCAGGAATTCCATCCGTTGAAGAATCCGATCCGTTACCCAATGGCAAATCTTCCAGCATGATATCATCACGTCGAATTTCGTGAATGGCCCATTCTAGGGTCACAGACATCACTGTGGAATTGGCCATATTGATGTTGTATCGACCTTCTACCCATTCCATCGAAGCCGTTTCGTCATCCGCGAAATTGTAATCATCGCAGATTCCGGATGTGCTATTCCAAGTCTGACAAATTGTATTGACAACCTCTTCATCACCGGGATCAGCAGAAATTGTGGGGGCGCCTCCCGATAGAATCAGTAGACCAAGGATGAACCATGCCACCCTAGCCCGAGGTGCTGTCATGAAACTACTTCCCGCTCTGGTGGTTTAATTGGGTAGTGGCTCAACGAGTTGACATGGCCCCGACTATCACCCCTCACACGCGCTTGGAGAAAGCGCTCACTGAGAGGCAGGGTGGAGTTTTACCAGGGGAAATTCCCACCAAGTGGGAAAGATTCTCTGATGTTGCCATATTACCACAACATGCCTTTAGTGAATCGGGATGGAATCCTGACGAATCTCTGTGGAAAACCGTCGCGGAAGCACTCAATGTCAAGCGAATTGCACGAATGGGGGAAGTGCAAGGTGAATACCGAAACAGTGGAGTTGAATTGCTACTGGGCGATGATGATTGGGTTGTCCGCCGTGAACATGGGATTGACTTTGGTTACAATTTCACACAGTGCATGTGGAGTGCTGGCAACGTCACCGAACGGGGTCGAATTGCAAATGGCAACCAAGAAGGAGAGAAAGTACTGGATCTCTATGCTGGAATCGGTTACTACACTCTTCCATTCCTGAGTGAGGGAGCCCGTGGACCAAATGGAGAGAGGGGACAAGGTCGTGGTGCCGCCCATGTTGTCGCATGTGAATGGAATCCAATTGCAATACAGGCCCTCGAATGGTCTCTCTCAGAGAACGATTTGGCTGAGCGTTGCTCGATTCTTGAAGGTGACAATCGTAATCAACAATTGAAGCCTGAATTTGACAGGGTCAATCTGGGTCTTTTGCCCTCTTCAGAAGAAGGGTATCCAATCGCAATTCGGGCTCTTAAGCCCGAAGGTGGAAAGTTGCATGTTCACGGATTGGCAGAAAGTGGAAAAGAGAATGAATGGGCAGATAATCTGGCAATAACACTGGATGATTTGGGCCCATTTTCCTGTTCGGTAGAGCATGTTGAACGAGTCAAGTGGTATGCACCTCACCAGCGTCACATCGTGGTTGATATCCACGCTTCGCCGGTGTCGTGTTGAAGAACCGACTTTGACACCGAAGTCGCATGGACCTCGGAATCGAAACCGAAGCTGTCGCGCTGGCCGCCCCGTATGTGCTCGGATTCATGGGTTTCATGTACGGTCTTCTCCTCGTCTTCGCAATCCTCAGATGGAATCAATCACAAGATGTAATTCGCAATATGTGGACGCGTTCATTGGTAGCGACTCCATTGCTGGTGTTGCTATTCGCGTCACTTGAATTTGGTGTTGCGACTTGGGGGTTCATGGTCGGGATTTTCGCCTTGGGCGCTCACCGAGAATATTGCGCAGCCATCGAATTGAAAGATAGAGGAATGCAAATGGTTGGAATGGTGGTTTTGCTGGCATTGATTATCATGTCCATGAATCCAAACATTACTGATCTCGATGCCTTGTCTTGGGCGGGTCCACAAGGTGCTGGATTACTCGGCCTTGCATTGTTTGTCGGCGCATTTGGAACATGGGCGGTTCCAATTGTACAAGACCGCTCGGAAAATGTCACTAGCGATGTGGGTCGGGCACTCATTGGCTTTCTTCTCATCTGGTTCTTCATTCATGGTATCTTCCTGATGCATTTGGGTGCGATCGGTGTAGGGGCCTGTATTTTCGCGATTGTCAACGTATCGGTAACCGATTCGTTTGCGCTCATCTTCGGCCGAATTTTTGGCAAGCACAAATTCCGCCCTGTATTGTCGCCCAAGAAAACCTGGGAAGGTGTATTTGGGGGCCTATTGATGGCAGGTATTGCTGGATATGTGGCCCAGCCATTACTCGACCCATTGACAGCTACACAAACTGCGGGATTGGCCGTCTTACTGGCGATGATTGGAACGATGGGGGATCTCATGCTCTCAGCATTGAAGCGTGACTTGGAATTGAAGGATTGGTCGCAAATGTTGCCTGGTCACGGCGGCATTCTAGACAGGGTTGATTCGTTCATCCTAGTGGCGCCAGCCTTGTATTGGATCCTATTGTTGTTAGGTGTCTAAACGGAGTAAAGCATCCACTGCATCCTCAACTTCTTGATCGTTGTAAATGGGTAAACCATCCTCTCGAATCGCCCAAACAATCCCGCCCAGTAACGCGAATGACCAAAGCCACATGAAAATCCAAAAGAATACATTTCCAATGCTCATCACCAATGCTCCAAACCCACTAGAATCGTCATCAGAACCCGGTGGTGAGGCGACCACTCCAATCATGTCGATATTGGAAATATGGACTTCATACAATGGTCTTCCAGCGGATGATGCAGGATTTTGAATGGTCGAACCAGATGGGTCATCGGTTGTTGGAACCATTGCAATCGCACGTACGTGACTCATACCCTGTCGAACTACGCCGAAGGTAGCATACCCCTCATCATCACGATTTTCTGGATCGAGGTTGTGTGCTTCAGTTTCCGCGATATACCATTGTGTATCTGCGCTATCTGGGTCTTGGGAGCGTGCCATTCCAATCGCACCATCGACATGAGATAGATTCTCATTGTGTTCTAATTCTAGAGTGTGACCGTCACCACCACCTCCACAGGTCAGACTTGTGGCTGGATAGATGCCTACAGTTTTGCAGGTTGGATCACCTGCTTGAGTGACAAAATCATCGATGACTCGGTGGAAAAATATGCCATCGTAAATTCCACTTTCAACGTGCATAATCATGTTCGCAGTTGTCATTGGGGCCCATTCTGGAAACAACTCGATGTGAATTTCACCCTCGACCTCTGCAAATAGATGCCCTGGTCTGTAGGTCACTTGGATGACCAAAACAGGGTCACCAGGCTGCGGAATATCCATCGGACTGCCCTCCAATTCAGGGCCGTCTTCCCAAGTTGAAGGGTCAATTTGATTGTCGGTCCAATGCGTGTTGCTATTTTGCGCCCCTGCACTCGGCATCGAGAGCAGCAAGAGTGCCAATAAAATTGCAATACGAGGCGCGGCCATCAGTCCACCGTGCAATCGGTCACAAATGAGCCCATCGGCCAAGCGTCATCCTCATGTTACACCGCCCCTTAGGGCGGTGCATGGCGGAAGCCGAAGAGCGTCGTGATTTGTTGCGACTCAACATTGCGCTTGGAGCGACTGTGGGCATCGTCATCCTGTTCATGATTCTCGCATCAGTTTGGGGTTCTGGAACTCTGCAAAATAGTGATGAAGAGAATTTCAGTTGGTGGGATGTACCCCTCCATGATCGCCACAAGATGGACCTAGATTACACCGGAACTCGCAGTCAGTTACCCATCAATGGCACCTACAACTGGACGGGGCCTACCGAACATTTTGTCGAAGTTGATTTGCCGGCTAGCGAGCAAGATGCTGGCTATCCTGAACCCGCATTGATGCACATTGCATTGTGGTTGCCAAACGTTCCGGATGGGGAAACTGTACCAGTAATTGCAACCGTGCACCCCTACTATGATTTTGGAGCAGAGGGGGCCCCTGGTTTGGGCAGCGATTCGAATCCAAATACGGTTCCCGATGGAGGTGTTGGTGCTTGGGTTCTGGACCAATTTGTCCCACATGGATATGCTCTAGCCCAAATCTCGACCTTTGGAAGTGGAAAATCAACCCATTGTCAAGATGTCAAAGGGCTCGGCGAGCAAGTTGGAATTCAAGCCGCTGTGCATTGGCTGGGTGAACAAGAATGGTCGAATGGAAATGTTGGACTCATGGGTAAATCGTATGCTGGAACTACGAACTGGGAAGCGGCACAGAACCCGTCTGAACATCTGAAGACAATTGTGCCCATTTCTGGAAGTATTGGGGTACAGCAAATGTTCTATCGAAACGGCAGCAGTGAGGCACGAGCTGTGGGTTACGATTTGGCCTATCAAGGAGCCACATCCGATATGACGACCGATGATTTGCGAATTTGCAGTGATGATGTAATCGGACCCGCGATGCCGGTGACCACTTCGTTGGCTGCTGAAGCCTTTGGAGCCGAATGGTCAGATTACTGGACTGAACGTTATCATCTCGGAGATGTATTGGAAAATTACCAAGGGAGTGTCTACCTAGTTTGGGGTCTACAGGATTGGAACGTAGACCCATATCACGCTTATCCCGCCTATCAAATGCTGCGGGATGCGGGCATCCATACCCGTGCGATTAGTGGCCAATGGGCTCACAATTACGTCGATCAACCTGACAGACACGGTGAATTGGGCACTGGATACGGTGGTGAGGCCTATCCAAATATGACCCGAATGGATTGGGCCATTGAATTGTGGAATTGGTTTGAGTATTATCTCAAGGACTTGGGTGAAGAACCCGAAGCGCATGTCCAGATTCAAACCAATGATGGGAAGTGGCACGTAGAGGAAACGTGGCCTCCAAGTGATCTGACATGGGATAGTATAGAGTTGAATCAAGCCACTGCACAGGGTAACAGTGTTAGTGCGAATTCTGCAACAACTTTCGTCATACCAGCATACGAGGATGAGGTTCACATCTCAGGCTTGCCGAGGCTTCATCTTTCGGTGCGCTCAAGTGTTTGTAATGGTGGACAAATTTTTGCCACCATGTGGGATGAGACGGCTGGATTACGCTTAGGTCATGCAACCATGGATTTGCGTTATCGGGATGGGGGCTATGATGCAAAACCGGTTGTTCCTCTACAGACATATACCATGCTAATGGAATTCAACCCAATGGACGTAGTCGTGCCTGCAGGACATGAAATCAGTGTTGAACTAACCGATACAGGAGAGGATTACCTCCCATCCACTTGTGCAGCAGTTGGCCTCACGGTCTTCATCGATGAAACTTCGACCCTTAGCCTTCCATTGATTGAACGTTTTGAAGACGATGAGCGTTGGTTCCTAGCGCCACCTTGGTGGGAAGACCCGAACAATGCGGTTGGATTGTGAATTCAATCTTCGTAAGGGTACCAATCTTCCTGGCCTTGAGGACGGTACCACCACGCGCCATCATCATCTTGCCACCATTCAGTGCCATCTTCGTCTACACGAGTGGATTCGTCGTCACCTTCTTCTTCGGTTTCAATACCCATTTCTGCAGCAATTTGGCGTTTCAAATCGCGTGCTTCGTCTTCAACATCGTGGAACACCCGATTACCTGGGTCTTGTGATTGCAAACCCTCATGGTCTCCAGAAGCGATTGCTTCGTCAGATTCATTGAAGAAATCCTGTGCCATCTTCTGCCGATATTCTTCGTATTCATCGCGACCGAAAGAGCCGGTAAACGCACCATCTCTGGAGCGCATGAGTTGATCTAAGTCGACATTCCTGCCGAGTTCCAATTCGGGTGCATCCGGTAAATCATCGCCATCGTAGAATTCTTCGGAGTCATCAGCAAGGCGAGGATAGGATTTGCCATCGGGATGGATTTCTTCAACTTCCTCCATGATTAAGTCGTGTTCTTCCTCATCAATTTGTTCTTCATCGAGGGTTTTTCGAACGACCTTCACGAACTTGTCACACTCGGTTGCGAGGGATGCACCAGTGAACTGACTACCAATTTTTTCAAGCCGACTCATGAGTCTATCATAGGGTCTGCCAGCGAGCCCTCCGAGGAATCGGCCGAAGCCACCCTTCTTCGCCATGAAGTAAGCCATGAATGGAACCCTTATTCAGACTTGCCGCGGGGCAGTCATAGTGATGGTAGCATCTTGGCTGGTTGATGCGGCAACTTCGTACAACCACTCTTCACTTGAGAATCGCGACTCGTATTCCGCATTTGTGTTACTTCCAGTGCGTCATTTGGAGACAATTCTAAACTGGGCTTTCAAAGCTCTTCCTGATGAGATTCTCATCGGATTTGACCCATTGGATACGATGCAGATGGATGCCGAAGTCATTGAAGCGTGTTGTGGCGCTGAACACGATGGTGACCTGTTTGCGGGCCAGAGTTTTGTCATCGGTGAACCACATCTTGTCAATCGAGGCAATTCATTTTCAGTTCATCATGTGCCTGAAGAATGGATAGATGATCTCTTCTCCAATAATCGTGGTTCGCGTGGTGCACGCTTCACACACTGGATGCACACACACCCAAACTGTGTCGCAATTCCTTCTGAAGCAGATGCGGATGCTGCTCAGCACACAGATGGTGTTGACATGATTCTAGGAATTGAATTTAGCAATCCGGATGGTTCCGTATTCTGGTTTGATGACGTAGAAGGGGTTCGAAGAACGCTCAAACCTCCTGCTCGAAGTTGGAGGAGATGGGGGCGGCGACGGCAGAGGACTGTGCTGGGCCGATCATCTACCGGGCATAGAATCCACGGACTCGAATTGATTGCATACCACCGAACAGGTGTTGGAATCAATGTCCTGCTCGTCGACGATGAGGGTATCCCTCATGGCTTGAATATGGATTCTCGATAATGGGCCAACTCTCGAATGCTTCCCTTGATATCATCCAATGCACGATGCCCTGAAGGCTTGAGAATTCCCTTATCTTTCGGATACCAACGGTTTGCGAGTTCTTTCACACTAGATACATCGATACTTCGATAGTGGCAGAATTCTTGCAATGTTGGCATGTATGCGCGTAAGAAGCGGCGATCTTGACCAATCGTGTTCCCACACAGAAGTGATTGCCCTTCCTCACAATATTCACGAAGAAATTCCAGTGTTCTAATCTCAGCGGTTGCGTTGCTAATTTCACTCTCTCGGACCGCTTCAATCAGTCCGTTAGCGGTATGATGGTTCACGTTCCATTCATCCATCTTTTCCAATTCCTCCTCGGGTTGGAAAATGGCAATATTTGGGCCCTCGGCGATAATGTTTAGATCGCTGTCAGTCACAATGGTTGCAATTTCAATAATCACGTTTTCTTCGGGATTTAGGCCAGTCATTTCTAGGTCAATCCAAATCAGTCGGTCACTTGTCATGACGCCTTCCGAACGCTTGACATCCATAGCAATTCGCACGAGTCGCGCGCGAGGTCTCATAGATTGGCGGGGTGCGGGACAAGGCATGGAGTTGAGGAGAGAAGTTGGTTTCCTCGAACTCCTGAAGAATAATTCTACGTACAGAAGGCTTTGGTTAGGATTGGCCATCTCAATGCTTGGGGAATGGTTCAGTACGGTGGCTCTCTTCGTCCTCATTTACGAATTGACTGGGTCAGAGTTGGGAATTGGGTTACTGTTTGTCATCCGTATGTTCTCATTGGCTGTACCGCAAATTTTCACAGGTATGCTGGCCGATCGATTTAGTCGAAAATGGCTGATGATTTGGGCCAATATCCTATCTGCAATCGCGGTATTGGCCTTACTATTAGTCGACAAAGAAAGTGAGGTCTGGGTCATCTATTTCGTTGCCTCTATATTGATGATGTTCCATGCAGTTTTCGTCCCTGCTGAACAGGCCTCCATTCCAAATATTACTGAAGAACATGAGTTGTTAACTGCGAATGCATTGAACAGTGCAACTTGGAGTGCTGCACTTTGCTTGGGTGCGAGTATCGGTGGTTTTGTCGTCTCCGCTTATGGTGTTGAAGCCGCATTCATCATCAATTCAATCTGTTTTGTGATTGGAGCATTGATGTACACTACAATCACAATTCCCCAAGAACCATTTGTGCCCAAAGAGGGAGGGATATGGGCGAATACAGGTGGCAATATTGTCGAGGGCTTCAGAATCATTCTCTCCAAACCTCATGTCAGTCGAATCATCACTGCAAAGGCCCTGTGGGCAATCTTTGGTGGTGGACTCGTCTATATGTTAATCCTCATTGGAGATGAAATTGCATTCGGTGATTTAGCAGCAGGTATTGGAATTCTATTTGCAGCTCGAGGATTGGGGACTGGATTGGGTCCCATCTTTGCGCGCTACGTGTTCAAAGATCGAAATGTCTGGCCGTTTCTTCTAGGTTCATTGGTCAGTGTATGTGGACTGGCCTATGTGGCAATTGGTTGGTTGGAATGGGCGCCTTGGATTGCTGCAATCGTAGTCTTCGGGCATGCAGCCAGTGCAATTAATTGGGTGCTTTCGACTGTGTTATTGCAGGAACGAAGTGATGATGAATGGCGAGGAAGAATGTTCAGTACGGATTTCTTACTGATGACCATGGTCAACGGTTGCTCAACATTGGTGGCCAGTTTGATGTTGGAATATACAGACGTCACACTTCGTCAAGGAATCCAACTCTTTGCCGTTCTGCAAGTCCTGTCGGGAATTCTCTGGGTTATGGTGATGTTACCCAAAGAGAGACGATATTTGCAAGCGACTAGTTCATGAAGCGTCTCCGGTCGACCCGCTTCATGGTCGACCTCGTCGAACAGGTGGATGAGCGGGGTCTCGCCGTATCTCCCACATTGCCCGAAGGCTGCAAGAATTTACTGATTGATATTGATGGTACCATCTGTGAAGACATTCCCAATGAAGAACCCGAACGCATGGCCACGGCCGAAGTGTTTGAGGGTGTAGCAGATCAAATCAACAAGTGGTACGATGAAGGGCATCTGATTTGCTTCTTCACCAGCC
>Ga0208765_1001345_pt1 | contig 15013 bp, 15 predicted proteins | sample ETNtaG_2_FD_185783 | JGI IMG/M metagenome (GOLD analysis project Ga0208765, IMG submission 185783) | Marine microbial and viral communities from oxygen minimum zone, Eastern Pacific Ocean - ETNP201406SV203 (SPAdes) (version 2) | ecosystem: Environmental > Aquatic > Marine > Oceanic ... | reverse complement strand
TAGCGACGGTCCGCGGGCATACGTTCGTGCCGCTTGTTCGATTAGTGTTGTTGGTATCCCGGTTTCTGATTGCCCCCATTCAGGGGTGCAGTTCTCGATCGATGGCAGAACTTCTTCATAACCCTGCACGTGATTCTTGATGTAGTTCTCGTCCACCAGAGACTCTTCCTTCATGATATGCAGCATGGAGAAGGCAAGCGCTGCGTCAGCTCCTGGACGCACCTGAAGATGAAGGTCGGCAGATGCAGCGGTCTCGGTTCGCACAGGATCTATAACAATGACTTCAGCACCGTGCTCACGCAGCCAGTGCTGGTACACATGAGGTCCGCAGTGTGCAGGATTCGCTCCCCAGATCAGAATGCACTTACTGTCTTTTGACGTACGGGGATCGAAGCCTGCAGCGGAATCACCGAAAACGTAACTCAAGGCCGCATGCCCTGCAGCGTTGCAAATGGTGTCCGGGTCAACCTCAGTTGCACCGATATGGTTAAAAAACCGTTTCGGAAATTGTCCAGCAATGACGGAACATGTTCCGGTGTAATGGGTATGATAGATTCGATCGGCACCGTGCTCGCGATCGATATCACCAAACCTATTAGCAACCTCTGCGAGGGCGTCGTCCCAGGAAATCCGTTCGAATTTTCCGCTTCCCTTTTTTCCCGATCGTTTCAGCGGATACAGCAAACGGGCGTTTTCATCGAGCCATACTCCGTTGTAGCTAACAGCACATTTAGCGCAAAGTGGCCCTCGCGTTGAAGGATGGTCGCGATTGCCTTTTACCTTAATAATCTCCCCGTTTCGTTTGTGCACAATGATGCCGCACCCGTCATAACAGTCCCGTGGACAGGTGGTCTTGATCCACTGTTCTTGATTCGTGGCTGACATATTCATAGATCAATTTAGTTGAAAGTAAGTATCCTCGTTCACCCGCTTCTATAATGGTGCAGGGTCGATTAACGAATCGTTAAAGGTTAAGGATATGATTACTGTCGTCGTGACTTTCTCAATACCAAGTGAAGTGAGTGCAAGTGTTCTTGAGGAAAAATTCCTTGAAACAGCTCCAATGTATCTTGAAACTCCAGGCCTGGTTCGAAAAAATTATCTTTATGATCGTGCGACGCTCGAAGCTGGAGGGTGTTATACGTTTCAGGATAAGAAAAGCGCTGAACTATGGTTTAATGAAGAAAGAATAGCATGGATCACAGAGCGTTACTCTGCTCCAGATATTCGCTATTTCGAAACGCCAGTGATTGTTGATCAGGATACTGGTCTCATAGATAACCCCGGATACTGATCCTTGCAGAGGCGAAATGGATTTACACCAAGAACTTGTCGTAATTGATGGGCTGATTGTTTCCAATTTTTCTCGGTCTGTTTTTGAAGACATGCGGAATGGCGGTGTGACTGCCGCCAACTGCACCTGCTCGGTATGGGAAGGTTTCCGGGCGACAATGGACAATATTGCATCCTGGAAGAGGCATTTCCGGGACAACGACGACCTGCTGCTGGAAGTACGCACTACGACCGACATTGCCACGGCCAAGGAAGCCAACAAAACGGGCATTATTCTTGGTTTTCAGAATGGTGCCGCGTTCGAAGAGAACCCGGGCTACGTCGAACTGTTCAAACAGCTTGGCGTCGGAATTGTGCAGCTTACCTACAATACGCAAAACCTTATCGGCACCGGATGTTACGAGCCAGATGGTGGCCTGAGTGGCTACGGGCACGAGATCATCGGGGAGATGAACCGGGTCGGCGTCTTGATCGACCTGAGCCATGTTGGACCCAAAACGTCAGAAGAGGCCATCAAGGCATCAGTCAAGCCAGTCACCTATTCGCATTGTCTGCCAGCGGGGTTAAAGCAGCATCCAAGAAACAAGACCGACGACCAGTTGAAGTTTATTGTCGAACACGGAGGCTTCGTAGGCGTCACGATGTTTCCGCCATTCCTGCCCAAGGGAGTGGATTCCACTGTCGACGACTACGTGAAAGCAATTGACTATGTAGTGAACCTGGTCGGGGTAGATCACGTCGGTATTGGGACAGATTTTACGCAGGGGCACAGCCCCGACTTCTTCGAATGGATAAGCCGCGATAAAGGCCATGGCCGCAGGCTTGTTGAACTGGGCGAGATTGTGAACCCTGCGGGCATCCGGACCATCGGTGAATTTCCAAACATCACTGCGGCTATGGAACGCGCCGGCTGGAATGAGCCAAAGATTCGAAAGATCATGGGTGAGAACTGGCTGCGTGTTCTTGCGGACGCCTGGGGTGAAAACTCCTCTTAAATGACGACCATTCCCGATACTGAAGACTGCTCTATCACATCGATCCCGCACGAATGCGCCTGGCAGTGACTCGAAAAGACTGGAGCGAACTGTTGTTGGGCATAGTTTGGTCGCACTGTTTGTGTCATGAAGGGATCTCTATTTAGAGCATCTGACTTTTAATCAGGTGGTCGCAGGTTCGATCCCTGCACGGCCCACCAATAAATCAAGGACTTAGGGAGTCTTTTAGAAAACCCATCTTCCCATTGAACTGTTCATAAAGTATTTTCAGTGTCTTCCGAAGTAGTCAATCCAGTAAAGCTACAACTGCTAGAGATGCGGTCAGATACCGCAAGAGTTTCCTTTGCACTTCAGAATTTCTCAGCCTTATTATAATAGTCACTGACACGTGCGCATCTTCTCAAATAAAAATAGACCAGTTCACCTCGGGTCGTTTCCCTTGGAAAGATTGGCGCGCACGAACAATACGCCAGATTTAGGCCGAATAGCACCATTGTCAGGCACTGGGCTTGGCAACGCTACGAAAGCAGAATCTTTGTCGCCGTCAATCTTGACAAGCATTGAGCATCTCGATTTGCTACGTGAGGGTGATGAACCCTTTGCCAAGGCATCAATTCCGGACGACCCTATTGCTCGCGCTCAGCATCTTAAATCCGCTTGTTACTACCTAGATGCGAGCCTGGTAGGTACATGTCGAATACCGACTGAAGCTCGCATTCGTGAAGCAGGCGCAGTAGCGAATGACTATGCAGTAGTAATCCTTTTTGAATTCGTCAGAGAATCAGGCCCGGATGAACCTGGTGGACACTGGCTATCTGGAACACAGCCAGAGCGGGCGGCAGTACGAGTGGCTGAAATTGCTGCGGTAATCACTCACTACCTAGGCTTTTTGGGGTACGTCGGGCGAATGCATACTGTGACAGCATCCGATCTGAATCTCAATGCAATGATTGTGGCGGCAGGACTCGGGGAAGTCGATCCGGCAAGTGGTGCGGTTACCGCCGCATTTCTCGGTCCGAGCTACGGGGTTGCGGTGGTTACGACCGATCTGAAGATTGCCGCGGATCGATGCCTTGCATCGGGTGCTTTGAAGAGGAGAACTCTGGCAAACTGGATTGGTTGGGGTGGCACACGCCCTGGCTTTCAGGGCCGGCCATTCGAGAAACGATCATTCCATCTTGGACTCTACCCGATGGAGAAGATCAAGACCGTCTCTCATCCGACCACACTAATCGATGCACCCAACATCCCCCGCATTCCGAAACGTCACGACATGTTCACCCGGGCCGAGACTGGAGACCTGGGTGAAAAAACGCAAAAGGCAGTCACGAACGAGCGCTATATTACCAAATCACCGTTCGGACATGCCTTGTTACCAGTGCTTGGTCACGGGGTGCCATTACAGCACGGTGAGACTGCTGCCAAAGTAGTCCCGGGCTACGAAGATCCGGTGAAAAACAGCGCCGCGGTCAAAGCTGCACTCTATTATCTAGGTGCGGACATGGTGGGAATCTGCGAGATCCCCAAATATGCCTGGTACTCCCATGATCTCGACGGCTCCGAGATCGTGCCCTATCACAAGTATGCTATCTCGATACTTATCGATCAGGGTTACGAAACTATGGAGGGGGCCAGCGGTGATGACTGGATCAGCGGGGCTCAAAGTATGCGGGCGTATATGCGTGCCCAATTAATCAGCAATATCGTCGGCGAGCATCTCCGCCGTCTTGGTCATACGGCCCGGGGACACAGTGTCATTGATCAAGACGTCCTACACATTCCGCTGATCTTGCTATCAGGTCTCGGTGAGATGTCGCGAATTGGGGAACTGGTGTTGAATCCTTTTGTCGGCCCCCGATTCAAGTCTGGCGTGATTACCACGAACATGCCATTGGAACCGGATCGGCCCATCGATTTCGGATTACAGGATTTCTGCAGCAAGTGCCAAAAATGCGCCAGAGAGTGCCCGGTTTCAGCAATCCCATTTGGTGACAAGATCATGTTCAACGGTTACGAGATGTGGAAACCAGACGTCGAGAAATGTGCACGCTACCGCATTACAAACGCTGCCGGGTCCGTGTGCGGCCGGTGCATGAAAACATGTCCCTATAACCTTGAGGGAGTGCTATCCGAACGCCCTTTTCTTTGGGCAGCCAGGCATTTGCCATTTACCCGTAGGTGGATTGCCAGCCTTGACGACATGGTAGGCAATGGTCGCATCAACCGAGTCAAGAAATGGTGGTGGGATCTAGATTATGACGAGTCAGGGTATTATCGATCGGCGCGACGGACGAATGAGAGACAGTTAAACTTTCGTGCGCCACTCAGTCCAGATACGCAGAAACTCGCTTGTTATCCGGCAGACACGGTACCTTCACCAAGAGCTGGGCCAACGCTGCCGAACCGAAAGGCGGGTATTTTAAGATATAGAAACGCAATGCGGCCGCAAGATTACAAGCCACAGCGTTAGGTGAATTGTTTTGATGAACCACCCGCAATTTGGTTGAATCAGAAAATAACTTACAGGCTCAGAAAGATTAGATCATGCGTCTACAACAACTAAGAAACACTACGTAGATAGTGAATCAACGGTAGTTCCTCTAAGCCTCCCATTGAAGTAAATAAAACTCTTAAAAAGTAGTACGAAACTCGTTAAAATCCAGAATTCATTGGGAGGAGCAATGAATGGATAACACTGTTATTACAGTGTAAAGCGGGTTTAAGAGCATCTGACTTTTAATCAGGTGGTCGCAGGTTCGATCCCTGCACGGCCCACCAAAAAACTCCCAAAATATCATTGTCTTATCCAGCCTCAGCCAACAGGCACTCCAACACAGGCTGAAACAACGATACTTGCAGAGATACTTTTTTGCAAACTCGGGTCGTGGAGGGAAGATCAACGAGTGGTTTGTTTACCCGCCCCCCCCGGGAGGTACACCGCCATCCCAGTGTTTCTTGTAGCTCCTTTTACCTCCCACAGCGGCCTGAGTAGTCGCAGTAATTTATTAGTGTGACGCTATGGCCAGAATTTAGTGGTCCCGTATTGATGATTGAAAACAGAAGGGATGAGGGGATGAAATTTATTCTATTAACGAGATTTAGAATAGAAAAGTCCAATCAAGACCAGAGATACACCGACAAGACCATAAAACATCCCGTCAGTGTCGATTGTTCTAGATCCATATGCGTGATAGAGAGGAACTAAAACCAACAAAACCTGAGCTCCGATTAGAGGCATGGTTGCCTTTTTCAACTGAACTTCCGAGGTCCAGCTTGGCAGCATCCAAAACATAAATCCGACAACCACCAATGCAGAGCCAAAATGCTCAGCCATGGTTGTAATTTCGTCTGACGGCGCCCATGCCTCTGGAAGTGCTAATCCAAGACCCATCCCCACTCCCATTAATATATGAAGTCCGCCAAATATCTTATAAATTAATGATAAAGTCACAATTTCTCTCCATTTTTTGAAAATAAATACTTCCTTAAATTACCCTAGTCACCCATTGTAAAGGCAGGCTAAAACTTATTATAGCCTTATAAAATTAAGTGCAGTCTTACAAAAAGATAAAAAAAGCCGTTGTCCGATTCAAACCGGATAAGACAGCAGAGGGCTTTGCATCAATCTGGCAGAGGTGGCAGAACAAGATGCCGGAAGATAAACAGTTTGCAGAAAGGTCGATTAGAAATTGGGTGGGGGATCAAGATGACTTACAGACTGCCTCTGAAAGGTTAGGTCATGCGTCTACTGATACAACAAATAAACATTACCGCTCTAACGTAACTAAGGTGATGCCGTTGCTGTCCTATGAGAAATAGAAGTTCTCGTTAATTCAGGACAATTCAAGCAAGTTCTGTAAATTCGATAGGACAACTGAATTACAATAACGCTGTAATAGCAGTCTGGATTGCACTTTTGTGCATCTGACTTTTAATCAGGTGGTCGCAGGTTCGATCCCTGCACGGCCCACCAATAAATCAACGACTTACAGTTGATTCTCCAAACACCCCTATCCCAATCAATCCGTTTTATCCCAATCAGAACATCAAAAGGTGGTTCACAGCGGTGTGATGAGCCGTTGAGGTGCGTATTCTTTCGTAGTGGTACGCACTGTGTGGGGACTTATTGCAACAGGATACGATATGCCCTGCAGTACTAAACAGCCAACATAAAAAAACTGGATTAAATCTAACAGTATTAATGATCTGGCGGTAGAATCCTGCTTCCTCACATTTTGGTCACCAGAGACTAATCTGGATGATCCTATTCGGTTACCTGTTCTGGGGAGATATACCATCTTTCAATATTGCTATTGGCATGGTGCTAATCGTTGGCGCGGGCATCTTCATATTTTATAGAGAACGGATTAAAAGTGAGTCTATCGCCAGTGAGGCAACTATAAGGTAGCTCGAAAGTAGGGATGACTGATTCAACAAAATCGCAGGTTTTGATTGACCGGCCGCTAGTTGCTATGGGTCTTTTTTCTCTCGCGATGATGATTTTTTCATCGACAGACGGTGCGGCTAAATACTTAAGCTCAGAAATCGCACCTCAACAGATCATCTTTCTACGCTATGTCATCATTCTGACCTTGATCTTGTTGTTTTCTATCTATCAAGGTCGGCGTAACTTATTTAAAACTGAGCAGCCCAAACTTCAAATATTACGCGGATTATGTATGGCCTCTTCTGGTTTATTAATTTACTTCGCTTTGAAACACTTGCCTCTGGAACTATGTGCCGCTATCAGTTTTGTTTCGCCGCTCTTTGTCACAGCTTTGTCCATACCATTATTGGGCGAAAGGGTAGGCTTGAGACGGTGGATAGCAGTACTGATAGGCTTACTCAGTGTGCTGATAATCCTACGTCCCGGGGGGGCCAGCTTCCAGTTGGCTATGTTGCTGCCCCTTGGTGCATCACTGTGCTGGGCGACGGGGCTTACCTTGACTCGTCTTATGCGAGATCGTGAACAGGCGTTGACGGTGTTAGCTTGGTCGAGTTTGGTAGGGGTTGTTGCTTTATCCCCGCTCGTTTGGTCTGTTTGGCTGACACCAAATGCTTCTCAATGGACAATTCTTATCCTTTTGGGGGTCTTTAATGGTTTGGGGCAATATCTTGTAATACGTGCCTTTATGCTAGCTTCTGCATCATTACTTGCACCATTCTCCTACAGCATCATTATTTGGTCGATGCTAATTGGTCTAGTTGTCTTTAATAGCTTTCCAGATGCAATTACATTGTTAGGAACTGCGATACTCATAGCTGCCGGTCTTTATATTTGGAATCGAGAAAAAGTTACGAGCACACTACAAGTGTGAAACGCACTTTTGTGCATCTGACTTTTAATCAGGTGGTCGCAGGTTCGATCCCTGCACGGCCCACCAATAAATCAAAGACTTACGAGTGGTTGAAAAAAGCCGTTGTCCGATTCAAACCGGATTGTCCGATTCAATTAGCGCTAATAGGAACTGGCACAGGTTTTGACTTGGACTCGACTGATCGCCGAACTCCGTGCCTGAAGCGCAGTTCTGTTCAGAGCCAATCGTCGCCGATTGAATCTATGGTTGCTCCCTACCGGTCTCTTGGTGCATCCTACGGAATCCACACCATACGATATTTAACCTATGCAACGGGCACGAAGCCCAAAGGAGGAGACGATGTCTATCACCATGACCGTGTTGTACCCGAATGAGGAAGGCTCGAAGTTCGACTGGGACTACTACATGAACAGCCACATGAAACTCGTGGCGGAGCGGCTGGCCGGACCCGAGTTGCTCGATATCAGAGTCATCAAAGGGCTCGCCGGAGGGGCGCCAGGTGAATCGCCGGCTTACCAGGCAGCGGCGCTGATACATTATGAGAGCATGGACGGACTGGTAAGCAAGCTCACCGAGCACGGGCCGGAAGTCATGGGGGATATCCCCAACTACACCAGCGTGCAGCCGCTGGTCCAGTTCAGTGAAGACATGAGCTGATTCCGAGGAGGGCCAATCGGTCCCACAGCCTGAATCGATTAGGCAATCGTAGGGAGAATTGTCGCCAAGAGGAGTGGAAATACTAAGACCCTGGCGAAAGGCTTGTGAGAAGAAGAGGCGTGAGGGCGGGGTAACCAGGACAGGACAAATGACATGATTCTTATCGGACGCTATCTGTCACCATTCGTGCGCCGGGTAGGCGCAACACTGCATCACTTTGGGATGGAATTCGAACACCGCCCGATTCGGGCGGGGGGCGCCGATCAGGACGAGATCCGCAAGTCCAATCCCACCGGCAGAGTGCCGGTTCTGATTCTCGACGACGGCGAAATCCTCGCGGACAGCGCGGTCATTGTCGACTACCTGGATTACCTGGCCGGCCCGGAGCGGGCGCTGATGCCGCAATCCGGGTGGGAGCGATATCGCATGCTGTCGCTGCTCAGTATCTCCACGGCAGCGGCGGAGAAAGTTGTGGCGGCCTACATGGAGCGGACGCGTCCGGAGGAGAATCAGGACGAACCGTCGATCGAAAACGCTGTGCGGCAGGCGAAGGACGGTTTCGAATACCTGAATGCGGCAGTCGTGGGACCCTGGATGATCGGGGACAAGCTGACCCAGCTAGATATCTCCACAGTGGCGTACGTGGAGTTCGTAAACCACAGCGTGCCGGAAATTAAAGAGGCCATGGATTGTCCGAAGCTGAATGCGGTGATCGAGCGGGCGCTGGAACTGCCGGCGTTCCAGAAGACGCCCATCTAGCCGATGACCGTTTTGTTCGATCTCGAATTCCCCAACGCGCGCGAAGGCATTTTCGTGCCGCAGGGCTTTGCCACGCCCCATGAAGTCGTCGATGTAGTCGTGCGCGGGCCTACGATTTACTATTCAGAAATGATGTGATTTCGGATAATGACTCAGCTGACTCTGGATAATCATCATAAAACTCGAACACATGCCAAAACCCATTCCAAACTCGAGTATCAACATCAACATTAGCCCGGTGCATTGCGCGTGCCGTTCTAAGACACATAGCTAAAAGCAGATCGCGTGTGCCAGTAGTAATTATCGTCGGAGGAAGTCCTCGCATATCGCCAAAGATCGGTGACACAAGAGGATCTTTAGGGTCTATACCAGGTAAATAAGCAGCTAGTACGTCAGACATATTTGCCTGGCTTAGAGTTGGGTCCAGCGTGTAGGTCGGTTCAAATAAATCACTGTCTGGACGTAAATCCGCAGCCGGCGAGAGTAATCCCATAGCGTCGGGGATTCGAATATTTTCGTTCACAGCCGATTGTGCTACGAGTAAAGCCAAGTTGCCGCCTGCCGACTCACCGGCAAGCAGCAATCGACCCACTGATGATTGAGCAACTTCGCGATAGACGGCCATGCAATCATTGATAGCAGCTGGTGCCGGATGTTCTGGCGCAAGGCTATATTTTGGTGCTATCACATCGACGTGGCAAAGCTCTGCCAACGCTCCAATGATGGGTAAATCACAATACGGATTACCTACAATGAATCCACCGCCAAACAGATAAACCAGTGTTCCTGTAGAAGTCTGGGTACGTGTGGAACAGATATGTTCGCAGGGAATACCCGCAACTTCGATATCCTCTCTGGCAATAGCATGACGCTCAATTGCCCGCTCCACTGCGGGTGCGAAATTACCTGTTGTCTCAGCTCTAATCTCTTCAATACGTGAGAAGTCAATTGGTGTGTCATCTGTCGGAAAGGCCTCAAGAAAATTAACTGCTTCGGGAGATAGATCATCAACATTCATCAGATTTGCTCGCAATTAGTCTAGAAATTAGGGATCGGCAGCCGCAATCTTGCTATCCGCTTCAAAGTAGAAATTTTGGTTAATTCAGGGTAATTCTAGCAAGCTCCAAATGTGTCAACTTTTAGCGGTATAAATGGTGTCCTATCCTCACACTCACGAGCCACGACTGATGGGTGAATAGTTGATATTATTTTGTGATCTATTCGTCCCAAATGAGACAGATTCAATGACACACAATCTATCCCCCCAGACTGACGCACGAGGCGTGGCTGTTTCTGAATGTAAACCCAGCTCGTTGGAAGGTTATGAACGGGCTTTGTATCAGTTTCAGAGTAATTTCGGTGACGCGACCGAAACCCTTGCTGCGACGGTTAAGAACGATCCTGAGTTTGTTATGGGCCACGTATTCAACGCCAGCGCTATGTTAATGATGACTGAGCGTCAATACATCCCGGCAATCAGGCACAGTATTGAGAGCGCTGAGTCCCTCTCGCACAAGTCAAATGATCGAGAAAAAGAGCTGATTGTTGCTGCCAGAGACTGCCTGGAGGGTCGTTGGGACCAGGCCTGTGTTGCCTGGGATCGGGTTCTGGCAAGGTATCCGAGAGACGCGATGGCAATCCAGTGCGCACACCTGATGGATTTTTTTCGAGGCGACGCGGTCAACTTGCGGGATCGTATAGGCCGGGTGATCCAACATTGGCACGAGAGCGTGCTGGGCTACTCCTACATCTTGGGCATGCAGGCTTTCGGCTTCGAAGAATGCAACCAGTACGATAAGGCCGAGGAAATCGCCAACAAAGCACTAGAAATCGAACCCCGAGACGGGTGGAGCGTCCATGCATTGGCCCATGTCATGGAGATGCAGGGTCGCTATGAGGAAGGAAAAGATCTTATGTTATCCCGCGAGCAGGACTGGGCGCCGGACAATGGGTTCGCTTCCCACAACTGGTGGCATCTGGCGTTGTTCCATATAGAGCATGAGGATTTTCCCAGTGCGGTCAGACTGTACGATGAGAAAGTCATTCCGGAGGATTCAGATATTACGGTGCGGATGCTGGATGCCACCGCGCTGTTGTGGCGACTGCACTTGCAAGGAGTGGATGTGGGTGAACGCTGGAACCGAATCGCCGACATGTGGGCGCGAAAGGCACCTGTGGAAAACGGCTACTACGCGTTCAACGACCTACATGCCGTGATTTCATTTCTAGGCGCTGGTCGGACAGCGGAAGCTCGCACGGTGCTTACTGCGGTCGAGGCAGCAGCCGAAACCAATTTGGAATCAGCCTCCCGGATGGCTCGCGAAGTCGGTATTCCAGCGTGTTCCGCTTTTCTGGCTTTTGCAGAAGAACGTTATAAGGATGCAGTAGAATTGTTACTGCCGATTCGAACCATCGCCCATCGTTTTGGTGGCAGTCACGCACAGCGCGATATACTGACGCAGACTCTCATCGAATCGGCAATTTGTGCAGACAACACTGGGCTGGCATCAAATCTTATCAGTGAGAGAAGTGTACACAAGCCGTTTAGTCCACTGACTCGACGTTTCAACGCAAAGATCAAAACCCACTAGAGGTTAATCGTATAAAAGTGTTAGAGAGATAATGTCTCCACACTCCGGTATCTGGCTCAATTCTGAGAGACAAAACAATTCAAGCAAACGCAAGTCGCAACAGTAGCGTAAGGAACTACTGAGTAGACATACATTCTGTTTGATTCAGTTTCACGGGCCTCTAGCCTAGTAGGACCATTTCTCCGTATAGGGTCGGAGTTCGATCTCATTGGACCAGGCGCCCTTCGGTTGATGATGAGCCCACCAATAGGTCTCAGCTACGTCAGTAGGTTTAGCCATCTCGTCGGCATCAAACGATTTCCCATATATGTCACGCATGATCGGCACATCGAGGTCGCAATCTAGTCGCATATGAACGATGTGTACTCCATCTTTTGAGTAGGCTTTAGCCAAACTTTGGGATAGTGCACGTAAACCAAATTTTCCGATTGCATAAAGTGCATTAGTCGCTGAGCCTCGATAGGCGGCAGTGGCACTTGAGAAAATTATGCTACCTCGATTTTTGGCAAGCATCGATGGCAGAACTGATTTCGCAGAAGCAAAAGCACCAACAACCTCTAGTCGAAATATATCTTCAAGCTCTTTATAACTGATGTCTATTGGCGCGGGTGACTTAAAGCCCCCACGGGCATTGTAAATAAGAACTTCTATTGCACCCATTTGTTCTTGAATGTCACCAATGGTTTTTTCAATACTTTCAGGGTTAGTCGCGTCTGCCTCAAAGATTTGTGTATGGCACGCCGAATTGGCTTTCATGGCGGCTTTGGCAGCGGTCTCTCTTTGAAACGCAGAACGGGAAACCAATGCTATATCGAATCCACCACGTGCGAATCGAGCAGCTAAAGCAGCTCCCAAGCCCTCACCCGCTCCTACAATGGCACAAACTGGATTAGTCATTCGTTTTGTCCAAGAAAGAAAGATGCTATAAATTCTATATGAAATTGAAACTTTGTTGACAGGACGTAACCTGCTAAGAACGATCGCTTGGTTACTGCCCTGAAAGCAAAAGGAGAAATCGATGGCGTACAAATTATTTTATGCATTGGGGAGCGCAGCAATGGGGACCCGGGTGATTCTGGAAGAAATCGGCGAACCCTACGAACTGATTCAATCAACGATCGCTATGGACGAACCCCGCCCACCGGAACAACTGGCACTGAATCCCAACGGCTGGGTCCCGGTTCTAATATGGGGTGAGAAAGCCATGTATGAGTGCGCCGCAATTACCGTGTTTTTATGCGATCGTCACCCGGAAGCAGGGCTGGCCCCCGCCGTTGACGATGAGGAACGGAGCCTGTATCTGCAGACGTTAGTGTATTTCTCCAACTCGGTCCAGAACGCCTTTCAGCTCAACTATTATCCCGATCGCTTTGCCGATACCCCGACTGACGAGCAAAGTGCTCAAAGGCGCGGTAACCGGCGGTTGCGGGAAACGTGGAAAGTAATCGACGATCAGATCGGTGACAACAAGTGGGTGCTGGGTGAGCGGTTTAGTGCTGTCGATATTTACCTGTTCATGCTGACCACGTGGCTGCAGGTATCGCGGGGTCACCCGTCAGTGGACGAATTTCCCAACGTAAAGCGCGTTGCCGACGCTGTGTTACCACGACAAAGTATCCAGTTGGTTTACCAAAATTGGATCGTTGAGCAGATGAACAACAACTAACAGCACACGTAACGAAAGTAATGCCGTTGCTGTTCTAGAAAAAATAGCGACACTAGCTAATACGGCTTAAAACTATCCAAAACTAGGATTTCTACAGGACAGCTGACTTACCATTACACTGTAATAGCACTCTGAAATGCACTTTTGTGCATCTGACTTTTAATCAGGTGGTCGCAGGTTCGATCCCTGCACGGCCCACTATAAAATCAATCACTTACGGTTGATTTTCAAAACACCCGTTCTCCATAACTTTCCAATTCCCCCATAACTCGATTCAAAAGGTTGTTCACAACTGTGTGATGGGTTGTTGTAGATATCTACACTTTGCTAGACGGAGAAAGTATTATCCGTCACAAGTCAGCCTGTTAACGGTTGATTCACACTAACTAAAGGAGCAGCACATGAGTAATGCGGAATTAAGCGACAGAATGATGACCCTGTTTAATGAGGCGAGATGGGATGAATGGCATGCAGAGCTGACTAGTGATGCCACTATGGAAGATATGGCTATGGGGAGCAAATCTGTTGGTGCTGATGAAGTAGTAGCGTATGCGAAGAATTGGAAAACTATGTTTCCTGACATGATTGGAACATGCGAGCATAGGCATGATGCGGGAGATGTCTTGGTTGAAGAATGTTCATGGACTGGAACTAATACCGGAAATATTGCGACACCTGATGGAAACACCATCCCGCCAACTGGCAACAGTGTCAACCTGAGAAACGTGCTGATCTGGGAATACCAGGACGGCAAGATCAAATCTGTGAAAAACTACTTGGACATGATGACAATGATGTCCCAATTAGGATTAGCAGGTTAAGTAGCAACAATTATTCTCAGCTACCTTCCCATAGAAAGCCCGGGGGTTTACCGCCGGGCTTTTTCAATGAGCGTTAAATCGGCATGGCTATTGGTCACGAAGATTGCCGATAATTAGTCTCACAATCATTTGGCCCAAACATTGGAGATAAATCGTGTCCCCAAAGCATTTAACCGGTGGTTGCCTTTGTGGTTCTGTACGGTACTCCATCTCCGAAAAACCACAACGTGGGTACATATGCCATTGTCGATTTTGCCAAAAACAGACAGGTATGGGCGCAAGACCGGCAATGACTGTGGATAAGGCATCGGTAGAAATTCATGGTGACAGTGTGGGGCAATACAAATATGTAATTCCTGATCATGGTCGCGCGATATTCCCGATGTTTTGTTACAAATGCGGGACAAATTTAGGTTCCACGTTAGAGAGGTTTCCTGACGTCCAAGTCATAAACATCGGAACCCTGGACAATCCTGATGATGTCGAAGTGACAATAGAGATGTTCAGTGACGAGGCCTTATCTTGCGTAGCCCACAAGTCCTCACACACGGTATACCATCGACATCGACTCAATGAGGATGGTAGTTCCGCGACACCCAAGGTTATCGGCTGAGATATTTCTCACCACTAACTATAAATAAAAAAAATCAACAGGGGCTATAGTTTTACTGGTGGTTGGGAATTGTATACCCAGCCCAATGGGCAAAACGCTGAGTGTGATTAGGATTAGTTATGCATTGCCCATGGTGGTTTACACAGGTGATGCGGTGTTCCTACAATGTCTGCGCTATTAAGTATTGCCAGCTTTTAATGTTGTCTAGTTAAAAATAGCGCTACCGTTCGGGTTGATTTAGGGGATAAGCCAATTACTTTCAAGCGAGTCTGCTCTATCCCAAATGAATTGCGCGCGCCG
>Ga0208765_1001344_pt1 | contig 15015 bp, 20 predicted proteins | sample ETNtaG_2_FD_185783 | JGI IMG/M metagenome (GOLD analysis project Ga0208765, IMG submission 185783) | Marine microbial and viral communities from oxygen minimum zone, Eastern Pacific Ocean - ETNP201406SV203 (SPAdes) (version 2) | ecosystem: Environmental > Aquatic > Marine > Oceanic ... | reverse complement strand
ATTATTTGAAAAACATGGAATAACATCTATTAATATAGCAAATACAGTAAAGGAAGCAAGAGGACAAAAACAATGAAAATTTTTCTAGACACTGCTAATATTGATGCTATACGAATGTATAACGACATGGGACTTGTTGATGGAATTACAACAAATCCTTCATTACTAGCAAAACAAGGCGGTGATCCACAAAAAACAATGGAAGAAATTTCAAAAATTATCAAGGGAGATGTTAGTCTTGAAGTTGTAAGTACTGATTATGATGGAATGATGACAGAGGGAAGATTACTTCGTAAATATGGAGATAATGTTGTGGTTAAATGTCCAATGACTGGAGCAGGACTGAAAGCATGTAAGAGTTTGACTGCAGAAGGAATTCCAGTCAATATCACTCTGGTATTTTCTCCAAACCAAGCTCTTTTGGCTGCAAAAGCTGGAGCAAAATATGTTAGCCCATTTATTGGGAGATTAGATGACATTGGTCATACTGGTATGGATCTGATTAAAGAAATTAAACAGATTTTTCAAAATTATGATTTTAACACACAAATTTTAGTCGCAAGTATTAGACATCCGCAACATGTAGTTGATGCTGGAAAAATTGGTGCCGATGTTGTAACAGTCCCAGCAGCAGTTCTTGGTAAGATGCTTAATCATACATTGACTGACAAAGGTTTGAAAGCATTTCTAGATGACTGGGAAAAGCTGAAGACTGAAAACCTTAATGTTAAAATTTAAAAAACTACTCGTCGTACATCATCAATTCTTTTTCTTCAAGCAGAACATGCAAGTTATGAATAGAACGATAAACATCCTTTTCTTTTTTTGCTCCTGTACAAACAAGTTTGCCAGAAGCAAATAACAAGATTACTGTTTTTGGTTCTAACATTCTGTGTATTAGACCAGGAAATTGTTCTGGCTCATACATACTTCGTGGCAATTTTCTCGCTGCCTGTTCCAAATGGATCTTGCCACCAAGATTAATTGCGGCAACAATATTCTGTATCGTTGTTTCAGCATCTTTTTTTATTTTGATGCCCCCTTTGCGAAGTTTTTGTACCACAGTTTTTACTGCATTTTTAGCCATTTCTTCTGATTTTGCACCAGTGCAGACCATTTTACCTGTTCTAAAAATGAGTGTTGCAGTCTTTGGTGTTTTTATTCTAAAAACCAAACCTGGAAACTGATCAGGATGATATTCTGTATCTGGAAATTTTTTTGTTATATTAACAAGATCTATTTTCTGATCTACTGTTGCTGAGGCTACCACATTTTCAATACTAACCATTGGTTTTGTTTGTGGCATTTCAATTTTTTAGTTATGCCCTTTATATATACATAGAAATTATTTGCCCATTTACTCTAATGGCGGTTTTTCCATTGGTATTTGTGCTCTTCTTCAAAGAGATCTTTTTTAATTTCGTCTATTTTCATCAATTTCTTTCTATATTTTTCTAAAAGACACCGTTTGCACATACAATCAGTTTCATCAATTTCTTCCTTTGTCAGTTTTGGAAAAGTGGAACACCAGCAGGTAGCATCACTTTCACAGTCAAATAGACTTTCACATTTAGAGCATTTTTTTTCCAATTCACACACCATCTTTTCTGTGAATTTGCTCGTCAACTGACTCTGCTTTTTTATCAAGCTCACTCATATCGCCAAACTTTTGATATGTGAGTTTTTCCAGAGTTTGTAGAATACTTTTTGCAGCCCTAAACTGAGGAATGTCCGGATTTAAAAGTTCACCATAGAGACCTATTCCATCAAATCCATTTAGCTTAGAATATCCTAAGATCAATCCGTTAAATCCAGTAATAGCAGATTGTTGTGGTGTAGTTTCTATTTCAAGTCTTCTTACTCTTTCTAACAGTTCCTTAGAAGTAGTAGTAACATATGTCGTAGGATATTCTCCAAACTGTCTACTTGTATGATATCCTCCAACAGTATAGATGAATTTTGCAGAATATTTTTTTGCGACATCAATTACATCTTGACAAAGATCATTAAGTTCATTACTTTGTTGTGGTTGGCCTACTCCACCACCAAAAACAATTACATCATTACCATATCTGTATTCCCATTCTTCTTCTGGGATTTCGATATATCCACCTCTATCATAAACATAAGGAGGTTTGGTTGATTTAGCATAACGAAATGGAATTGTATGCATGTGTTTATTTATGAAATCAATTACAATGCTGCCAACATTACCCATATCTTGCATCGCAGCTATAACAAGTGGTTTTTTTACATCAGGCTCTAATTTATTTATAAATTCCATACTAGTTTCCACCCAACACCTGTAATACTTTTTTTGGAATATCTTTCAGTCTAGAAATTCCTAGCGTCCTTTCAAATCCCAAGTATCTTAAATTGGTTGCAATAATTGTTGCATTTTGCGTATCTCTTCCTACCCCAATTGCAACCATTTTAATCCCAATCGATTTGAACGATTTAACCATAGAACGTACCGCAAAGGGATCTGAAGGTTCTCCATCAGAAAGTGTCAAAAAGATATTTGGTTTTTTAGAGTGTAAAATTGGATACATCTTGTCATAAACTTCAGCTAGTGGTGTTCCTCCATTAGCAGGAATCTGTGCAAGCCGTTTAGCACATGAATTGTTCCATTTAAGATCTTCCGGTTTGATAAGCCAGCATATCACCTGTCTTTCTGTGGTGTTGAATGCATATACCGAAAACTTGATCTTTAGAAAAGCCAAAACTTCACACAAAGCCAGTGTAGCCTTTTTGTAATCCAATTGTTGATCAGCAATACTTGATGAGTGATCAAGCAAAATTACAATACGTGATTTAATAGATTTCTTAAAATCTGTGATAAATGGTTGATCATATCTTTCGAGATAAACTTCATCATCAAATTCATCACCAGAAAGAACATGCTGTTCTTTCCATCCCGTTTTCCATTCTTTAAACTTGGATTTCAGATTGTTGATTAAATCCTGATCATAAATCTTAGTCTCATCAACGTCTGTTGAATCTGGTATCAGTATGCCTATGGATTCAGTACTCAAACCCTTCACCTCATTTTTCTTATTTTCTGTCTTTATGACTTTGAATTCCTGAGAAACAGTTTTTCCTTCTAGAATATTTTTTGATTCAATTTCCCCAAAATCATCTTTTCTTGATTTTGTAATTTTTTTAATAGTCTTGACAAATTCTTTAGGTGTTATTACAATTCCCGGACCCTTTAATGGAACTGATAATGGGATGGAGATTAAGGCGTCCACACCTAAAATTTTTAAAACCTCTGGAATTTTTTCTTCAATCCACTCCGTGTCGTAATCATTTTCCATTGCTTTATTGAGAATATGTTTTGCATATTCTACAGCTTTGGCAATTTTGTTAAAATGCGTTGGTTGCATCTCACCTTTTATTTCCCCGAACAGGAATAATTGGTAAAATGCTTCTACTACTCTAGCCTTTCCATAAATGGAGGTTAGATTAGTTCTAGATAACCACATATTTGTATAATTGAATATCAGTTCCTCGTTCATCCCCTTCCAAACTTTAATTCCCATAAGTTCAATTCTCCTAGTCTCAATTGTGTTTAAAATAAATCCAAATGCATGATCATTACTAAGGATCTTTTTACAATATTTTAGTCGCATAGCTTCATACCAAATTGAAACCCTAAACTGTCTATATTTTTGAAAATCATCTCCGTAATATTGATCATTTGGTGTTAGCAGCACCATTTTTTCTTTAAACCTAGTTTCATTCTGTTTTTTCTTTGAGAATTTTACAACTATATTTTCTTTTTCTGACCAGCGCCTTACAAGAAATGTAGCAATTTCTATTAGTGTATCATTTCTTAATTGAAGAGATTGCATCAGCTACCAAACATTGAAGTTATAATGTCATTAACCTTTTGAAATTCTACATTTCCCCATTGAGAATATACGTTTCCAAAAACAGTATTAGCAGCCTGTTTTGCTGAAACACCACCATCGATTAATTTTGCAAATGCAATAGTTTCTCTTATTGACGGAGAATAATACAATTCCTCCACAGCTGATGCTTGGCGTAATACATTTGCAAGTTTAATTCCTTGTAAGACATAAGCCTCATTTGGATTTTTTACATGCTGTTTGATTATCTGATATTCAATATCCTCAGGAGGATAATCTAATCTGATTCTAACCGGAAATCTGCTAAGAATCTGAGGTGGAAGCTCTTTTGTTCCGACATGTGTAAGAGGATTGATTGTAGAAACAACAAACCATGAATCTTTAGCCTTGATAATTTCACCACCAGATTCTTTGAGAATTAACTGTCTACGATCATCCAACGCCTCGTCTAATCTTAATAACACATCAGCTTCTGCTGCGTTAAGCTCATCAAGATACAAAATATTACCTTCTTTCATTGATTTTACCAAAATTCCCTCTTCAAAACCAATATTTCCATCAATCAAATTCTTAGTTCCTACAAGATGGCTTTCCCTTGTTCTAAGACTAAAGTTAATTGATTGCAAGTTTTTTGATTTTCGCATTGCGTATTCTCGTACCAATGTGGTTTTACCAGTGCCTTTTGGTCCAATTATTATTACAAACAATCCTTTTTCAAACGCACTATCAATAATTTCAAATGCGTTATTCCAATCAAGGTAAACAGATTCATGACTTTCTTCTGGTTGCTCATTTTCAACTGATTGCTCACTTTGGTCTGACATGGTAAAGTTGTTAGAGAGGCTACTTTATTTAAGACTAATTCTTTGAAAACGAGGCTATTTTTACAAATGACTCATCAAGAGTTTTGAGAAGTGACTTATTCCATTCTTCAAATCCGCTAGGTTCCTTGGGGTAATTTCTATAATGCTCAACTAACCATTGATTCTTTTCTGATGTGTATTTTAGTCCACTAGCAACTGTCTTATTCATAGCTCCACGTATGATCATTCCTAATTTGGTAAGTCCTGAAAAATCTGGATGCTCACCTTTGCTAATAGATTCAACATCAAGATTTCCCAAAAAGTGTTTCATACCATAACTAATCTGCTCATTTGTTAATGTCTGAACCAGTCTTCTGAAAAGCTCAAGTCCAGCAGTCTTGTAGCCATATTCTTCAATAAAGTCAAGATTGTATTGCCATAATCCTTTTTCTGTAACATCGTTTGCCTCAATTGCATCTACAACATTTTTGCCAAGAATGGTGCCTGCAATTAAGGCTGGACCTATACCTCCAGCATCTATTGGTTTGGGCATCCATGCAGAATCTCCAACTAACACATAACCTCCAGAAACCATACAGTCATTTTGCCTTCTTACAGAAACTTGGAACACTCCTGTGTTATTGTTAATATCTTCTGGATCTTGTGAGAGTTTAGGGTTATTGATTGCCTTGTTTCTTTGCAGATATTCTTCCATCAACGATGCAACATTATCTTTTTTTCCAAGTCTTTTATTTCTCTGATCCAAAATCGATTTTTCAACACCTAATCCGATGTTTACTTTATTGTCAGCTTTTGGGAAGACCCATCCATATCCTCCAGGTGCAATATCTTGGTCTAGATGAATAATACAATAGTTTGGATCAAACTCTGTTAGATCTTCCTCACCTTTGTCAAAATACATGATATGTCTTCCTGTTGATTCTAGATCACGTCTGTCTATCTTTCTCTCAACTTTTGTAGAATTTTGAAGCTGATTTCTAAGCATTGAAGTAACTCCAGTTGCATCAACTACAACCTTTGCAGTTTTTTTGTATGGCTGTTTTGTTTTATTATTGATACCTTGAACTCCTATCGCTTGCATTCCGTCATATATTAGGCCTGTAAGATTAATCTCAAAATCAAAGTTGACTCCCATCTTTCTAGTTCTGGCATTTTGAATTTCTGGTAGTTTTTGGCGGTTGAGCATGTAACCACTACCATCAAAAGGAATTGCAGTTTCTTTATCTGGTGAGAATGCCATAACCCCTTTAACATCATGTTCAATTTCTGGAGATGTCCAGGGAATTTTTATTCTCTCTGTCATGAAATCAACTGCTTCTTTTGAACAGGCATCTCCACATGTCCAACCAGCATTTGATTTTCGTCCAGGAAACATCTCAGGATTTCTGTCAATTGAAAGAATTGACAAATTTTGATTAGAATAGTGTGAAATTGCCTGAGCTGTAACTGTTCCGGTTAGACCTCCTCCTGCCACAATTACATCATAATCTCTATCCACAACGAAAACAATGTGAAACTGTATTTAAAACAATCCTGTGTATTGGGTCAGTTCGTCGCGGCGTCATCAGAGTTTGGCACTCAGACTGGAGCGGCTTTTATTTCCTCATTCCCTCGAAGATATAATCACGAATCATTATAAAATTATGTTAAAAAATTACAATTAGATTCTAACAGATTCTTGTAGGTTTTTACAATATTCTTTTTTATGTATATTGGTGTGAAAATTATAATTCTTACTGGGTCTTTTTCTTGAAATGTGAGAGTTTTTTTTACAAAATTTTGCTTAGAAAATCGTAGGTATAACGTTGAATCAGAGATCCTTTCTTCAATATCTGCTAATAGGCTTTTGATATTATCCTGTGAAATGGTTGAAATGAGTTTTTTGATCAATTCTTCGGCTCTCCCATTTTTCATCTGAATATGTAGCATCAGAATAGGATTTCCAAAATGACCCAAAAATTCTTTCTTTGTTATTTCATTTGATTCTATTTCAAACATGTCAAAAAGGCAATCAGAAATTTTCTGATAGTCTTCTGTGGCATGTACTATAACCTCTATTTTTAAATTAATTTTTCTTACCATTTTATGAAAAAAGAGATTTTGTTCTTCTCATGCTTTAAGAAGTGTAATCTCTGCATCAGCTGACCTAATCAATTTTACTTTTTCCAGGCCTACATGTCTAAGATGTATAATTTTTTTAGCAGCAGCCATTATGTCTGAATTAATTTTATTATAACATGATGCTTGCACAAATTCATCAATAGTCATATTTGGAACACTTTTTTCTATTATTTTTCTTGCAACCAATCTTAATGCATGTTTTCGTGATGAGTTGAGTTCTCGGTGGCTTAAAGCTAAAACCTTGATTCTGAAAACATAACCATCTTTTGTTTTTGTGTCTATAATGAAATTAATTTTAGAAGAACCACGTCTTATCAAGCTTCGTAGAAACTCTTTAGCATATTCATATCTCTTAAAAATTGTAGTAGCCTTTTCTCCAACCACTTTGTCTATTTGAAAATAGAGCTTGTATTGATATTGTGAGGGATCCCCTTTCAAAATATCAAAAAGTGTTACTTCAATAACCCTACCTTTAGCCTTCTCTTCATCGGTAATTGGTATGTCTGCTATGTGAACATTGTTAAATGAGTCAGGCGCTGTTACTGAAACCCATTTTTTCTCTTTCCATTTATCCTTGATCTTTCGTGTTTTTCTTACAACCAATTATTATCGACCTTTGATTCCAAGATATAAGTTGTACTGGAGTCAGATTATTTTTTTATTACCCATATATTTTTGTAAAACATTAGGAATTTCTATGTGGCCATCTTCCATTTGATTATTCTCCATTATAGCTACCATCGTTCTTTCTATAGCGACTAGAGTGCCATTTAATGTATGAACAAATTGTGTTTCTTCATTCGTTTTATCCCTAAATCTGATCTTTAGCCTTCTAGCCTGATAATCAAGACAATTTGAAATTGAGCCTATTTCTCGGTATGTATTTTGTCCTACCATCCACGCTTCTATATCAAACGTCTTTGCAGAAACTTTTCCCATATCACCACTTGATAAAATAACAACTCTATACGGAATCCCGAGTTCTTGATAAAATTCTTTAGCATTTTCAAGCATATCCAGCTGAAGTTTCCAAGAATCCTCAGGTTTTGAAAAAATAAATTGTTCAACCTTCTCAAACTGGTGAACTCTAAAAATTCCTTTTTGGTCTTTTCCGTGTGCTCCTGCCTCTTTTCGAAAACACGGACTTATTGAACCATACCTATCTGGAAGATTCTTTCCATCCAATATCTCATTTTTATACATTGACGCAATAGCATGTTCAGACGTGCCAATTAGGAATAGATCTTCTTCTTCAATCTTGTAAATAGCCTCTTCAAAATCACCTGTAATTATAGCCCCCTCCATGGATTTTTTATTAATCATATAGGGCGGCTGAATCAAGTTCCAACCTGGTTTTTCAGACAAAAAATCTAATGCAAACTTGGTAATTGCAGAACCAAGTTTTACCAAGTCTCCTTTCAAATAGTAAAATCTTGCACCAGCCGTTTTAGCCGCTCTTTCAAGATCAAGAATACCCAAATTTTCAGCCAAATCTTCATGCCCCCTGATCTGAAAATCAAATTTAGGAATTTCTCCCCATTTGTAAATTTCTTGATTTGCTGAATCATCCGGTCCTATTGGGACTGATTCATGAACTAAGTTTGGTATAGAAAAAGCAAGTTTTTGATAATCATCTTCAGTTTTATACTGATTTTCTTCCAGCTTTGTGAGTTCTTGACTAGTTGTCTGCATTTCTTGAATTTGTGAGCTTGCGTTTTTGTTAGCCTTTTTTGCATCTGAGATTTTTACAGACATTTCATTTTTTCTCTTTCTAAGGTTATCAGTGCTAATTATCAATTCCCTACGTTTTTTATCAAGCTCTAGTAATGAGTCAAAGTCAAATTCCACATTTCTATCTGTAAGCATTTTTCTAATACTTTCAGGATTTTCGCGGACCATTTTCATGTCAAGCATTATTTGATTACCTCCAATGCCAATTTTACATGCTCCAAAATTTCATCAATTGTTGCAACCAACTTTTTTGTATTTCCACTACAATGAAAATTAAAAACAAGTTTGTTATCAATATTATCTATTTCAAGTGATAGACCTTTTGGGAAATTAACATTGTCAGGTTCTAATGCCTTCCTAATTGTGGCAGCTTGTTTTTTTGAAATATTATTCAGTGTTACTTGAACCTTGGATGTTAGAGACATTTCCTTCTAAATAATCTAAAAAAACCATCCAATTTGTCTTTAGTTATTCGTGCTCTGGCAGGAATTATGACCTCTAGGCGATCAGACTTATCTAAAACGATATTGATCCCAGATCCACATGACTTCCAAAGAATTGCAAGAAACAGATTGTTATCTTTGCATAAAGGGTGCACCGCATCATCACGAAAGGGCATCTCCCTGTTATCTATGCCTAAAAAATGGAAAAACTGTTAATTTTTCTGATACTCAAAAATACAAAAAACATCTAAAAACTGAGCATTTCCTATAGTTGTTTTAAAATTAATGTCTAGCAAATCTGAAAGAATCTAAACCCTTTTACCATTATTCTAGTTGTGCTATCACAGATTTATATTTCCAATTTTTAGGAATTTTACCATTTTTTTTGTAGAAAACTGAAAGACGGTGGACCTTTGCTTCAATCAACTCAAGAGAGCGGACATTCCTTCTGTCACCTTTATTTACCTTAAGATGTTTTTGCAATCCTACAGCCTTGGTAACAATATTGTTCAAATCTTCAGGAATCTCAGGACTTAGGTTATTTTCTTCTAAAACCTGAGAAATTGTCTTTTTTATGATAGGTTTAACAAGTGGAATAGAATATTGGTCTCTCAGTTTTATACCAATTTGACTGGTTGTAAGATCCTCTTTTGCATATTTTATGATTAATTCTTCAATTTCCTTTGGATCCTGGTTAATCCACGAAGGAACCTCAACTTGGCCTGGTCTTGTAGAGTGTGCCTTGCCATGATTATGTGTATGAAGCCTTCCCATGGCTTAAACAGCCTCAAAACTCACATAAATGTTACTTTGTAGCAGATCTCTTCTATTCTCAACGTGGAACTGAGAAAAAAGTTAAATAATAACGGGTTCAATTTTTCATCAGGATAAAATGAAAAGAACTACAATAATCCTTGCAAGTTTTATGGCTATATTTGCACTTGGTACAATTGCAGTAATTCCAGTAGCCTTGGCATATGATGGCTTGGGCTCACCAGTTGGGCCAACACTTGAAGAACAGCTAGAACTTGCAGAAAGAAAAGTTCAGAAAGCTGCAGATAATCCAGCAACAGGTTCAGGAACTCCTTACCTTGATGCAAGTGGTGTGTTAGGTGCTTCTATAATTGCAGGTGCGATATTCGGAGGAATTGCTACCGCTTTCTTTGTGAAAGGAAGATCTGGCAGATATGCCGCATACGGACGCGGTTAGTTAAATTCGCATTTCCTTATTTTTACTTTCTAGTTATCAAAATTGGTAATTTACATTTGTGTACATATGTAATATGAGCAATCTCAGATTTAATGAGTAGAACAATCTATGTTTTAGGTATCTTGGCAGTGTGTATGGCATTAGCTACCATGATTCCAGCATCCTATGCTTTCTATGAAATCGAAACATACGGCGGTCAGTATGATGATGAATCAAAAATAACTGGAACATTTGCTTCACTCGAAGAACAAATACAGTTAGCAGAAAGAGCTAAAGCAGCAGCAGTTGCCAATCCAGCAACCGGCTCAGGAACTCCCTACATGGACGCAACTGGTGTAGTTGGCGCTTCTATAATCGTAGGGGTAATCTTTGGTGGTATAGCAACAGTTTTCTTTTTGAAAGGAAGATCTGGCAGATATGCCGCATACGGACGCGGTTAAGACCTTTTTTTCTTATTTTTGATATTTTGCTAGATCTTAACTTGAATATACCATATGCTGATAATAACAGAAATACATATATGCATTCTATCCAGAGGATTATTTGATGATTCCTATTTTTGGAGCACTACTGAATATTTTATCTAGTGTAACAGGGCAAATAGGACCAAACTATGACCCATTATTTTATGACGTCATGTTGTACATCTTTGGCACAATGATGTTCTCAATATTCCTTCTTGGAGTTATTGGATACTGGATTCGTGTTCATGGATGGTCATACAAGGACAACCGTGAGAGATGGGTTGATGAGCTGGACAGACACTTTGAAAATGAAGGAATAGGTCTTATTCCAGACAACGGAAAATATTGGTAAAATTACCAATTTTCATTATTTTGTAATTCTAGATCACAATAGTAGATTTATCTAATTTTCCATTAAATGGGTAAAGTTAGGCGTGAAATTTATTCTAGGGAAACCTACAAGTCAGGCGGTAAAAAGTCAGCATCCTTGGATTCGTCATATTCCTTTGTAGTAAACTCAGCTTTGTAGTGGTATCCCTGGACTAATGGAGTATTGACATAGAGAGGAGATTCTACTCCGTTTACTAAAATTCGTGATTTTTCATCAAGCATGTCTTTCTTAGGAAATCCACCCTCATGATAGTTGGTCCATATCCAGAAAAAGTGGCCAATTTCAAATGGATATTCTTCCTCCCATGCCGCATAAATGGTACCATCATCAGTCAGTGTATACAAACTCCTTTGGCAATCAGATTTCAACAAATCATCACTCTCCTTCTCACCAAATCCTATATTCGCAGGAATATTGGCTTTATTTCCATTCACATACAATTCTAATGTGGCTGATATTTTGTATGGGGTATCTCTATTGTTAATACAAACTTTGAGTGGATCACTTTGACCAATAAAACCCTGAAGAACACTACTAGAAACACCAACTATCACTCCTACTATGAGTAAAATTATGAGAAATCTGATTGTTTTTTTTCTCTTTCTTGGGTCACCAAGACCTGGCCAGCGCATGAATAAAAAATATTCAAATCGGTTAAAAGTCGTTTCTATAAGAGATTATCTTGAGAAAAAGTAGCTCTGATCGGTATCATTTAGCGAATATTAGGAAAGATTTTTAAACATTCTCTATTATATTCGTGCATGACTCTACCAAAAGGATTTGGCAGTGGCGGAGGCGGCGGTGCCAGCAGATCAGATGTTGAACAAATGATTGGCAGGCGTGTCGAGAACATGGTTGGCATTATAACACTCTCTTATCTGGGTGCATTTTTTGCTACAATGTTTGGAACCATGGTAGGTTACATCTATTATCCATGGGCTTACGCATCAGCAAGCGGTCACTACGCAATGATTACTTTGACGGTAGTTGAGGCAATTGGTTACATCTTTTGTGTTAAGGTTGTTGAAGAAGGAACAACTAAGAGAAGTAATGGCCAATTGGCTGCAGCATTAGCCGGAACAACAGCAATTATGTTGTATGTGGCTCTATACGTAAGTTAATACAAAAATTTTCTCATTTTTCTCCTTTTTATCAAGTATTTGATAGTATTATCATCTCATCCTTGATATCGATCTTCGAAATTTCATAAAATTTTATATACCCTCACTGGTGCTAGTTGTTTAATGGTCTGGCTTAGACGTTGTACTCACTATCTGTTTATTGTCGTAGTTGCAGTAAACTCTACTTTGTTAACTATCAACTCTGGTGACTATATTTTCTATACAGATTGGGCATGGACATCCTTTGTAGTGTTCTCCATCGCAAACACTCTCATGACTGTGGTCGGAGCAGTGTATTATATCACATTTACAGGTGTGCCTGGTACGGGTGCATATTATGGTTTAATTATGCAAGTCTATACTTGGGTTGCCAAAGTGGCATGGTATGCACTTGGTTATCCAGCAGATTTTATCGTTCATCCAATGTGGATTCCATCATGTATGTTGTTGGATTTGGCATATTGGGCTACAAAGAAGAATAAGCATTCGCTGATTTTCTTTGGAGGAGTTTTGGTTGGTATGTCAATGCCGCTGTTCAACATGGTTCAGCTAATGTTGATTGCCGATCCATTAGAAACTGCATTCAAGTATCCAAGACCAACATTACCACCATATATGACGCCTATAGAACCGCAAGTCGGCAAGTTCTACAATAGCCCAGTAGCACTGGGTGCGGGAGCTGGATCTGTACTGTCGGTGACATTCGCAGCATTGGGTTGTAAGTTGAATACCTGGACCTACAGATGGATGGCCGCATGGTCAAAGTGGGACTAGAAAAATGAAAAGTAAAACTACACTAGTAATTGCAGTCGGCGTAATGTTTGCATTTGGTATGATTGCTCCACAGGTAACATCACTAATTCAAACTGCTGAGGCTCACGGTGTTCAAGCACAATTGCAGAGTCGTTTTATACAAATCAGTGATGAAACAATTAGTAGACAATCATTATCCACAGGTGAAATCTTAGTACTTTCTGGTAAATTGATAAGTCTTGTAGAGAGAGATAATCGAGGCTGGATTTCCCTATTCTCAGAATCAACAAACTCTGGTAACAGATGGGAAATTATGGCTAGAGACCCACCAGGTGTTGTATTTGAAATAAAGGGTAACTCTGTAACTTCATATTCAGTAACAGCAAAAGCACTTGAACCAGGTGTTTATCACGTTCACACTCAACTTAATGTAGCCAATGTAGGACCAGGACTTGGACCTGGAACAACAGTTGTAGTTGATGGAGAACCTATCTTGAAACCAATCGCATGGGGCATGCTTGCATATCAGAGTGTAATGATTGGTGCAGCATATGTTGTCACCTTTGCAACAAGACCCTGGAAAGTAATCTAATCACAAATTCCTTTTCCTTTTGATTTTCATCACAAGTTAAATTTAATATTTTTAAATGAACAAAAACTTGATTACATATGGCTGAAGCTGCGGTATGGCCTTATGGTTTGGGAATTGCTGTTTTTATTGTAATTGCAGTAGTTACTATGGCTTTACGTAAAAAAAGAAAGAGACTTTGATATTTATTTTCAATTTATTGCCCAAATTGTAGATTTTTTTCAGATTACGAAATTTCTATTTAACCTATTTCCCAAAGATCAATAATTTCTCTCCTTTTTGCGATCTTTTAGTGACTTCGAGTCACAAAACAATTCTTTGAAATTATGAAGTCTGCACCGACAAATTCATCAGATTTATGCACAGGAGCCAAGACCATTTGTAAAATGGGCTGGAGGTAAAAGACAACTTTTACCAGAATTAGAAAAGAATTTTCCAAAAAAATTTGACACTTATTTTGAACCATTTCTTGGAGGTGGGGCTGTAATGTTTAATCTACTTTCTAAACATCAAAACATGAAATGCCATGTTTCTGACCTTAATTCTGATTTAATTTTAGCATATGTGGCAATTAGGGACAAAGTTACGGAATTAATAGAATCATTAGAAAACCACGCAAAAAAATACCAAAAAAACTTAAGCCAATATTATTATCAAGTTAGAGAATCAGAACCTGTATCACAAATTGAGAAAGTTTCAAAACTAATTTTTCTAAACAAAACATGCTTTAATGGACTCTATCGCGTAAATAGCAAAGGTAAGTTTAACGTTCCATTAGGCAGATACACAAATCCAAATATTGTAAATGAAGGTAATTTGCGAGCTGTTAGCCAAATCTTACAATCTTCAAATATAGAATTCTTCTGTAGGGATTTTGAAGCAGTTTTACATGATATCAAAAAGGGTGATTTTGTATATTTTGATCCTCCTTATCAACCAGTTAGTAATACAGCCAATTTTACAAGTTATACAAGTAGGTCATTTACAGACAAGGATCTTCAAAGATTAGCAAGTCTTGCTGAAAAACTAGATTCTATGGGATGTAAAGTCTTACTTTCAAATTCAAAATCTCAAACAGTTGAAAATTCATTTTCCTCATCAAAATGGAATATTAAAGAAATTCAAGTAAATAGAGCAATAAACTCGGACTCTAAAAAGAGAACAGGTCATTACGAGTTTCTGATTAAGAATTACTAAAGCTCCGAGCGGGATCTGAACCCACGACCTTTACATTACCAATGTAACGCTCTACCAGGCTGAGCTATCGGAGCATACCGATTTGCTATCAAAAATACTTATAATTCTTGACAAAGAATTTCCAAACTAAAAACTGTTAAATTTCGCTGGAATCTTAGCTAGCTTGTTGCAGGAGTAGTCAAGCCTGGCCAAAGAAGGCAGTAATGCTTTTGGACACGCGGGACTTAAGATCATAAAAATGGGTGATCCCGTCTCTCAGGAGTTCGTGAGTTCGAATCTCACCTCCTGCATCGTTTTTT
>Ga0208765_1001339_pt1 | contig 15050 bp, 10 predicted proteins | sample ETNtaG_2_FD_185783 | JGI IMG/M metagenome (GOLD analysis project Ga0208765, IMG submission 185783) | Marine microbial and viral communities from oxygen minimum zone, Eastern Pacific Ocean - ETNP201406SV203 (SPAdes) (version 2) | ecosystem: Environmental > Aquatic > Marine > Oceanic ... | reverse complement strand
ATATTGACTGGTACTCTTCGTCACTTGGCTCGACCCTCCTTATCGATGCGTTCGAGAAGGGAGATTTGGGCGGCAGGAGTTCTGTCCTCCTTGCTCCGAACCCGGACTTCAGATTCCCACTCTGGTCTAGGATGATCATCTACTCGCCGCTCCCCATGGTGGCTTTCCGAAAGATGGTTGGTTTCGTGGCCTGGGTGGTGAACAGGAGGACGGAAGAAGAGGGTCAGAAGGTCCGCTATCGGAGAGCTCTGCTAGCTCAAGACGTCCCGCGTATGCTCCTCTCCGCTAGATGGAACCTCGGATACAGCCTTCCTGAAGACCTGTCGAACATAGAAGTCCCGTGTGCGGTGATGACTGCCGCATCGGACACCCTGCATGACTTCGACAAGGTCCAGAGAATCGCAGATTCAATTCCAAATTGCAGGATGATTAGTGTCCCTTCTAACCAGTACGCCCACGAGCCCGATGTCCTGAGTGAAATCGGAGATTTCCACTCTTCCATCCCTTGAGTATTCGATCCTCCCTATCGATTCCCTGATGAAGGGAGCCGTTCCGGACGATATTGAGAATCATGCGGAACCAGTCATCCTCTTTCGAAATCGCGCGAATAGTGCGAGAGATGTCGGACATGGTCGGTGCGAGAGTCAGGAAGGCATACCAACCGCACTACGAACAGATAGTTCTGCGTCTGAACAGGAAGGGGGAGCCGTCCACAGATCTTGTGATCGTGAGGGGGCTGAGGGCATACGCATCGAACAGGGATAGGCCGATGCCGACCCAACCCTCGCAGTTCGCAATGATTCTGAGGAAGCACCTCAACAACTCCAGGTTGGTCGGGGTCGAGCAATTCGGATTCGACAGGGTGATTCGTTTGGAATTCGAGCATGGCAGGGGTCGTCTAAGTCTAGTGATAGAGCTGTTCCGAGATGGTAACGTCGTGCTTCTCGATGAGGATGGGGTAATCGTCCGTCCGCTCACACATGCCAAATACGCCAGTCGTTCACTGAAGAAGGGAGAGATCTACTCACCTCCTCCCGAGGCAGTTGATCCAAGGAATCTGGATAGGGGTTCCCTTGATGGGATCCTAGATGGCAGCGATCATGCCCTAATCAGGACCCTAGCCTCTAGGGCGAATCTTGGCAGGGTGTACGGAAGTGCTGTATGCTCCATCTCTGGCATAGACGAGGATGCACAATCTGATTCTCTTACCACTGAGCAGAGGGATTCGCTCGAGTCTGCATTGAAGGAAATGCTAGGGGACTTAGATGGCGGAGAGGGGGGGAACATCTGGCTTTCCAATAAGGAGTCCAAGACATCTTGGATTGATGCCGACAACGAGTCGGAGAGAGACTCGGCAGCGGCTGGGATCATCGAGTTCTCCCCGATCAACCTGCCATCGATGGACGAGGAAAAGAGAGTAGCTGTCAGCAGCCTCTCTCTGGTCTACGATTTCATATTCGGTTCTCATGATGCTGCAGCGTTCATCCGTAGAGAGGAGGAGAAATTGATCGAGACCGGTGAACGCGCCGAAGACGAAAGTTCGAAGTTGTCGAGGAGGGCCTCCCAGCAGGAGAAAGCGATAGAGAGGTTCAACCAGAGGGCGGTAATCACACAGGAGCTTGGCAAGTCGATTCAGGATAACTGGGAGCATGTGGACTCGATATTGGCTCAGCTTAGTGCTGCCGTGGAAGAGAAAGGCTGGCAGGATGTTGCAGAAATTGCCCATGAGGTTGTTTGGGTAGACAGTGTAAACCCGTCAAAGCATACCGTTGTTGCATACCTTCCAGATGAGGATGGTGAGCCAGGAGCCAAGGTCACCCTAGAGACTTCCAAGACCGTGCACCAGAATGCTCAGAGGTACTTCGAAGAGGCACGGACCCAGAAGAACAAGGCAAAGGGAGCGCAAGAGGCTCTGGAGAAGACCAAGAGATCCAGGAAGACTGCTGAGAAGAAGGCCGCCAAGGAGGCAGCATCTGGAAGGCTCAAAGGAAGGAAGAGAGCCAGAAGATTCTGGTTCGAGAAGTACCGCTGGGCGATAGTATCTGGAGGGCATCTGCTGATTGGGGGGAAAGATGCCAAGGGAAACGACGTGTTGGTCAGGAAGCATCTCTCGGCCAGTGACCTTTACTTCCATGCTGATCTACACGGCGCACCCTCATGCTCACTGAAACTCAAAGATGGCCTGATTCCGAGCAATTCGCAACAGGGAATCGTCCCAGAAGGTGTGGCATCACTACAGATTTCTCAGACTCTGGGGGAGGGATTGGAAGATGCACGTGAATTGGAGGATTCGGTAATCTCTGAAGCTGCTCAGATCTCTGTGTGCTGGTCAAGGGCTTGGGGCAGCGGTGGTGCTGCAGCTACTGCTTTCCATGCCAGATCGAGCCAGGTCTCCAAGACCACAGAGACAGGGGAGTCCCTAGCAAGAGGATCATTCGTAGTAAGAGGAGAGAGGAGTTGGCATCGGGATACCCCTCTAGAGATTGCAATCGGATTGGCGGTAGTGAACGGTGTCCCTCTCCCCATTTCTGGAGTTCCCAAGGTGATCTCGGAGATGTGCGAAAGGTGGGCTAGGATAGTTCCGGGCATGGAAAAGAAGGACAGCGTCGCCAACAGAATCTCGAAATCAACGGGGCTGGCGCAGGATGACGTTCTTGCCTGTCTCCCTCCGGGTGGGTGCTCTGTAGATGACCACGGGCTAATTCAGCCCTGATGTCTAGACTTCCACTCCGAGGAAGTGATTGCATAGAGAGAAGAGTCCGTGAAGTGGTCATACAACCACTCCCTATCCTTTGAAATCCCCTCTATCCTCATTCCCAGTCTCTCTGCAACGGCTCGGCTAGGGTAGTTCTCGACTGCTGCTTCGATTACTGACCTATGGAGCTTCAGATCATCGAAGCAGTGATCTATCAGCCTGGAGCAAGCCTTGGTGATTATTCCCTGACCGGTCGAGGACTGAGAAACCCAGTACCCCAATCCGAAGCTCCTGTTACTCCAATCCACCCAGTTCAGGCTTATCACCCCCACCAGATTTCCGAATTGACGGATTAGGTAGAGTCTGAAATCATCGTCCTTTTTCTCAGAGAGGCTCCTGATCAGGGAAAGTTCGTCATCTACTGATTTAACATCATCCAACCAAGGCAGCCACTCCCTCAGATATGCTCTATTATCATCAACTATGATGAACAGCTCTTGCGCGTCTCCCTCCATTGGGGCGACAATTTCCAAGCCGTCCTCCACTAACAGTGATTTTGCAGGTTCGGGATGAGGAGAGTCGGGGTCTTCTGGCCAACCAATTGGTTCAGACATCAACATAGGCCACGCATTGAGGCGTTATAGAATTTCCAATTCAGCGGCAACGCTTCAAGTGGGCTGCCTCATGCGAGGCTATGAGCGGAAGCGGGGGGTCTGGCAACTGGACCTATGGCGACTATCTGCGACTACACGAATTATTGGATCTGCAAGGAGATGATAGGGGCGTTTCTTCTGATGAGATGCACTTCATCATCGTCCATCAGACATTTGAGTTGTGGTTCAAACAGATCATTAGAGAGCTCTCTGAGACTAGGGATATTCTAGCACAGGTTCCAGTACCCGAAGACGACATTCCCCGTGCTGTCGATCATTTGGCAAGAACTACTGAGATTTTCCGATTGATGGCAAATCAGTGGGCAGTCCTAGAGACTCTCACTCCACAAGGATTCCTGGCTTTCAGGGATGGGTTGGGGACTGCCTCTGGCTTCGAATCATTCCAGATGCGGGAGTTCGAGTCCCTACTGGGGTTGGAGACAGAAGACCGAATGTTTGGGATGGATCCGATAATGACATTCAGAAAGCTAGCTGAGAGAGGAGGGAAGGACAAAGAGGTCCTGGAAAGGTTAGAGGCACGGCAAGGGGATGTGTCCCTCTATGAGTCTCTGATGAGGTGGATGGAACGAACTCCAATCATGGGATCGAATTTCGAGAGTGAGGGTGACGAAGGGGCAGTTAGGGATTATGTCAATTCACACTTAGTGGCACACCTCCAGATGGGGAATGAAGCCCTGGAGAGAATGTCAGGGATGGGCGGAGATGGCCCAACTAGGATGAAGGAGAGAATGGATGTTGCACAGGAGTCTGCGACTTCTTTCCTAATTCCAGATGGAGAGGTGAGCCGGGGACGTGCCGGACTCCTATTCATCGAGTCGTATCGAGAGTTGCCGCTTCTCACCTGGCCTAGGAAACTAATCGATGCATTCGTAGAACTCGAAGAGTCGATGGCGAAGTGGAGGCATGACCATGCACGTATGGTCGAGAGGATCATCGGGAAGAGAACGGGAACAGGTGGAACCAGCGGAGTAGACTATCTGGATGCCACTGCACGATACAGAATTTTCAAGGATCTTTGGGAAGTTAGGACAATACTAGTGAAGCCGCAGAATAGGCCTGATTTGCTTAATGCAGATTTTTACGGATACACTGTTGATTCGTGAATCATGAGGATGAATCAGCATCGTGCCATTGAAGGCTAGGTCGTCAGTCGAACGGGTATGCCTGTTCCGGTCATATGTGCCTATGCACGGACCCCGATAGGCAAGTTCAGAGGCTCACTTTCAGACTACAGCGCAGTAGACCTTGGCATTCTGACCGTAAAGGAACTCTTGGACCGCGCGAACATCAACCCCGGGATGGGGATTGTTGACCAGGTGTATATGGGGCATGTCCTACAAGCAGGATGTGGGCAGGCTCCGGCTCGTCAGGTTGCTATTGGGGCCGGAATGCCAGTTACCACTCCCTGCACAACAATCAACAAAGTTTGCGGATCAAGCCTGAAGGCGGCAATGATCGCTGCTACAGAAATCAGAGCAGGGGTATCCAGAGTTGTGGTAGCCGGTGGGATGGAGTCAATGAGCAATGCTCCCTACTTAGCAAGGGATGTGAAGAAAGGGGAAGACGTCTCGTTTTCCTCTCTTGAATCAGTATTGATGGAAGATGGATTGAGGGATGCATTCTCGGGAGAGTCTATGGGAAATACGGGCGAGACAGTTGCGGAGGAACATGGAATCAGCAGATATGATTCGGACAAGTTCTCTGTACGATCACATTCCCTTGCCAACAACGCTTGGGAAGAGGGTTGGTTCGACAGAGAGGTTTTTCCAGTTGGATCTCTAAAAAGGGACGAGGGTATTCGACCGGAGACTGACGAAGAAACCCTTTCTGACCTAAGAGCTGTTTTCTCAAAAGGAGGTCAGGTTACAGCAGGAAATGCCAGTCAAGTATCCGATGGCGCCTCTGCTGTTCTCATTGCTTCCGAAGAGGCGGCGGCGGAACTTGGATTGCCAGTATTGGCTAGGATCGTGGAATATGCCACCTCGGGAGTCGAGGCAAGTAGAGTGATGTCCGCCCCAATTCCAACGGTGAATAAGCTTCTAGAGAAATCGGGAAGAACGATGGGGGAGATTGACATTCTGGAGCACAACGAGGCATTCGCCTCAGCGTCTTGTGCCATCAGGAAGTCACTGGAAGTTCCCGATGATTCCTTCAACCCACATGGTGGTGCCATAGCAATCGGACACCCCCTCGGGGCAACTGGGACTAGATGTCTGATGACCCTGGTAAATGCAATGAGTAGAACTGGGGGGAAAAGGGGGATTGTGACTGTTTGTCTGGGCGGAGGGAACGCTGTAGCCATGATGGTTGAAGCCCCATAGCCGTCAAATCATTCTCATAGTGGAGTCATAGACCTTATTTGGGGGTCTCCGGTCGACCGCCCCGATGGTTGAGCCAGTAAGAGCACACACACGCTTCGAAAAGGCCAGAATTATTGGTGCCAGAGCGCTTCAGATTAGCATGGGGGCACCGCTCTTTGTTACCGAGGACGAATTGCGCGAAAAGTACAGCAGAGAGTTGATTCAACTCTATGGTGTAGATGACGCCAAGGAGAAGGTAGTTCTTGATCCGATGAAGATCGCGACACTGGAGTATGAGCAGAATAAGATTCCAATCGACGTCGACCCGCACGAAGAATGAAGCGGAGTAGCCCCTTACAGGGAGCGATAGCATTTGACTAACTGGAAGGTTTCGAAGGCCCTCACGGCGTGGCTGTTGGGATTAACAATTGTCGTAATCGGCTTAGGAGGTTTGATTCGAATCTACGATGCGGGTGAGTCTTGTCCTGATTGGCCATTGTGTTTTGGTACATTGGGTTTCGATGTCTCGGAGGAGGAACAAGGGGCATGGTGGGCTGAGAATCCCGAGGAGGTCGACTCACGTGGTTCTGGGCATCGATACTCAACGTTCCAAATCTTCACAGAATGGTTCCATAGATTTCTTGCCGGGGCATTTCTAGGTCCTCTGGTTCTTCTGAACTGGTATCTACTGAGGAGAAATGAAGATCCAGGCAAGGATATCAGGTCCGCTTCCACTTTGACGGTGTTCCTAATCATCTGGCAGGGCGCAATTGGGTGGTTGACAGTTGAAATAGACAACTTGCACTGGAGTGTTGCACTACACCTAAGCTCTGCATTAGCATTCACAATTAGCATGTTTTGGCTATGGTTGACTATCACAAGGGCAGAGGGGGGAGTTCCTGGTTGGTTAGATATCGGGCATGGAATCTCAAGCAGGTGGCGGAACAGGGTTACCTGGTTGTCAATCGGAGCATTCATCTCGATCTTCTCTGGAACATTCGTGTCCACCACTCCAGGTGCTAATCTAGGATGCGGAGTGGGTGGAATGCCGGATTCATGGCCTCTTTGCGGAGGTAATCTGGTGGATTCAGTAGAAGACATAGTATTGCAGTCACAGATGATTCATAGATGGCTAGTTGGTGTGATGCTGATTGCAATGAGTTCCGCCTCCTACCTCATCTGGAAGGAATCAGAGGATGATGCCGGCCTCATTCTGAGGAATTGGATTTGGGCCTCAACCGGACTCTTCGTTACTAATGCGTCAATTGGTGCGATTTACGTAATTTCCTGGGACATGGAAGAAGGGTTCTTTGAGGTACTTTCATTGGTTCACCTTATGCTGGCTTCACTGACCTTCCTTGCAATGGCAACTGCTTGGATTGGGTGTGCGATTACCGCGGAGGAGGTTGTATGATTTCGTCAACAATTGCAGACTACTTCTCATTGACGAAGCCGAGAGTTGTCATCCTACTACAGATCACTGCGATATGCGCAGTGATTGTTCATGACTCACTAGAAGGGAGCCTCTCGGGAGGATCGGCTGAAACTATGCTAGTTGTTCTGATTGGGGGTTATCTCACAGCCGGGGGGGCTAACGCGATCAATATGTGGTACGACAGGGATATCGATCCAATGATGAGCCGCACTGCAAACAGGGCCATTCCATCGGGCAAGGTAAGTGCTGCATCGGCTCTAGCTTTCGGGATCTCGATATCCTTCCTGGGAGTTGCATGGTTCTATTTCATGTCCAATGAGATCGCCGCCTTCTGGTCAGCATTCAGCATTCTTTTCTATGTCCTTATTTACAGCATGTGGCTGAAAAGAAGTACTCCTCAGAACATTGTCATCGGAGGTATCGCTGGCTCAACCCCGCCGGTAATCGGGTGGGCGGCTAGTGTGGAAGGCCTCTCCATCTCCAATAATTCTATGTGGGCGTCAATTGAATCCCTATTCGATCTTGGAAGTTCGATGCCTTGGTTCATGTTCATTCTGATTTTCCTATGGACCCCTCCGCACTTCTGGGCTCTTGCCCTATACAGGTCAGAAGAATACGCGGAGGTAGGAGTCCCAATGTTGCCCAACGTGAAAGGTCCAGAACGAACAATTATCGAGATGAAGGTGTATTCAGTTCTGCTAATCCTACTCTCATTTATCGCACCTTTGTCATTTGGAGAGATTGAAGTAAACGAGGGGAGTTACCATGTTCTCAGTTGGACGATACTTGGGCTAAGCGTCTGGTACGCGTCAACAGTTTGGAGGATCGACATTTCGGAAATTCCAGACGATTCGGGGAGAATTGCCAGTGCAGCAAACTCATTCTTTGTTTCGATGCTTTATCTTGCGCTAATGTTCGTAGTCCTCGTTACGGGTAGTTTTGGACAAGTAGGAACTGGGTTTGGAGCGATGATTTCCTTGGCTTTCATTGGGAGGGCCGAGTTCAAAGTGAGTTCATAGTCCCCGATGGCTTCAAACACCGAGCGTACCATGGGAGGGCAGGGGTGAGACAGTGGAAGAGCATGACCTAATCTATGACTGGAATTCTATTGACTACTCCATTGATAGAGACGAGTCGAAACACCCGCATGAGTTGTGGTTTGACGATGAAACTCTCAGAGACGGTCTGCAGAGTCCAAGCGCTAGAAACCCTTCCATAGAACAGAAGATAGAATTGATTGACTACATGGAGAGTCTTGGGATTCAGAAGGTAGATCTTGGGCTTCCCGGGGCGGGTCCTTTCCATGTCAATCACATCGATGCGATGCTGAAACACATGGGCGATAGAGACTACAATCTGAGACCTGGATGCGCGGTTAGGACTTTGGTCTCCGATATTGAGCCACTCGTTGACTTGCAAGCAAAACACGAGACACAGATCCAGGCTAGTGCCTTTCTTGGGACAAGTCCGATTAGACAGTTCGCTGAGGGATGGACGATGGACAAGATTATCTCCACAGCGGAAAGGGCAGTTACCTTCGCTGTTGACAACGACATTCCAGTAATGTTCGTCACTGAGGACACTACTAGAAGCAAGCCGGAGGAAATCAAGGAAGTATACTCAAGGGCTATCGAATTGGGTGCCGATAGGATTTGCGTTTGTGACACCTGCGGGCATGTAACTCCTAATGGGGTTAGGAAGCTCCTAGGATTCATTCAGGACGAGGTTGTTCCAGACGCGGGAGTGAAGAGAAGGGACATCGAGGTAAACTGGCACGGGCATCAAGACAGGGGGCTGGGAGTGGCTAACAATCTAGCTGCCTACGAAGCCGGTGCTGATGTAATCCATGGAACGGCCCTAGGAGTAGGGGAAAGAGCTGGGAATGCCCCGCTCGACCAGACTCTGGTAAATCTGAGTCTTATGGGAGTAATCAAGAATGATCTGACAATGCTGAATGAGTACACAAGGAAGGCGCACGAATACGTTGAAGTCGCTCTACCTCACAATTACCCGGTATTCGGCGAGGATGCTTTCGAAACTGGTACTGGAGTTCATGCATCGGCTGTCATCAAGGCGATGAACAAAGGTGACAACTGGCTTGCTGATCGAGTTTACTCCGGAGTTCCTGCTGGTGATTTCGGTCTTCAACAGGTCATCAGGATAGGTCACATGAGCGGCCGGTCGAATGTGATCCACTGGCTGGAGAGGAATGGGTACGCGGCCGAAGACGGTCTGGTTGCACATATGTTTGAGGTAGCGAAGAGTCAGAGGAGAATGATGACGGATGATGAAGTCCACTCTGCGATATCTGAGTTCAGAGGAGAATAGGTAACAACTGGGATCTTCGTCAATTTTTCCAATGGTGAAGCCCCAGCACCATATTGTAACCTTGATAGTCAACTAGCAACGAAACCGAACGGCTATATTCTCCAGATTACCGAGATGGGTTGTGAGAGTCGCATCCTTGATTATCGTGATAATGGTTTTCGCACCATTTGGTCAGGCTTTGGCAGAGGTAGGAGATGAGGATTCCGCTCCTATCGTTGTTAATGATGTAATGCAATCCTATTCGAGAACGGTTCAGATAGCCTTCGAAAGGGTCTCTGACTTGAGTTTGTACCACGGAGATACTCTTGCTGGGGTTAATTCGTGGCTAGTAGTTTCAGGAGTGGCAATGGAAAATCACCGCAATACAGAAGCACATCCTGATGAAATCGAGCCATTGGCGCTTCTCAAGGGATCATATATCTGGACGTTCGATGATTCCAGATCTGCTCTTGGGGTTCTCAATAAGTCATTTGAGAAAGGTGAAATCGAGTCATTCTCTCCACTAATTGAGAGGACCTTCTCACCAAGATTCGAGCCTAACGACCCGTACTTCGATGATCAATGGCACCTAAACAACTCGGGGCAGACAAATGGGGAGGTCGGAGAGGATGCTAATGTAACGGGAGTCTGGGACTCATACAATGGTTCGGGAGTAGTAATCAGTGTGATTGACGATGGTGTGGAACATTCGCACCCTGATCTTTCTGACAACTACGTGTCAGTGCACTCCTACGACTGGTGTGGTGATGACGCTGACCCCGACCCCAACTCCTCCGATGGTCACGGGACAGCAGTAGCCGGTGTTGCGGCTGGAACCGGGAATAACTCAATTGGAGTTACAGGAGCTGCCTTTGGGGCCAGCATTGCAGGACACAGGCTAATCGCCTGTGGTTTTTCAGACTCTACTTCTGCTGATGCATTGAGCTATCACAATGGTGGAATAGACATCTACTCAAATTCTTGGGGCCCATTTGACTCTGGTAACATCCTCGATGGCCCGGGTCCGATAACTATCGCTGCAATTGAAGACTCCATTTACAATGGAAGATCTGGACTTGGGAACATATACACATGGGCTGCAGGTAACGGACTAGATGCTGATGACAATTCTAACTACGATGGTTATTCCAACAGTAGATACTCCATTGCAGTCGCAGCCATTACTCATTACGGAGAACAGTCTTGGTATTCCGAACCCGGTGCAAACATCTTGGTTACGGCTCACTCAAATGGGGGGATCCCACAAGGGAACTACGAGGGAATCACGACAACCGACATTACTGGCTCCGGTGGTTACGACGGTGGAGACGTCACCCATGACTTTGGAGGAACCTCTAGTGCTACCCCCCTGGTTTCCGGGGTAATTGCCCTGGTTCTTGAGGCAAATCCGGATTTGACTTGGAGAGACGTCCAGAATATCCTAGTCCATTCCTCAAGAAAGAACGATGCTAATGACTCATCTTGGAACATGAATGGAGCAGGTCATGACGTTTCCCACAAGTTTGGCTTCGGTGCAGTAGACGCTGGGGCAGCGGTTTCACTTGCGCATAATTGGAGCAGTAGTGGCGAAGAGAGCAATGCTAGCTTTGGCCCATACACCCCTAATACTGGAATTGACAATGGGCCTTCAACTTGGACTGAGTTTAATCTCTCAGTACCAGTAGACTTGAGGTTAGAGTCGATTGATGTGATTGTGGACATCACCCATGGTGCTAGAGGGGAGTTGGACATAGTCCTCCAATCCCCAAGTGGACACGAATCTTGGCTCGCAGAGGAACACAATGACAACAACGCGGACTACTCAAATTGGAGGTTCGGCACCGTACAGCACTGGGATGAGTCTTCACAAGGCGAATGGAAGTTGAAAGTGAGAGATGCCGTTTCTGGATCAAACTCGGGAACGGTTAATTCTTGGGAGGTGATTCTCCATGGAGTCGGGAATGTGACTGACTTTGACGGAGACGGATGGCCAGACTATAATGATGAAGATGATGATAACGATGGGTGGAACGACACTGCTGAGCAGTCTTGCTCAACTGACCCCCTGGACAACTCCTCGACCCCCACGGACACCGACGCTGACGGGGACTGCGACTTCCTGGACGACGATGACGATGGTGACGGGTTGAGCGATTACAACGAGACTCAGAATCACAAGACCAATCCATTGGATCCGGACACTGACGGGGATATCTTGAACGACTACGAAGAAATTGTGGTCTATGGCACCAATGCAATCAATCCGGACACTGACAATGAGGGCCTAGATGACTACGAAGAGGTGATTATTTACGGGACCAACCCTAACTCGGAAGATTCGGATGGTGATGGTTTGAATGACTACGATGAGGTTGTTAACTGGTTGTCTGACCCTCTCACATTTGACCCAGATAACGACTCAGATGAATACTATCACTTCATTGACTGCGACGATGATGATGCAAGTGTTAACCCCGGAATGCAGGAATTGCTAAACGGGAAGGATGACGATTGCGATGGATTAGAGGACGAGGGTTACAATGAATCTGACCAAGATGGTGACGGTTTGTCTGACTGGGATGAGTTCCATGTCCATGGAACCAGTCCGATTAATCCAGATTCAGATGACGATGGCATATCGGATGACCAGGAGGTTGAGGTGTATGGAAGCGATCCATTGACCGTGGATTTGGACAATGATGGGGACGGTGCCTATTGGTTCGAGGATTGCGATGATAATGACTCTAGTTTTGCTCCAGGGGTCCCAGAGATTCTAGATGGGATGGACAATGACTGCGATGAGGAAAGCGATGAGGACTTCTTATGGATAGACTCGGATGGAGATGGCATAACTGACTACTCAGAGTTCCATTACTTCTACACTGACCCGGGCAACGGGGACTCAGATGGTGATGGCCTGCCTGATGGAGTAGAGTTGAATGAGATGATGTCGGATCCACTCGTTGCAGATCCTGATGCCGATCTCGATGGCTGGTATCACTTCCAGGACTGCGATGATGATGACTTCGAGAGAGCGCCGGAAAGGCCAGAGGAGCTTGATGGGAAAGACAATGATTGCGACGAAGTTGTAGACGAGGATTTCTATGATATTGATACAGATGGGGACGGGTTATCTGACTACTCCGAGTACCACAACTATAGCACGATGTTCGACTCTGCCGATTCAGATCAAGATGGGGTGGACGATGGGACCGAGGTCGCTCGTGGGCTCTCAAGTCCTGTTTTGGCTGACTACGACAGGGACAATGACGGTTTCTACGAGTACGAAGACTGTGACGATTTTGTGGGAAGCACATTCCCTGGCGCTGTAGAACAGTGGAATGGAATTGACGATGACTGTGACGAGGTGAAAGACGAGTTCGTTAACAGGCTCGATCTAGTTCTTGCAAACTATGAGAAGTCGGGTGGAACAGTGTACCTAAGCAATGGTGAAATCTTCGATGGACCCAATTCATACGAGGGATTACCCGTGCATTGGGACTCTGCAAACGAGTCTTTTGGGATCTCTCTATCCGGAATCCAGTCATCGGTCGGCGCAGTAATCTCTTGGTCGATGGGTGGATACTCTCTGGAAATGAATACTAGCGATAGTGGGAAGGAGATTCTGCTACTTCCCATCAATTGCAAGAATCCAATTAGCGATCTACAGGTACAGGTTTGCGATGAAGGAGCATCGGTACAGAAGATTAGGGCCGTTGTCTCGGAAGGTGAGTTCGTAACAGAGATTGAATGGAGTGTAATGGTTTCAACGTGGGTGGAGCCGGAATCCGAGAATAGGTTCTTCTCAGCGATTTCAAGCCCTGCTGGTATAATTGGAATAATCGTTCTTCTGATCGGACTAACCGGTGGTGGAGCATTAATTGGAGTTAGGATTTCTCGATCCAGAGAACTTCAAGAGGCCTTGGAGGCATATGGCGTGAGCCCGGAGAGATTGGCGATTCGCCCAGAGAATAAGGGCGTGGAGCTGCCAGAGGCACCGATCTTTGCATGGTCAAATGATGAAATCTGAGTGATGAGTTACTTCGATCAAGGGTAGACATAATTTTTCTACACATAATTACTCGGCGTCTACATGCGTACTAGGAATAGAGCAGGCATACTCATCCTAGTTCTCGTTTCAACCTCAATAGGCGGTTGTCTTTCTAGTAGTGAATCTTCTGTCGAAGACTCACCGGATGACCCCCTCGTGGGAGATTTCGAAGGTTTGGACTACATCGAATGCATGATGCACGAGGAACTAGAGAGGTGTTGGAATGTGCTTGTTCCCAGTACCGTAAATCTGTCAGAAAAAGTACCCATGATTATTGATCTGCATGGAAACACCCTGACAATGGAAGATCAGAGGGCTCTTTCGGAATTTGATGAGATCGCAGAGGACAATGGTGCAATAGCGATTTGGCCACAAGGATTCGAGAATTCATGGAATGCTGGATATTGTTGCAGCGCTGCAGGTGAACTAGGTCTGAATGATACAGGACTGATTATGGAGATTGTCGACAGGGTTGTCACGAATCACTCCGTGGACGAGAGCAGGATTTACCTAACCGGTTGGTCAAATGGATGCGCGCTAAGCCAGAAACTGGCCAATGAGCACAGTGATGTGTTTGCAGCCGTAGCTTGCATGTCCTACTACTTGCTTGATGATCCAGAGCCCAATTACTCCTCGGTCCCAGTGATGGAAATCCATGGACTAGTCGATCAAATAATCCTATATTCCAATGATGCGATCCATCTACCCAATGTCGAGGCACAAGAGCACGGGGCAATTCAGAATCTCCTCTTGTGGGCGGAAATGAATGGATGTCAGGGGACTCTTCCCGATTCCAACTCTCCTTCTATGTTCTACTCAATCCAGTCATTTACCGATTGCGAGAATGGTTCCGAGGTTTCTCTTGTGACTCTATATGCGGCAGACCACAACCCCTACGAAGAGGAGTTCGACCCTGATGGTCCATTGATTTTTGTTGGAAACGGAGGCACAGTTGACACCAATGGGATAGCGTGGGACTTCATGATCAAATTCTCCAAGACTGACTCGTAATATAGCGTTTCAAGAAAAAATCTGAGATGAATCCGTCTCAGAGGGTTCTCAAAGGGATGCCTTTTCGGATTCTAAAATGACTCATGAAAACATGTACTATCGAATGATGGGTAATACCGGTATTCAGGTCTCTGTCCTCTCATACGGGTTCTGGGCCACATACGGAATCAAGGACAGGCTATCCGGTGACGAGGGTGTTAAGACCGCAAAAGAACTGATGAGTATGGTTCGCAATAATGGAGTGAACTGCTTCGATCATGCAGAGGCTTACGGTAACCCAAACGGGGAGGCTGAGAGGATTTTTGGAATAGCTCTGAAGGAACTCCAGGAGGAAGACTCGGAACTATGGCGTCGCTCTGACTTGGTCATTACAACCAAGACATTCTGGGGAGGGTCCGGAGTAAACGAATCCGGCCTTTCAATGAAACACTGCAGAGAGGGTTTGGATGCTTCACTATCTCGCCTACAGCTTGACTACGTTGACCTGCTTTTCTGCCATAGGCCAGACCCATACACCCCTACCTCAACCGTTGTAAGATCAATGACGCAGATGGTTCGCTCTGGCAGGGCCACTGCT
>Ga0208765_1001336_pt1 | contig 15077 bp, 11 predicted proteins | sample ETNtaG_2_FD_185783 | JGI IMG/M metagenome (GOLD analysis project Ga0208765, IMG submission 185783) | Marine microbial and viral communities from oxygen minimum zone, Eastern Pacific Ocean - ETNP201406SV203 (SPAdes) (version 2) | ecosystem: Environmental > Aquatic > Marine > Oceanic ... | reverse complement strand
CGACTCTTCCAACCGTCGAAGGTCTAGATCATCTGATCGCGAGGTGATCACTACCGGGCTCGACATTGAGCGTGCTTGTCGAAAATGGGCTGCCAGTGCCTGCACACGACCCGGGTGCACAGCCTCATGTGGCATCGGGGCCACTTCGGACAAGTTGATCGCCCCAACAATTGATCGTTGAGTTACGCCTTCGGCTTCTATTTTTTGGAGGAAGAGTCGTTCCTCGGTTCGAGGTGTATATGCCCCCGCCGCGATGAGGTCAGTGAGAGCGGAGTTTCCCTCGGTAGCTAGTCGAAGATGTTCCGTTGGATGGCCGTGGCTGGCGTCCGCCGACCTCGTGACATGGAGGAAGGAGTGAGCATGTTCGCCAAGGTGTTGTTCGCGTTCTTCTTGAGTTAAAGCGTCATAGGGCGGTGGAACTACATCTGGTGCCCAACTGGCATCTATAACAGACGCGAGAATCGGTCTGATCATGTCATCCACCCCCTTTTGAGAAGCCCGAAACTAGTCCAGGTTGCGGACTGCTGGAAACCCCAAGTGAGTCCAGGTCACTACGAGCAGTGATACCGCTCCACAAATTGAGACCACATTTCCGGCACCGATCTGTGATGCTGCCCAACCAAGTCCTAGGGCACCAAGCGGCATAAGTCCGACCTGAACCAACAAATACAGTCCCATAACTCGTCCCATGATGTCCTTTGGGGTAGTCGATTGAATAAGCCCTTGGTTCATGGTGATGAAGAAACCACCTGCCAAGCCCATAAGGAAAAAAAGGGGAATTAGAAGCAGAAACGATGACGCCTGTCCCATGCACATCACAAGCAGTGAGCCACACATCATCGCTCGTTGAAACTTTCCGCCTTTGCGTTTCATGTCACCTTTGCGCATAACGATGACAGACGTAATCGATATACCAACCGCCATTACCGCCAACAGATAAGCCGTGTCGCCGCTATCACGCAGAAGTTCTTCTTTTACTTTGGCCTGCATGGTCACCATGATCGCCGCGTTAACACTGACCGCTGCCATTGCCAGTAGCAGGAAAAGGACCCGCAACCGAATGTCACCTACAACGTGTCGCAATGCTGATCTGGCTTCTTGCAGGAGTCGACGTTTTTCTCGTTCTTGAACCTGTGGGGTTTCCAATTTTCGTAGCACGCCAAGTCCTGCGACCAGCATCACTACCTGTAACGCATAAACGCCCTCAAAATCGAATAGGTCGCCGGTGATCTTCACTAACGGAGCCGAAAGAACCATGCTGGACGTCATCGCTAATGCATTCAACGCAACTGCGTTCATGAGCAGACGCTCAGGCACTAGAAGTGGGATTAGAGCCTGTCGAACCGGCCCACCAAAAGCTTGGGCGATGCCCGAAAAGACGGACAGAACAAGTACCCACCCGTAGTTGAGTCGGTCCATACCTAACAAGACGAGTGTGGCTACAACTACAGCTAGGAGACCCAACTGGCTGTACAGCAACAAGGTGCGACCATCAACTCGATCGGCAAGCACACCAGCCTGCATAACAATGAAAGCGGCCGGGATGCCGAGCATAAACACTGCCATCCCTTGGCTGGTTTCGTTGCCTCCGAGGCCGTCTAAAACCAGCCATCCAACGGCAAAGCGTTGGGCGTTGCTTACAAACATATAGACGAGATTGTTGATCCACAGGCGCCTGTAGTCAGGAACGGCGAGAGCGTTTTGGGCTTCCCCGCGAGGGTTCGAGTCAGGTTGGCTGACGCTACCAGAATCAGTCACCAGAGAATTCTGGTCTACTGCGAGCGCTAAGGCCTCATTTAGGTCGGTCTTTCCTGAAGTTAAATCACCTCAAGTGTTTGGGGCGGGGGTCAGCTAGACGCCCTAACGGGGACTGTGCTCGCAAACCACCATCAACCACTATTGCCTCTCCACTTACGAAGGAAGACTCATCACTCGCAAGCCATAAAGCTGCACTCGCGATTTCTTCGGGACGACCCAATCGACCTATGGCATGAGCACGCATATTTGTTTCTAGAGCCACCGGATCTTCCATCATTCGCATCACGGGCGGAGTTTCAATAGTGCCAGGACAAATCGCGTTCACTCGGATGCCGTCAGCTGCGTGATCGGTACTCATTGCCCTGGTGAGATTGATCACCGCAGCTTTACTAGCCGCATAAGCAACGGCTCCCCCATCACCGTGGAGTCCAGAGATGGAAGCAGTGTTGATAATCGAACCCCCTCCTGAGCTCAACATCGCTGGAATAGCGAATTTCCCTCCGAGGTATACAGAGCGAACGTTAACCCCCATTACCAAGTCCCAGTCATCGACATCCAACTCGATGACAGTGCCGGGGCGCAGCGTCCCTGCATTGTTAAACATCACATCCAACCGGCCGTATTGGGCAACAGTCCTATCAACCAGCGTTGCCACTGATTCTGCTATCGAAACGTCAACTTCAATTGCTAAGGCATGTCCGCCTTCTTCGTTGATTTGATTTGCGACTGCTTCAGCTTTTCTCAGTCGCATGTCCGCGACGATTACCGCAGCACCCTCTTGCGAAAAACGCAGTGAGGTGGCTTCACCTATCCCGGATCCACCTCCGGTGACGATCGCTACTTTGTCGGTCAACAGCATTAGCGCTCCCTTGAAGTTAAGACGGCGCGAATTTAGCGGCAGTAAGGTCATACGTGCGCTACTTATGGCAACAGGAGACAACTTTGGCCAGCCCTGAATATCATCGGATCAGAGAAATCATCGCATCGAGACGTAATTCAAGTGATCGCCCCGTCAATCTTGAAAAGTTCCGGGCAAATATGGAAACGACTGCTCGGGACCTTCCCGCCGAAGTGGACGGGACCATGATCGACGCTGGTGGGGTGCCGGCTGAACTGCAAGTCACGCAGGACGCTGCAACGGAAAATCTGATCATTTATTTCCATGGCGGCGGCTACATAGGGGGCTCTATCGCCACTCACCGAAATTTGACTGGCCATCTTGCTCTTCGGTCTCGGTATGGCGTTTTATCGGTTGAATATCGGCTCGCACCAGAACATGCCCATCCCGCAGCTGTAGAAGATGCTGTGACGAGCTACCAGTGGGCGCTTGCTAATGGGTACGAGCCGGAGAACATCGCGCTGGCAGGTGACTCTGCGGGCGGTGGACTCACAGCGGCTTGTCTAATCGATCTCCGCAATAAACAATTACCGCTCCCCGCTGCTGCTGTTCTGATTTCACCTTGGCTAGACATGTCCCTTACCGGTGAAAGCATGGTCACTAACGATGAAAAGGATTCGTCGATCTCAGCTATATCTATGCCTCGAACTCGCGAACTTTTTATTTCTGAAGATCAGATGAAGGACCCGTTGGCATCCCCTCTCGAAGCCGATCTGGGTGGTCTTCCCCCGTTGTTGCTTCAAGTTGGTGATGAAGAAATTCTTTTGTCCGACAGCGAGCGATTCAGTGAAAAAGCCACAACATCTGGTGTTGACGTTGAACTGCGAATTTGGCCCGAAATGTTTCATGTTTGGCATGCCTGTGTCGGGCTATTTGAAGAAGCAAGTTTGGCGATCGATGAGATGACTCAATTCATCTGGGAGAAGACCAACAGCTAAAGATGGTTGAGTGTTGCTCAGTCGACCGTCTATTCGGGAGGCGTTGTACGAACCACACCAGTTTCAACCAGGGTCGTGTAATGAGCCGGCTCGATCTCTGCCAACTCAAGGGCGGCATAGTCGTTGTGTTCGCCCATGGTCGCCGCGTGGCGGCGCATGGTAGCTGGAGTCAACGAAAGCCGGGCAGCAAATCTTGGCCAAACGTGGGTACCTGCTTCAGGATGGGCCAGGGGAACGAAGAATTCGACACTCTCCAATTGAGGGTCATTGACTACATTTCCAGCGTCGAAAACCGCGCCTGCGGGAACTCCAGCCGCTTGGAGAGCCTTCATAAGAGATCGATCCTCGTGTTCTGCGGTGAAAGATGAGAGCCGTTCGTCGATCTCATCGTGACGTTGCCATCTCTCCTTGACACTGAGTTGAGAAAGATCAGTCCAGCCGGTTATTTCGCAAAGACTTTTCCACGATGCGTCATCTATGACGGCTATAGCTATCCATCGATCGTGTCCGCTGCATCGATAAACGCCTTGGGGAGCTCGTCCTGGTCGCCGGTTTCCCCACCTTCGTGGGGTTTCGTTAATTTGAGCGGCGACGAGGTGTTGTCCGATCATATTTATCGCTGTCTCCGCTTGAGCTACTTCAACGGTTTGTCCGGTCAAACCGCAGCATTGTCTATCGAGTAAGGCAACCAAGGTGGCAGCCGCGGCATGAAGCCCGGCGGTCGGATCAGGCCATGCGATTCCGCACTTCCATGGAATTTCATCTTGATAGCCAGTCAGCCAGGTGTGGCCGGCGTGACCGTCGATAGTCGGTCCGTAAGCAACCCAATCCTTATTGGGTCCCGATCTTCCGTATCCGGGCATCGTTACATAGGTCAAATCTGGATTATGAGTTCTCAGGGTAATTTCATCCAAGCCGAAGTTAGGCATAACCCTCGGGGCATAGTTTTCAATTACGACATCTACTTTGGGAAGGATCTGGACAAAAAAGTCTCTTCCTTCTTGCTTGTCGAGTTCGACGACCGTTGAAAGTTTGTTATTGGCGTACTTGTTGTGGAAGCCGGTTCTATTCCAGGGCTGTTCCCCTGCATCATCATCTGGAAAGAAATGGGTCGATTCGACATAGCTTTGCGGGACTTCGAGCGGCGTTCGAGTCCAGGGGACCTCTGCCATGAGAACTTCTGCCCCTAGATCAGCCAGGATTCGCGCCGCCAGTGGCCCTGCCCATACTCGGGTCATATCGACTATCCGGAATCCGGTTAAGGGCCCATCGGTGAGTTCATCGAGGGACTCGTTACCTGATGGAAATGTGCCGGTACGATTTTTGGGTCCAAGTCGCCAACCGTGTTTGCTCATTTGAAACGGTGGCCCCGGAATCTGAGTTCCGTGGCTATCTAACTGCCAGAAATCTCGTTCTTGAAGATGTGGATCTTCAAACAAATCATCAACTGTCGATATGGGTGCTACCGGCAGTCGTAGAGCTTGGAACAATTCCACTAACTGGTCTCGCCGCTGTGTCTTTAAGAACGGAATTAGTGCACCGTCAAGGAGTTCTTGGTTTGTCATAACGTCGTAAATCGTTTCAACGTCATCGCGTTCCAACAGGGCTGTCAGACCCGCGACCTCCAACAATCGCTCCATCTGATCACTTTGGCTAATTGCTAATCCGATCCAACCATCGGCACATTCGTATCCGCCGATGGGGGTTCCAGGTCCGCTGTACCGGTTTCCCATGCGATTCAGAATTGCCCCATTATGGGTATATCGGAGAAGGCTGAACTGATGTAAAGCAGCTATGACTTCTTGATGTGAGGTTTCGACGACTTGACCTTGGCCGGTCCGAGCTAGCGTCATGAGCGCAGCGAGCGCTCCGATAAATCCAGTAACGCCAGCCGCCATATGAACAATGTCAGGAACACCGTTCAGTGGTTCCCGTTGAGGGTCCCCGCTGAGTCTGAGATGTCCTGCAATCGCGGCGTCAACGAGGTCAGTGGACCTCCAATTCGAATAAGGCCCCTGAGAAGCAAACGGTGAAATGCGGAGGACCACTTGTCGAGAATGTTGGGGTTCAAAGAGTGAGTCCAAGGGATCGTTACTCGATGATTGGATAACCACGTCAGCCTGCGCAGCCACATTGACATCACCGACATGTTTTGACCCGTCGAAGAATGGGTTAGCCACTGAATCGTGACCGTCTCGGCTCACATGAACTTCGCTGCCGTAATCGGCGAACAATTTTCCAGCGTATGCGCCGGCTACAGAGTCACCGATTTCCATTACAAGAAGAGATTCCAGTGCCGTTTTCATCACGGGATGACTCCCAATTCCTTCATTTCGGTGATCTCAATGTGGCTGTCTCCAGGAAACAGCCACCTGAAGCAGGATCGTAGTCAGTCGAAGCCACCTAGGGCTTCGTAACCTGACGGCGTTGCTCTTACTAGCAAGTCGGCGGGTAGACCTGGAACTATCGGTGACACGACAGTCATAGCTCTTGCATCAGATTCAGAGATGGCTTCCCGGTTTTGTATTGGCCGTGTTGTCGCAACATGAATCCACTCATCAGGGTCTACCGGAACAACTGGTGAGTCAGATGAGAGGGTCACATTGATGTCGCGTTCAACGAGCGACGACAACGGCCATAGCCACGGCTGTTCTATCGGGGATATGTCTTCAAGGTATTTGTCTAAGCGTCGACTCAGGAAAGAAGGCTGAGTACACACTGAAACCCCGAGTTGCGCCACGCGATCAAGTTGTTCGGGCATTGCCAGTGAGCAGTGTTCAAGCCGATCGATTGTCGACGGCGGTGGTGATGATGTTTCAAGCGCAAGCAATGTTTCATCGAGCATGTCGATATCCATCACGTGAACCGCTACGGGAAAACCGGCTCGGTGGGCTGTAGCAACCAATGTGCTGAGATCTTCTTGGAGGCCTACGTCAGGCATCACTTTTGCGTGACCGATTTCGATGCCTTTGTACGTTTCGCCGAAACGTAAATCTCCTAACCGGTCTGCACCAATCATCGCTGTGATACGAGGACCACCACACTCTTCTCGTATTTCGGCTAACACGTCTAACGAACCTTGATCATTGGTGTGGGTTGCGTCAGTAACCGCGACTACACCCATCCGCCGCCACTCTTTGAAAACCTCGGTGGCGGTCCTTTTCAGTTCTGCGATTTCTAGCCTCGGCACTTGACTGAGCACGTCTTCTTGTTCGACCAGTATTCCGTCCCCAAAGCCCTTAATCTTTAAAAGTTCAGCAGCCGCGCTGTTGACAACAGCGACGTGTCCTGAGCGATCATGAACCACTGTAGGGATCTCTAATGTCACTTGATCCAACTCTGACCTGGTCGGGTGACGCTTCTCTCTTAAAAAGTTTGGTTCATAACCCCATCCGCGCATCCAACCGTTATCTCCCGCGGAGCGCTGTGTAAGGAGTTGGAGTACCTCATCTACAGACGTCGCTTTCGACAAGTCAATTGAACAACGGCTTGCCAGCGTGGACAGCAGATGAAGATGGTCGTCTCGCCACCCCGGCTGAAGAATTTCATCCGATCCGAGTTCGATAATCTCGTCCGCTTCATCAGCGCCGGAATCAATTTCGTAAACCGTTCCGTCGCGTACCAACAATTTCGTTGCCACGGGTCGGTTCTTATCGAAGGTATGGACCTTTCCTCTTACGAGGAGCGAGGTCATCGGCTTTAGATACCTAGTTCTTCGAGCAAGGGAATCAGGTCTTTCCTCAATAGTTTGCCTGTGGAGGTACGAGGTAGCTCTTCCATCAAGTGAACCGCTTCAGGTCTCTTGAAGGGTGCAAGCTTCTCTTTAGCGGATGCGACCAGATCCTCGGCAGTAACTCCGCTCCCTTCGCGGATCACCGCTGCAGCTACGACACGTTCACCCCATTCCTCAGAAGCAACGCCTACGACCGCACATTCGAGAACAGCACTGTTTTCATACAGAACTGCTTCAACTTCATCGGGAGACACGTTCTCTCCGCCCCGAATGATCATGTCTCCAGTTCGCCCACCTAGAAATAGGTAGTCATCTTCGTCTAGATATCCGAGGTCTCCGGTGTGAACCCATCCTTCGTCGTCCACGGTGACGCGCGTTTTTTCTTCATTCCCCCAATATCCGTCCATTGCTCGGAAGGTTCGAAGTTGCACTTCTCCAAGAGTTCCCGCCTCAACTGGGTTCCCATCTTCGTCGACGACTCTTACTTCGACATCATCGAGAACCTGGCCGACTGAGGAAAGCCGTTTGAGTGTCAACGCTTGTTCTTCCTCTGTGCCCTCTACCCGGTGATCATCGGGATCAAGCACGGCAACGGTCGAAGTGGTTTCGGTCTGGCCATACGCGCCGGCAAAGGAGACGTTAGATGGGAATTCACCTATCGCCCTACGAATCACAGAAGGCGGCATTGGGGCTGCTCCATATGTAATCGCCTCCATCCCACTAAACGCTTCAGGCGTGAAGTTCTCTGCTTCCATTACCCGACCCAACATCGTGGGTACAAGAAATGCGTGAGTCACTGAATGTTTTTGGACGGTGTCGATCCACGCCGAAGCTTCAAACTGAGGCAGCAACACGACTACTCGGCCGCTGTATAGGGCGTTCAACATCGAGGTAACACCGGCTATGTGGTACAGCGGCGCGGCAAGAGCCATTCTGCCCATGTCTTCACCTGTAGCAGCGTCGTTGGTTCCCATGACGTATCCGGTGAGAGCACCATTGGTCAGTTTGACGCCTTTCGGTAAAGACGTTGTGCCGCTTGTATAGAGAAGAGCACACAGCCCATCGGGGTCAACGTCCTCTGGTACCGGTAGTTCAAATGCTTCGTCTCGAGCTTGGGCATATGAGTCGACCTCATCGAGCATGAAAACGTGCTCAACACTGTCCGGACGATTTTCGTCTACTAGGTCTCTGTAGCGCGTTTCCGTGAAGAGGACCTTCACTCCACTATCTGACATGAGGTGTGCTGTCTCTTCGGCACCTGCACGGAAGTTCATTGGTACGACAGTGGCTCCAACGAATGCCGCGCCAAAAATTGCCTCAACGCACTCAACGCTATTTGTAGCGAATACGCCGACACGGTCTCCAACCTCGACTCCGAGCGTCGTCAGGAGCCCTGCGGTCTTACTTACATTTTCGAGAAGTTCGCTGTACGTGACTTCACGCGCGGGTGCTCCTCCGCCCTCAGTTGAGGTATCTATCAGAATTATCTGCTCGCCAGCTATCGACGCCGGCATGAAAAGCAACATTCCCAGGTTCACGGTGTCCCCCTGTTGTCCTCCGGAATGATCGCGGATGAAAGCACTCGCGCGCCACACCAGAACGAAGTTTCCTTTAAGTTTGCTTCTGAATTTACGGTCAGAAGCGGGTTATTCTGCCTTTATGGCAAAGAACATTGAATTTTGGGTTGACCCTATATGACCGTGGTGCTGGGTGACGGCCCGTTGGGTCGTCGACGAAGTCGCTGCAGAGCGCGACCTTTCAATCACGTGGCAGCCAATCAGCCTTCTGTTTAAAAATGAACCTGCGGAGGGCACCCCGTACTACGAATCCACCTCTCTGACACACAAAATGTTGAGAGTTATGGAAGCAGTACGGTCCGCTGAAGATGAAGGGAAGGTCTTCGATTTGTATTGGGAATTCGGCAGTCGCATCCATCATGACGGCGACAGAACTTTCGATCTGGCAGAAGCATTGGTGACTGCCGGGGTTTCTGGGGAGTACTCAGCTGCTGCAGATGACGAAAAATGGGATGACGTTATTAGAGAAAAAATGGACGACGGTTTATCGCTCGTAGGTGATGACGTCGGGACGCCGATAATTGCCTGGAACCGTGACGATGGTGACCGGGTCGCGCTCTTCGGGCCGGTGATAACTAGAGCACCGAAAAAAGACGAGGCATTGAAGCTGTGGGACGCGATGCTCGCGCTCGGAGATATCGATGGATTCTGGGAGTTGAAAAAGACCCGGACAGAACGGCCCGAATTTGGTGAGCGTCCGAAGTGACCACCAAGCTCTTCGATGACTTAAAAGTGATAGACACCGATAGTCATTGGTCAGAGCCCTACGACCTTTGGACTAGTCGAGCGCCAGCCAAGTGGCGGGACCGTGTTCCACAAATGGTGGAACGCGAAGGGAAACGTCGATGGTGGTTCGACGGCGACATCCCGATTGGTCTTCCAATCGCTTCTTCGGTTATTGACCCCGATGGTGAAAAGATCACTGGGACCGCCTTCTTCGATATGGATAACGAAGTCGTGCACCGAGCCAGCTTTGATCCGGAGGCTCGGGTAGCGATGCTCGATGCTCTAGGAATTCATGCCCAAATTATGTATCCCAATGTCGCGGGTTTCGGAAATCAAAACTTCCTCAAGTCTCCTGATGAAGCTTTGCGACTATTAAGCGTCGAGATTTACAACGACGCGCTCGCCGAGTTTCAAACGGACACAGGCCAGCGAGTTTTCGGGATGGCTTTATTACCTTGGTGGAACCTTGATGCGGCAGTGCGAGAAATAGAACGAGCACATGCGAACGGGCTTAGGGGAATAGTGACGTGCGCCAACCCAGAAGAAGCTGGGCTTCCAGATATGGGGACCAAGCACTGGGATGCAGTGTGGCAAACATGTTCAGACCTCGATATGCCGGTGAACTTTCACATCGGTTCTTCGAAGGGGAACATGGACTTTTTTGGGCGCGCTCCGTGGCCCTCTTTCGGTGCAGAGCGCAAGCTCGCGGTTGGTTCGGCAAATTTATTTATGGGCAATGCTCGGACTATCGGTAATTTGATCTATTCAGGCATTCCAGAGCGGTTTCCTTCACTGAAGTTTGTTTCTGTTGAAAGTGGAGTTGGTTGGATCCCGTTTTTTCTTGAGATCCTCGACCATCAGATGGCTGAGACAGCTCCAAACGAGCTGGCTGGATTATCGCTATTGCCGTCGGAATATTTTCGACGTCAGTTTTTTGGATGCTTCTGGTTTGAGAGGTCCACCATTAAGCCGACCGTCGACTTCCTTGGAAGCCACTGTCTGTTATTCGAAACTGACTTCCCTCACCCAACGTGTCTGTACCCGAGAGATGATGTTCAGCTTCTCGAGGCGTTCGAAGGCCTAGAAGATGCAGACATCCGTGCAATGCTTCAAGACAATGCCGCTGCGTTGTATCGGATAGATATTTCTTAGCTTGGGACCGGGTCACAGGCATTTCACATAACGCCGTGTCCAGGTTGAGGAACTCTCTTGGGACCACACCTCGATGCGGCCGTCTAGTTTCAGGCTGTCATGCAACTAGTGGGCGTCGCCTTCAGTCCTCCCAAATTCGTAATTTCGAGCCGTCGTATCTTCTTGTTCTGGAAGTTCGACAACAACGTCGTCCACCTCGACCCGATGGTGGGCAACTTGGTTGTCCGTTGATGCAGGGATCGGCGCTTCACCTTCCACCGTCACTCTTTCCATTCGACGTCGCTGCGGCCAATAATCGGCCGGAGCGTAATGTTGGACCGAGCGGTTATCCCACATCACGACTGTTCCTGGCTTCCAGGTGACTCTGAGTTGAATTTCGGGGCGGTTTGTTTGCTGTAACAGAAACTCGAGGATCGATCGGCTTTCTTCATCTGGAAGTTCGTTTATCCGCTCGGTGAAGTGTCGGTTGACATATAAGACAGATGCTGAGGTTTCGGGGTGTCGGGTAATCACGGGATGGTTTGCCAGTGGGAAGGTGTCTTCAATCTCGCGCAGAGTCTCACGATCGTTTTTTAACAAGTCCCGGAAGCGGCCAAATCCATGCAAAGCGGTCAACCCGGTGAGGTAAGCCTGCATGCGGCTACTAAGGAAATCATATGCTCCACGCATAGAGCAGAACATGGTGTCGCCACCCAGTTCGGGACTAATTAGCGCCTTCAAGATGGTGAACTTTGGGGGCTCCAATTTGTATGTTTCGTCGGCATGCCAAATATCGGTAAGAGGTTTCTTGGAGTCTGCATTGACTTCCAGCACGATGAGTTCGGGTTGGGTAGCGGATCTTGGTGAAAATGGAGAGATTGCTAACCTGCCAAATAGTCGGCCGAACTCTAACTGTTGGTCTGGGTCAAGGCGCTGGTCGCGAATCACCAGTACTTCGTGTTTGCTGATCAACTCATTGATTTCCTCAAGGCCCTCATTTGGAGCAACTGAGTTCAAATCGATGTCGGTGATTTCGGCCCCAAATACAGGCCCTAAACGCTGTAGTCGCATTGCAGATCCCTCGATTGAGGCTAGCAACCGGCAAGCTAGTCGCCCGCATCGCTAATGGATTGACGACACGATGCCCAAACAACGGCGACACTACCTGTTGCTTTTTCTTAGCGGTGGGTGACCTGTTTGAGGTTGTCGATATGAGCTCCAAGTTCAGATGCTGCGCGCATCATTCCAAGTCTCCAAGAGATCGCTCCCTGGAACGGATTGGTCACCCAAATATCGATTGCTCCAGAATTTGACATTTCTTCTGTGAAACGCAAACTCCGAGTTCGACCTTTGTAACGCATAGTCACCCCTACCGAGCCGTCTTTCATCGTCACGGGCTCGTCCATTCCTAGACCGGCGTTTCGTCCTTCGATCACGGCAGTACGTGCTTGTTGTCTGAGAATGGCGGTATTCATGACGCAGGGGACATTAACCGCCAAAAGGGCCTTGCCTTTTCATTTCAGCGATTTTTCCAGTTTCATTTGATCTTGGACGTGTCGCAGCGCTTCATCATGGATTGAGGCGTGGGCGCTACAGAACCCGGCCCGAGCCATATGAGTGCAGTACCTCAGCAATAGTGAAGCGAGATTTCCCAAAATAATTTCGTGTCCGCAATGACGGTGGTGCACCATGTCTTGTGTGAGACAGCCAATCAGCCGCCTTCGACACGTCATCAAGCAAGTCGTCTCACCTCGTAGCGGGCGCACCAAGGCATTAAAAAACTTCGCAACAAACCCAGACGTGATGCGCAGCGCACTTAGCGATGCCATATCTAGCCGAGGTGGCGAAGTAGCTGCTCGGAATCGTTCAGCTCTTGTCGCCGCGAAATACGTGACGCTAAGCGAAGACGGGAGACACAGTTTCTTCAAGATTCTGGCGGATGAGTTCGGTGTCGACCGTCAAGCAGTAGATGACTTGATCAGCGAATTCGGCGAAACCCAGGATCGCGGTTCAGTCGAACAGAGGCTCCGGGTGGCACTAGAGCCAGAGCGTGAACTGCTGTTCAGACGTTTCATCAGCGTCGACGATGGATTGGCGTTCGTTGTCGGACTCAGAGCAGATTTGTTGGCTTTGAACGATCCCAAATTCTCAGAGATTGACGATGAACTACGCCGCCTCCTTGACCGTTGGTTCGATGCTGGACTATTGACGTTGACTCAAATCACCTGGGATTCTCAAGCATCGCTTTTAGAAAAACTCGTCGAATACGAGGCGGTGCACGCAGTCACTAGTTGGGGTGATTTAAAAAATCGTCTTCGAAGCGACCGCCGCCTGTATGCATTTCAACATCCGGGTCTCCCAAACGACCTGCTGATATTCGTAGAAATAGCCTTGGTTACGGGACTAGCAGACAGCATCGATCACCTACTCGACACAAACACCCCCGTCATCGATTCCAGTGAAGCTGACACCGCTATTTTCTATTCCATTTCGAACTGCCAACGTGGACTTACCGGCGTTCGACTTGGCGACTTCTTAATTAAACGGGTGGTCACTGAACTATCCCGAGAACAACACGGCCTAAACAACTTTGCAACCTTGTCTCCAATACCGGGTTTTCGCCGCTGGCTAGAAGCAGCAATGCAACAACCGGCCTCCCTTCACCTCAACAAGGCCGAGACCACAGCGATTGAGACGGCCCTAGAAAACCCTGATTGGGGCCTCGAAACGGAAACTGTTGAACAGCTCCAAGTCACATTGCCTCAACTTTGCGCTCATTACCTGCTGTCAGAGAAGCGTGGGCAGCGGGCACTGGATCCGGTAGCCAATTTCCATTTAAGCAACGGCGCCCGCGTGGAACAGATCGTTTTTGGTGCCAATAAGCAAGACACTGCTCAAGATAGAGCCCTCGGGATGATGGTGAACTACCGCTACGAGATTTCAAAAATTGAGGACCGTCATGATGCCTACGCACACGAGGGAGTAATCGACGCTCACGACAACGTAAAGGCACTCCTGGTATCTCGAACAGTTGACTAGCTATTCGAGTCAAAGTTGGTAGGCGATACAGCCGCTCACCAAAGCTCGGATACATCTGGTTTCAAACGAACCAGAGACGGCCTGTCTATGTTTCTATGTCGGTGATACTGGGCTCGCACCCAGACTGGGCACAGAAATCCCAAACCTTGTAACAACACGAGGGAGACCGTCCATATCGCAAGCACGGGGGCACCGGTCACCTACTGATACGAACCTGGTCATGTTCGCCCGACCGGACCAGTTCGACAGTGAGGCCTTCCACGGTGACATGGTCGCCGATGCGAAGAAGCGCGTCGGGCCAAGTTTGTCCGCCGGTACGCCCTAAGGACCGATCACGCGGCACTACAAGTTGCAGCGGTCCCTGGTGTTGACCAATCGCTGTATCAACGGTGTAAACGAGGATTCCGGCCTGGTCTCCTAGCCTCCAATCCACTCCAAGACCGCGCCGGGACTCGACGACCACAGCACTGTGGTCATTGATACGAATAATGGCGCTTCTGTAGCCCTCTGCTGTTTGAACCAATGGCCTGAGCGTGAATTCGACTGAGTCAATTGAAGCGGCCATTCGACAGTAAATTGATTCAGGTTCGAGCCAGCCAATAAGCCATCGATTCCACGCCGTCATGGACTTCGCCGGGCCGTGGTAGCTAGACATCACTGCCCACTCCCCCATCGGCAGGCTCTCTAAGTTGTCTCCCGTCGCAGGAAAAACATAAAGATCCAGTGGACCCAACGTGTGCCCTATCTCGTGGGCCAACAGCCAAGCATGATTCAACCGAGTGCCTTCTGTGGAAGGGGCACCGTGAGCAAATATCACGGAGCCTTCATCGGTATTGTGAGCGCCATCTAGCGTTAGATAGCCCCATCCTCGAGAGTTAATAACTGCCTCACTGGGGGTGGCTTTCGGTAAGTAAAAGAACACTGCTGCGACGTCGGTGAAGTCGAGATGTGGGTCAACCAAGTCAATGATTTCTTCTGAGAGCGCGACGCCCCAGGGATTTGTTGAACCCCCGGGATTACCGACAGTGGGGTCATAGTCCACCGAGGCCTTAGACAAACGGGTGAACACGTCACTGAGAACCCACTCCACCTCAAAACGCCCATCGGATACTTCCCGGTAGTAGTCAGTGGCCCCTCGGGCTGCTTTCGCTGCCTCCTCTATCTCCCATGGCTCACCTGCGGCATCTGGGAAGTCGATCGGCACCAGTGCGTATTTCGTCGTTCCTTCTGGTGAAACATTCTCAGTGGGTCGCGGAAAGCCGACTCGAACTGGGTCA
>Ga0208765_1001330_pt1 | contig 15096 bp, 14 predicted proteins | sample ETNtaG_2_FD_185783 | JGI IMG/M metagenome (GOLD analysis project Ga0208765, IMG submission 185783) | Marine microbial and viral communities from oxygen minimum zone, Eastern Pacific Ocean - ETNP201406SV203 (SPAdes) (version 2) | ecosystem: Environmental > Aquatic > Marine > Oceanic ... | reverse complement strand
GGCGACCTTCGCATCATGCTGCGCACCATCCTGCCCAACGCAATGCCGCCACTCATCGTCGCCACAGCCCTGACCGTGGGCCTCGCCATCCTTTTTGAGGCAGGCATCAGCTTCCTTGGCCTCGGCGACAACCGGGTCGTGAGCTGGGGCTCGATGATCGGCAAGAACCAGGGCTTCATTCTGGAGGCCTGGTGGACGGTGACCTTTCCCGGTATCGCCATCTTCTTGACCGTGCTGAGTATCTCGATGATGGGTGACGGCCTTCAGGATGCTTTCAACCCGAAGCTCCGAGGACGTTAGGCCGGCAACATGGCACTCCTGTCCGTCACGGACCTCACCGTCAAGTTCGACGACTTCATAGCCGTCAACTCGGCCTCCTTTGACATCGAGTCGGGCGAGACCCTTGCCGTTGTCGGCGAATCCGGTTCTGGCAAGTCGGTCACCGCCCTGTCGATCATGCGTCTCGTTGAGCAGGGAACCCGAGCGAAGATCACTAGCGGTTCAGTCGAATACCGGTCCGAGGACGGCACCGCCATGGACCTCCTTGCCCAGAGCGAGGACACCATGCGCGGCATCCGCGGTAATGACATCTCCATGATCTTCCAGGAGCCGTTGACCAGCCTGAACCCCGTTTACCCGGTGGGCGACCAGGTGGCCGAGGCAGTCCGCATCCACGACGGCCTCGACAGGAAGTCCTCGATGGCAAGGGCTCGGGAGATGTTCGACCTGGTGCGCATCCCTGAGGCCGACAAACGGATCCGCCAGTACCCACACGAGATGTCGGGCGGCATGCGCCAGCGGGTGATGATCGGCATCGCCCTTGCCTGCAATCCTCGACTGCTAATCGCTGACGAGCCCACCACAGCGCTCGACGTGACCATCCAGGCTCAGATCCTGGGTTTGATCAGGCAGTTGCAGGCCGACACCGGGACCGCGGTGATACTCATAACCCACGACATGGGAGTCGTGGCCGAGGTGGCTGACCACGTAGTGGTCATGAACCGTGCGGAGGTTGTCGAGACCGGTGACGTGGACACGATCTTCCACGCGCCCCAGGAGCCCTACACCCAGGGCCTGCTCAGCGCCGTTCCCCAACTCGGCTCGATGACTGGCCGGTCCGAGCCCGAGCCGTTCCACCTCGCCGGAAGCCTGGAAAAGTGAGAGTGGGCACACCCATTCCCGCGGAGGCTTCGGCCCTGGCCTCCACCGGAGGCGCCGAGCCGCTGGTCCGCGTCGACCGTATCTCCAAGCAGTTCCCCGCTAACCGCGGGACACGAGTCCACGCGGTGGTAGAAGCGTCGCTCGACGTCCACGCGGGAGAGACGGTCGCAGTGGTCGGCGAGAGCGGTTGCGGCAAGTCCACACTGGCCAACCTCATCATCCGACTCCACGAAGCCGACTCGGGCAGGGTGTTGCTCAAGGGCACCGACATCACCCACCTGAACCCAAAGGCGATGCGCGAGCACCGTCAGACGATGCAGATCATCTTCCAGGACCCGTTCGCCAGTCTGGATCCCCGGGTCCGGGTCGGTAAGGCGGTGGCCGAGCCACTGTCCGTCCATCGCATCTGCAGCGCTGAGGAGGCTCAGGAACGTGTGGGTCGACTCTTCGAGTTGGTCGGCCTCCAGCGCATCATGATGAAGAACTACCCCCATCAGTTTTCCGGGGGCCAACGGCAGCGAGTGTGCATCGCCCGCGCTCTGACCCTGAACCCAGAGTTGGTAATCGCCGACGAGGCGGTATCGGCCCTTGACGTGTCTGTCCAGGCCCAGGTGATGAACCTGATGCTGGAGCTACAGCAGGAACTTGGCCTGTCCTACCTGTTCATCAGCCACGACCTGGCCGTCGTGGAGCGGATCGCCCACCGGGTGGCCGTCATGTACATGGGGCAGGTGGTGGAGTTGGGGTTACGGGAGCAGGTGTTTCGGGATCCCCGGCACTCCTACACGAAGCGACTCCTGAGCGCCGTACCCATCGCCGACCCACGGCAGCGCACCCAGCGTGCGCTGCTGACCGGCGAGATCCCCAGTCCGGTGTGGCCCGCCGGTGAGGGTCCTGAGGTGGTCACCCACGTTGAGGTCGAGCCCGAGCACTTCGTTGCTCAGGAATAGGTCACTCAGGAACAAGTTGCCGAGGGGCGACCCTTCCCCGAACCTCTGAGGTCAACAGTGCCACTGGTCGCCGGGCGCCCCAGGGGCGGGACGGTGCAGCACCCCTGACTTATAGGTGAGGATTGCCCAGCCGTCGTCGTCCGGGTCGACCCTGCCTGCGGTATCGACCAGCCAGGAATGGGTGTCGGCATCGGGCCCGGGAAAGACCAGCGTCGCCGGTTCTCCCTCGGTACGGGACAGGTTCCGGAGCGTGCCAACGCCGGGAGCGCAGTGGAAGGCGGCACCGTCGACGTCCCAGAGGATCGCCACGTGGACCACCTTGGACGTACCGTCGGGTGACGCGGTGACGAGGAACGGTGAACTGCCGTACTCGGCGAGGCGCGCGACAACGTCAGTGGCGGACACGGGAATGCTCATGACCGCAGCCTAGGCAAGCGGTCTCCATCCGTCGGCCTCTCCCTCTAGTCCACCGACCGGCTGACGTCGGTTAGCGCATTTACCTGATATTCCTATAGTTTTCCCAGTATGAGCAAGTTCAAAATGGGTGAAGCAGCGCAACTGCTGGGTATGAGCACGGACACGGTCCGACGGTGGGCCGATGCCGGTCGGCTGGCCACTGAGCGCACGGAAGGCGGACACCGCACGGTGGCCGGCACCGAGTTGGCCCGCCTGGCCCAGGAGATCGCCGCCGATGCCGTGACACCGGACGGCGGCGACACAAGCGCCGCCCTGTCGGCCCGAAACCGGTTCACCGGTCTGGTCACCCGGGTGCTGCGTGATGGGGTAATGGCCCAGGTGGAGATCCAGGCGGGCCCCCACCGGGTGGTGTCGCTGCTCTCGGCCGAGGCCGTCGACGACCTGGGCCTGGAGCCAGGGGTGCTGGCAGTGGCCGCGGTGAAGGCCACCAACGTGGTCGTCGAACGTCCCCACTGAGTCGCCCGCCCAACCAGACCAACGCCCATGCGACCCGGAACCTTCGTTCTCCTGGTGGCTGTCACGATCGGCCTGGTCATATGGCTGACCACGATCGCTCCCGACGACAGCTCCCGCCCGTTGCGGGTTCTGGTTGCGTCGTCCCTCTCCGAAGTGGCCTTCGATCTGGTAGACGCCTGGACCGAGACCCTGTCGTCCGAACAAACCGTCTCCGTAGAGTTGATAGCCGGTGGGTCCAACCACCTAGTCGCCCAACTACGCGACGGTGCCCCGGCCGACGCCTTCCTTACCGCCGATCCGGACCTTCTCGATGACCTGGCCGCAGCGGGCGTGGCCCTAGGGCGACAGGAGACCGGCCTGGCCCACAACCACCTGGTGGTGGCCCAACCGGCCCACGGCCCGACCCGGTCCCCAATCGACCTCCGTGATCCGTCGCTGGTACTGGTGGCCTGTGCGCCGGAGGTTCCCTGCGGAGGCGCCACTGTGGCTCGCTTCGGTGACCTACCCGTGGACTCGTTCGAAGCCAGCGCACGGGCCGTGGTGACTCGTCTCGCCCTCGATGAAGCCGATCTGGGTGTCGCCTACGCCACCGACGTGAGTAGCCACCCCGACCTGGTCGCGGCGTGGCCCCAGGAACCGACCTGTCCGTGCGTTTCCTACGCAGCGGTAGCCCTGTCGCCGGTCGGCACTCCCTTCGTGGCCTTCCTTGCCGACGACCGCGCCCGATCAATCCTGACCACCCACGGCTTCCCGGTGGAGCCTCCCCGATGACGGGTATCGGTCTCCGGGGCGCCCCCCGATCCGTGGTTGCCGTCGCGGCGGCAGCCGTGCTGCTACTAGCTCTGCCGGTGCTCGCTCTGGTGCAACGAGCCCCCTGGTCCGGGCTGACCAGCCTGCTCACCCGCCGCGAGGTGGTCGATGCCCTGGGCGTTTCGCTGGTGGTCAGCCTGTTGGCCGCCGCGATCGTGCTGGTCCTGGGCACACCCCTGGCCTGGATGCTGGCCCGCGTCGACCTACCACTGCGACGTCTCGTCCGGGCTCTTGTCCTGCTGCCTATGGTGCTACCTCCGGTGGTCGGCGGCACGGCGCTGCTGTTCGCCTTGGGCCGCCGCGGCTTGTTCGGCCAGTGGCTGGACCGGTGGTTCGACCTGACGCTGCCCTTCACCACCGCTGGAGCCGTGGTGGCGGCCACCTTCGTGGCCCTCCCCTTCTACGTGGTGACCGTTGAGGGGGCACTGCGCACCAGCAGCGAGGACCTCGAACAGGTGGCGTCCACTCTGGGGGCCGGACCGGTCGCCGTGCTGCGACGGATCACCCTTCCCCGCCTACTGCCAGCCATGGGCGCTGGCCTGGCCCTGGCCTGGGCCCGAGCCCTTGGCGAGTTCGGGGCCACCATTACGTTCGCCGGGAACCTCCCGGGCCGGACCCGCACCCTGCCGCTGGCCACCTTCCAGGCCCTGGAGTCTGATCCGGAGGCGGCTATCGCCCTCAGTCTCGTCCTGCTGACCGTGTCCCTCGCCGTCCTCGTCCCTACCCGCGATCGCTGGCTACCCACGCGATGAGCGGTCCCCGATCTGGCCCGGCCACCGGGCACACTGAAGCAACGGCCGTCTCGGTGGAGGGACACGCCCTGGTGGGCGACCTCCGCCTCGAGGCGTCCCTCGAACTCACCCCCGGCGAACTGGTGGCCATAGTCGGCCCGAACGGTGCTGGCAAGAGCACCCTCCTGCGTCTGGTAGCCGGGCTGGTCCAACTCGATGCCGGGACTCTGGCCCTCGGTGGGCACACTGTCGACGACGGCACCGCACGAGGGTTCGTTCCACCACACCTTCGTCACGTCGGATGGGTCCCCCAGGACCGCCTGCTATTTGATCACCTCACCGTGGCCGCCAACGTGGGGTTCAGCCCCCGAAGCACTAGCGAACGCGTGACCGCCCTGCTGGACGCCCTGGACTTGACGGCACTGGCCAACCGCCACCCCGACGAGTGTTCTGGTGGGCAGGCTCAGCGGGTGGCCGTGGCCCGAGCGTTGGCCGCCGAGCCTGACATCCTGCTGCTGGACGAGCCGTCCACCGCATTGGACGCCGGTTCCCGTCAACGCATCCACGCCCTGCTGGACGATCGTGACCCCGGTGGCCGACGGCGACCGGCCATCCTGCTGGTCACCCACGACCCCGCTGAAGCAACCGGCCTGGCCGACCGGGTAGTGGAACTGTCTGCCGGTCGGATCGCCGGTGGACTGCGGCCCTAGTGTCCGGACCGTGACCGAGACGTCCGACCAGGCACCGGAAGGTGCACTCGATCGGTTCCGCATGGATGGACGGGTCGTGGTCGTCACCGGAGCAAGTTCCGGCCTAGGCGAACGGTTCGCCCGGGTCCTGTCCGGCGTGGGCGCCCGCCTCGTCCTGGCTGCCCGACGTACCGACCGGATCGAGGCCTTGGCCGATGAACTACCCGACGCGTTGGCCGTCAGCGTCGACGTGGCCGACGACGGTGGGCCCCAATACCTGATCGATGCCACCGTCGACCGCTTCAACCGGATCGACGTGCTGGTCAACAACGCCGGGATCTCCAGGGTCGTCCCTGCTGTGGACGATGACCTCGACGACTTCCGTCACGAACTGGCCGTCGATCTGGTGGCTCCCTACGAGTTGGCCCGCCGGGCCGCCCGTTGGTGGATCGACAACGACCACCCAGGTGTGGTGGTCAACCTGGGTTCCGTCCTGGGGACGGGCTCCGGCGGGCGGCTACGGGTCCCGGGCTACACGGCGGCCAAGGGTGGCCTGCACAACCTGACCCGAGAGCTGGCCGTCCAGTGGGCACGACGGGACATCCGGGTCAACGCTCTGGCTCCTGCTTGGTTCGAGACCGAGATGAACTCCGACACCATGTTCCACACCGACGCCGGCCGGGGCTACGTCGAGTCGGGGACACCGATGGGGCGCGGTGGCATGTCCCACGAACTGGACGGTGCCCTGCTGCTGCTGGCGTCGGACGCCGGTTCTTACCTGACCGGCCATGTCCTGTACGTCGACGGCGGCTGGACCGCGACCTGATACCCGGCGCCCCCTCGGAGAAGGGGTGACAGACTCTGGCGATGAGTCGGTGGCGCATGGTGGGGCTCCTGGCTGTTCTGCTCACATCAGGTTGTTCTGTCGGAGACGGCCCGGCCGAGCAACACACGGGTGTGGCGAGAGCACCGGTCACGACCGCCACACCGGTCACGACCACCACACCAGTCACGACCACCACACCAGTCACGACCACCACACCAGTCACGACCACCACACCAGTCACAATTCCAGTCGTGTCGACGTTGACGAGCGTTCCTCCGCCCAAGACCACACCGGTACCGGTCTCAACGACCAACACGGACGCCTTGACGGCGGAATCATCCATCTCAGAATCGCCTCTGCTCCTACGCACACCCACAATCGTTGATCCTCTTCGTGTGATGGTGGTAGGCGACAGCGTCACCTATGAGGTGGAGCCGGGCCTCACAGCGGCACTCCAGTACACGGGCCTGGCCGTCTCTGCCGGCCGGACTCAAGTCGGGTTCGGCCTCAGCCGGTGGCCTGTCTACGCCTGGTGGGAAGTCTGGCCTCCGTTCCTCGCCGAGGTCCGACCCGAGGTAGTGGTGGTCCAGACCGGTACCTGGGACGTCAACGACGTCTGGGACGGAGGCGATCGCATCCCCGTACCTGAGGATCCGGACTGGGAGGAATCGTTCGCCTTTCTCGTCCGTATGGCGGTCGACGTGCTCAGCGACGATGGCGCACACGTCTACTGGCTAACCATGCTTCCGATGCCGTTGTCTGAGCGGCCCGGGCGATTGAACCGCTTGCTCCGAGACATAGCTACGACCGATGACCGCATGACCGTGGTCGACCTGACCCCCGACTTCACTGACGTCGAGGGGCGTTACCTCAGCCACATCGATCGGCATGGCGTCGGGTGGCCGATCAGGAAGGTTGACGGAGTCCACCTGTGCCGGGAGGGCGCCGAATTGGTCGGCAGCATTGTCGCTAAGACGATCCTCTCCGATGCAGGGCTGTCACCCGTGTCGGGCTGGGAGGATGGGATGTGGCGATCCGACGCCCGGTACGACGTGGATCCGTGCGACGACCCTGCCCCAGTCGGTGATCCGTCCTGAACAAACGTGTTTGCTCAAGTCTCTAGGGTTGTCGACCTGAACTGGTACGGGCACCCGCCTCAATGGCCCGTCAAGCTCCCTGACCAGTGAGGCCGAGGGCCTCCCGCAGGAACGCCAACTGAAGCAGGAGTAGGTTCTCGGCCACCTTGACCTGGGGCGTCATGTGGGTCACCCCGGACATAGGAAGCACCTGATGGGGCCGACCGGCCTCCAACATGGCCCGCGAGAGGGCCAGGGTGTGGGCGACCACCACGTTGTCGTCGGCCAAGCCATGGACCAGTAGGAGCGGCCGTTCAGGGTGCCCCGTAACCCACCCATCAGGGTCGCATAGTCCGCTCCGAGGATAATTTTCCGGCTCGGAGACGGGGTGACCCAGGTAGCGCTCCGTGTAGTAGGTGTCGTAGAGCATCCAGTCGGTCACCGGGGCGCCGGCCACCGCCGCGTGGAAAATGTCGGGCCGGCGGAGCACGGCCAGGGCAGAAAGAAAACCACCGAAGGACCAGCCTCTTATCGCCACCCGGGACAAGTCGAGGCGCTCGTCGCTAGCCGCCAGGGCGGTCAGGGCCTCCACCTGGTCGTCCAGCACAGGACCGGCCAGGTCGCCTCGGACCGCCCGGTCCCAAACCGGGCCTCGGCCCGGCGTCCCTCGGCCATCGGCCACCACCACGGCGAAACCCCGGTCAGCGAACCACTGCGAGGTGAGGAACTGACCACGGTTCCGCTGGACCCGCTGGCTCTGAGGTCCGCCGTAGGGGTCCAGCAGCACCGGGAGCGGTGACCCATCGTGGTCAGTGGGTATCACCACGGCCGAGCGGAGTTGGCGCTCGCCCACCACGTGGAAGGTCGGCCGGGGGCGGACCAATGGATCCTCTGTGTAGTCGACCAGTTCCTGGCCCCCTGGGAGGACGGTGACCGACGAACCGTTGAGGTCGGCCACCGACACCACGATGACGCCACCACCAACCACCGCCGAGCGCACACCTCCTCCGGCCGACACCATTTCCCAGAAACCCGCCTTCTTCGAACCCACGTCATCGATGGAGATCCGCACGACGTCGATGTCCACCGGATCGGTCCACGCCTGCACCACCGCTGAGTAACCGTCGCCATTGGGCTCCACCCCCAGAATCGATCGCACCTGCAGCCCATCCGGAGACAGCGGCACACCATCGCACAGCAGGCGGTAGGCACCTTCCCGGGGCTCCACCGTGAGGAGTCTCCCGCCAATCTGCCGGGGCGAGCCACCGATTAGGTCCACCCAACACTCGTCGGTCATCTGGTGGCGTTCGACGACCCCTCCCGTAGAGGGGTCCATCTTCAGGATGGCCAACGTGCGGTGGTCCCGAGTCTGGACCACGAGCATCGGCCAACCGTCGGTCGGCCACTGCACGTCGGCAAGGTATTCGTACCTGCCGTCGTCGGACCAGTCCACTGTGACGGCCAGGGCGTCCGGGTCGTCGGCCCACGGGTCCACGAGCGACAGGCCCACAGTGGCATTGGTCGTCCCCACCACCGGGTAGCGGGTCGAGCGGGGCGGCACCCCGGGATTAACCGGCGAGGAGATCCACCACTCGGCGACCGGCGCTGTGTCCACCCGGCACACCAGCATCCGCCGGCCGTCCGGTGCCCACCAATGCCCACGGTTGCGGCCCATCTCCTCGGCGGCCAGGAAGTCCGCCGACCCCCAGGAGACCGTAGAAGCGGTCCCGCCGATGACTCGTCGATCTCCTCCCGCTCCGGTCACTCGAAGGCTTGAACCGGACACGTAGGCCACCTCGGTCCCGTCGGGGCTCAGACGCGGGTCGAAGGCATCGCCGCTAGACGGGACCTCAACGACCCGATCCGAGCCGTCGGACCCCGCCACCTCCACGAGGTGGACCCGGCCGTCCAGCACGAAGCACACCCGGGACAGGTCGGACAAGGCGTCGTAGGCGACGATCCCCGCGCCGGACTCCCGGACCCGTTCCCGTCGAGCCAGCTCGGCGGCCGGAACGACCTGCTGTGACCCATCGGAGTCGACACCGGCAAGTAGTGCCTCCGGATCGGCGACCAGTCGCTCAAGACCAGTGTCGGTATCGAGACACCACAACGCGTTGACCGGATCATCTCCAGAGGCCGACCGGAGGAACAGCACCCGAGATCCGTCGTCGGCCACCCGGACGTCCCGCGGTGCACCGCAGGTGAACCGTCGGGTCCGGGCGTGCTGGCGGGGAAAGCTCTCAGAGGGTTCGATCACGTACGAACACTAGGGGTGGCACCACACGCGCCTTGGCGTCCGCCGATCTCCACTGGGACGATCTCCACCATGCAACTCGGCCTCAGCCTCGGATACTGGGGGGCGCAGCCCCCAACTGGTCTCGTCGACCTGGTGCAAGCCGCTGAAGGACTCGGCTACGACGCCGTCTGGTCTGCCGAGTCGTGGGGCAGCGATGCCTTTTCCCCTCTGGTCTGGCTAGCCGCCCACACCGAAAGGATCCGCTTGGGCACTGGCATCGTCCAGATGTCGGCCCGCACCCCCACTGCCACGGCCATGCACTCCGTCACCCTCGACCATTTGTCGGGAGGCCGGCTGATTCTGGGCCTCGGCGTGTCTGGCCCACAGGTGGTCGAGGGCTGGTACGGCCAACCGTCCCACCGGCCCCTGGCCCGCACCAGGGAGTACGTCGAGATTCTGCGACGGGCCTTCCAGCGCGATGAGCACCTGGCCTTCGACGGTGAGTTCCACCAGCACCCCTACACCGGAGAGGGCTCCACCGGGCTGGGCAAGCCCCTGAAGGTCATGGTGCACCCCCTGCGGTCCGACATCCCGATCTTCATCGGTGCCGAGGGCCCGAAAAATGTGACCCAGACCGCCGCCATTGCCGATGGTTGGCTACCGCTGTACTACTCGCCCTATCGAACCGAGGTGTACGCCGACCAGCTGGCCGGTGCCCCACCGGACTTCGAAGTGGCGCTCAACGTCTCCGTCACGATCACCCCCGACGACCGGCCAGAGACCATCGGCGAGGCCCTGGCCCCGGTTAAGGGCATGCTCGGCTTTTACGTGGGGGGCATGGGAGCCAAGGGTCAGAACTTCCATACGAAGCTGATGGCCCGCATGGGTTTCGCGGAGGAGGCCGACAGTATCCAGGACCTGTTTCTGGAGGGACGACGCGACGAAGCCACCGCCGCGGTGCCCGATCAGTTCGCCGACGAGATCTCACTGGTGGGCACCCCGGCCCGCATTCGGGACCGCCTGGCCGCCTTTGCCGACAGCCCGGTGACCATGCTCAACGTGGCTCCCCGGTCACCAGACCATCTGGCCCGGGTGGCCGAGATTCTTCTCGGCTGAGCGTCTGTCCAAAGCCGTTACCTGGTGTAGGTTCCGCGCCGTGTCGACGGGCCGAGGGGTCACCATCCGTGCGGCGGTGAGCCGAGGCGTCGGCCTGCCACCAAGCATCGAAACGCTTACCCTCGACGCCCCGGGGCCCGACGAGGTCCGCATCCGAGTCGAGGCGTGCGCTGTCTGCCACTCGGACCTGAGTTACCTCGACGGCACCTGGGCGACGGAGTTCCCCTTGGTCCTCGGCCATGAGGCTGCCGGTTACGTGGTCGAACTGGGGAGTCCTGTGGCCGATTCCGAGGGCGCCTCCGAGCCGGGACTCGCCGTGGGCGACCCGGTGGTGGTGACCCTGGTCCGGACCTGCGGGGAGTGTCGGGCCTGCCAACGCGGCCACGACGTGGCCTGTACCGGGGACTTCCCCATCGCATCGAAGAGCCCGCTCGTCGCCGCCGATGGCGACCGCATCCCCCAGGGCCTCAACGTCGGGGCCTTTGCCGAACAGGTGGTGGTCCACCGCTCGCAGGTGGTCCGCCTACCCGACGACATCGAACCCTTGGCCGCCTGCCTGCTGGGGTGCGGCGTCCTGACCGGGGCTGGAGCGGTAACCAACACGGCCCGGGTGACCGCCGGCGACTCCGTCGTGGTGGTCGGCTGCGGCGGTGTCGGGATCGGTGCCGTTCAGGCGGCCCGGATCGCCGGTGCCAACCCGATCGTGGCCGTCGACCCGACACCCGACAAGCGCGAGTCGGCACGAGGATTCGGCGCCACCCACGTCGTGGACCCCGTCCACGATGACCTATCCGCGGCCATCACAGCGGCAACCGGCGGACCGCTGGCCGACCACCTCCTGATCACTACCGGCTCACCGGCGGCTCTGGACGGCGCCATCGAACTGTTGGCCCCCATGGGTCAGCTCATCATCGTCGGCATGGCTGCCGACGACGTGACCATCGAGGTAGCTCCCAGCTGGCTGGCCGCCGCCAACAAGTCGATCCTGGGCTCCAAGATGGGCACCATCCGCGTCGCCGAGGACGTACCTGCCCTTATCGAGCACCATCGTGCAGGGCGTCTCGACCTCCAGGGCATGGTGTCGAGTACCCACGCCCTCGACGACATAGCCAAGGCCTTCGAGGAAGTGTGGCGGGGCGACGTTCTGCGCACCGTGGTGCTCCCCAACGTGACGGCCTCCCAGGAACAGGAGGCTCCGGTCCCATGCTGATCAGCGACGTGACCACCTTTGTGGTCGGCAACCCACCGCCCCGACACGGCGGCCGGTACTTCATCTTCGTGAAGTTGACCACCGACGATGGGATCGATGGCATCGGCGAGGCCTACGTGGCCACCGTCGGTCCCCACGTGGTAGCCGACATGATTGTCGACGTGGCCGAACGCCACCTAGTGGGCCGCCGCCCATTCGACATCGAGTTGTTCTGGCGACGCTCCTACGGCGGCGGCTACTCGCTGCGACCCGACCCCACCCTGTGCGGCGTCATCAGCGCCCTGGAAATGGCGTGCTGGGACATCATTGGCAAGGCCACCGGGAGCCCCGTGTACGACCTACTAGGAGGCCGGGTCCACGAGGGCCTGCGCTCCTATACCTACCTGTACCCGGAGAATGGCGACGCCTACGGCCCAGTCGCCGGGGAACCCGATCGACCGGACCTCTACACCGACCCCGACCTGGCCGCCGAGATGGCACTCCGAGCCGTCGAAATGGGTTTCACGGCCGTCAAGTTCGACCCGGCCGGCCCCTACACGGTGTTTGACGGTCGCCAGCCGTCCCTTGAACGTCTTGACTTGTCGGAGCGCTATACCCGGGCCATCCGGGAAGCCGTCGGCGACCGGGCCGATCTTCTGTTCGGCACCCACGGCCAGTTCACCCCTTCGGGGGCCCTGCGCCTGGCCCGCCGGCTGGAGGCCTATGACCCGCTGTGGTTCGAGGAACCCGTCCCACCCGACGACCTCGAGGGCATGGCCCGAGTGGCCGCCGGGACCACCATCCCAGTGGCTACCGGCGAGCGCCTGACCACGGTGTCGGAGTTCGCCGCCGTCCTGCGAGCCGGGGCAGCGTCCATCCTGCAACCCGACCTGGGACGCAGCGGCGGGATCCTGCAGGGCAAGAAGATCGCCACCTTGGGCGAAGTCCATCAGGCCGTTCTAGCCCCTCACTGCTATTGCGGCCCGGTAGTCGCGGCGGCCAACATCGCCCTGGCGGCCTGCAGCCCCAACTTCCTGATCCTGGAGTCGATCGACCGGTGGGACGGCTTCCACGCCGACCTGCTGGAGACTCCGATCCGGTGGGAGGACGGCATGGTCATCCCCTCGACCGAGCCGGGCCTCGGCGTCGTGCTTGACGAGGAGGTCGCCCTAGCCCACCCCTACGACGGTGACGAGTTGCACCTGGAAGCCGGAGGCGACCCCATGCCTTTTGCCGAAGGGCTGACCCCTGATGGGCTGGCCGCCGAGTGACTGAGGTTCGCCGGGGTCGGCGCAGCAATCGACCCAAGGTTCGGGACATCGTTGGAGAACAGCCGCCGTGGGAGCAGCCCCGGATGCGGTTCGAACCACTCAGGGGCGTGTCCGACGACGAGCTGGAAGCCATCCACCTGGCCTCGTTGCGCGTGCTGTCCGAAACCGGCGTCGACTTCCTGGACGACACCTCCCGGCGACAGTTGGCTGACGTCGGCTGCGCCGTGGACGGTGATCGGGTCCGCTTCGACCCCGAGTTGGTCCAACAACTGGTGGCCACCGCACCAGCCGAGTTCACCCTGCACGCTCGGAACCCTGAACGCGACCTCCACATCGGCGGCGACGTGATCACCTACACCAGCGTGGCCAGCCCCCCGTTCGTGACCGGCCTGGGCCGGGACCGTCGGGACGGCAACCGCGGCGACTACCGGGACCTGCTCAAACTGGGCCAAGTGCTCAACGCCGTCCATACGGTGGCTGGCTACCCCGTCGAGCCCATGGATCTCCACCCGTCGGTTCGCCACCTGCACGCCACCCACGACATGCTGACCCTGTCGGACAAGGTGCCGTTCGTCTACAGCTTGAGCCGCCAGCGCAATCTCGATGCCATCGAGATGACTCGCATTGCCCGGGGCGTGGACGACACCACCCTGGAAGGCCAACCATCTCTCTACTCGGTCATCAACGCCAGCACCCCGCTGCGCTACGACACGGTGATGCTCCACGGCATCCAGGAGATGTCGGCCCGCAACCAGTGCATCGTCATCACCCCGTTCACGCTGGCCGGGGCCATGGCCCCGGTGACGGTGGCCGGCGCCCTGGTCCTCCAGAACGCCGAAGCTCTGGCCGGTATCGCCTACACCCAGGTGGTCCGCCCTGGGGCTCCCGTCATCTACGGCGGCTTCACCTCCAACGTGGACATGCGATCGGGCTCACCGGCCTTCGGAACCCCTGAGTACTGGCAGGCCTGCCTGGTGGGTGGCCAGCTGGCCCGCCGCTACAACGTGCCTTACCGGTCATCCAACGTGAACGCGTCAAACAGCGTGGACAGCCAGTCGGCCACCGAAAGCACCATCGCCGTGTGGGGTGCCGTCATGGGCGGGGTGAACCTCCTGCTCCACGGTGCCGGCTGGTTGGAGGGTGGCCTGTTGACCTCGTTCGAGAAGATGGTCATCGACGCCGACCTGCTGAACATGGTCACGGCCATGCTCCAGCCGGTGACCATCGATGACGCCGCTCTGGCCGTGGAGGCCATCGCCGAGGTGGGGCCCGCCGGGCACTTCTTCGGGACCCAGCACACTCAGGACCGCTATGACACCGAGCACTTCCAGCCCATGGTCTCGTCGTGGTCCAACTTCGAGATGTGGGACGAGGCCGGTCGGGTGGAGTCCCACCAGCGGGCCGAGGCTCTGGCCCGCACGCTGATCGATGCCCACGTTGAGCCCCCGATGGCCGATGGCCAACGCATGGCCCTCGACGAGTTCGTGGCTCGCCGCGTCGCTGAGGGCGGCGTCGAAACCGACTACTGATCCCGTTCCCAGGAGCACCCACGTGACAGATCTTCCCGAGAGTGCACAGGTCGTAGTCATCGGCGGCGGCGTGGTGGGCGCCAGCGTGCTCTACCACCTCACCAAGGCCGGCTGGAACGACGTTGTCCTACTGGAGCGCCGTGAACTGACCGCCGGGTCGACGTGGCACGCGGCAGGTGGCATGCACACCATCAACGGCGACCCCAACGTGGCCGCACTGCAGCGCTACACCGTCCAGCTCTACGAGGACCTTGAGCGCGAGTCGGACGTGTCCTGTGGCCTACACCTGACCGGCGAGGTGATGCTGGCTGACGACGAGGACCGTATGGACTGGTTGCGCATGGCTCACGCGCGCGGCCGATATCTGGGCATGCAGACCGAACTGATCTCCGTCGCCGAAGCAGCCGAGAAGATCCCCTTCCTGGTCGAGGAACACTTCGTGGGCGCCCTGTGGGACCCGGTGGGTGGCCACGTCGACCCGTCGGGGGTCACCAACGCCTACGCCACGGCAGCCCGTATGGCCGGTGCGCAGGTGCACCGCAACACCTGGGCCCATGACGTGGTCCAACGACCCGACGG
>Ga0208765_1001327_pt1 | contig 15107 bp, 14 predicted proteins | sample ETNtaG_2_FD_185783 | JGI IMG/M metagenome (GOLD analysis project Ga0208765, IMG submission 185783) | Marine microbial and viral communities from oxygen minimum zone, Eastern Pacific Ocean - ETNP201406SV203 (SPAdes) (version 2) | ecosystem: Environmental > Aquatic > Marine > Oceanic ... | reverse complement strand
GCGGGGTGCATCCCTTTCATATAAGGAAAAGGAAACCCGAACCGAAATTTTTGGAACCAATGAAGATTATATGGAAACGATCAATACAGATATTGTACAAGGTCGATTTTTTACTAGTAATGAAGACCGCTCTGGATCAAGGGTTACAGTTATAGGCCATGGTATAAAAGAAGCTTTTTTCGGTGAGAAAGACCCAATAGGTCAATATATACAGATCGATAATATTAAATTCAGAGTTATTGGTGTCTTAGAGAAACAGGGCAAGTTTCTTGGACTTTTCAGCGTAGATAAGCAAGCGATTTTACCACTTGGAGCTTATAAAAGACTTTTTTCAAGACGTGGATGGATGAGATTAAGTGTAAAGATCCCAGAGCAAAAAATTGAAGAAGGTATGGATGAACTCTCTGCTGTTATGCGGCATATTAGAGGATTAAAACCAAGTGAGAAAAATGATTTTGCTATAAACCAGACAAAAGCATTTGAAAAGCAATACAATACGTTAAAAGTTGCGATTGGAGGAACCGGTGTTTTTATTACACTGTTGTCATTGATTGTTGGGGGAATCGGTATAATGAATATTATGTTTGTTTCAGTCAAGGAGCGTACCCGCGAGATAGGTGTTCGTAAAGCGATTGGTGCAACAAAAGGAATGATCATGGGCCAGTTTTTAATGGAAGCTGTCACCATATGCCTGATTGCAGGTCTGATTGGTCTATTCTTTGCATATATCAGCAGTATTTTTATAAATAAAATTTTTCCTTCGACTCTCCCCATTGGATTATCTATATCTGCAGTTATTATGAGCATGGTTGTTGGTGTGATCTCTGGATTTATCCCATCCTATCAAGCAGCCAATCTTGACCCAATTGATTCTTTAAGGTATGAATAAATAATGGGTACCAGAAATTTAAAAAATATACTGAAGGAGAGTTTTTGGATGGCTATAGATGCTATTCGACAGAATAAGCTTCGATCAATTCTTACTCTTCTTGGGATCAGTATTGGAGTGTTCTCAGTTATCGGAGTGATGACAGCCATAAGAACACTTGAGTCATCGGTCCAGTCAGGCTTAAATGTTTTTGCAACCAATACTTTTATTATACAGAAATATCCTGAGATTGAATTCGGACACGGTGGATATAAAAAATATCGCAACAGAAAAAATATTGACTATGCACAATACCGAAGATTTAAAGATCAAGCAAAGCTGCCTATTCTAGTGACTGTAAGTGAAGGTAGTTCGATTCGAAATGTTAGGTATCGTGACAAGACGGTGAAAAGCTCAATAGAACTTGCAGGAGGAGATGAAGGCACCATAAGAGTGTTTAACACATTCATCAGTGATGGAAGAAATTTTATTCCAGATGATATAAGATATTCACGTAATGTCTGTATTCTGGGGATGGACGTAGTGGATCGATTGTTTCCGTTTGAAGATCCACTCGAGAAAAAAATACAGCTCAAAGGGCTTGACTATATTGTGATAGGGATAACTGAGAGAAAAGGAGAAGCGTTTGGTTCCAGTCAAGATAATTATATAGCGATACCAATTTCTAATTACCTTGAAAAGTTCTCAAGTCACTGGACAACTCTTAGTATTCATATAGAATCATCATCAGAAAATACATACAGTAAAACTATGGATGAGGCGATTGGTCTCATGCGATCTATACGGAAGGTACCACCGGAACTTGATAATGATTTTGAAGTGGTGACAAGTACGGAGATGATTGAAAAATTTTCTGGTTTCACTAGCGGGATTAAACTATTCGCCTTATGTGTTAGCGTGATTGCTCTTGTCGTTGCAGGTATTGGCATAATGAATATTATGCTTGTTTCAGTCACTGAACGCATTAAAGAGATCGGCATCCGCAAAGCCATTGGTGCCACCAAGCAGGATATTTTAACTCAATTTTTGATGGAGGCTGTTTTTTTAAGTGAATTTGGAGGTATCGCCGGAATAATATTGGGTGTTGCTGGTGGTAACATCGTGTCTGTTATTTTTAATATACCTGCTGTTATCCCGATTGATTGGGCATTCATCGGTCTTTTTGTCTGTTCCGTCATTGGAATCGGGTTTGGGATCTACCCAGCCTGGAGGGCAGCTCAGCTGGATCCGATCGAATCCTTACGGTTTGAATAAATAATAATAAACCTGGCATTTTAGTTCATTCTGTCCTTTAGGTTTTCGTCGGGGTAAATTTCACAGCAAAAATCATGCCTGTTTTATATATTATCTTTTATTATTATCCATATTAATGAGTACGTACAAAAAATTATGGAAATCCAAATGGTGACCCCACAAAAATTAAATGGGAATCACAGAAAATGAACATCGGAATCATACCTGCACGACTAGCTTCCAACCGGTTTCCAAAGAAAATATTGGCCATCCTGGATGGGAAACCTATGATTGCTCACGTGATGGAAAGGGCCTTGAAAGCAGAGAAGCTTGATAAAGTAATTCTCGCTATTGATTCAGAAGAAACACGGGAAGCACTCAAGGATTTTGATTTCGAGATGGTGATGACATCCCAGGAACATCTTTCTGGAACTGACCGTGTGGCTGAAGTGGTGCAGGGTATAGAAGAAGCAGAAGTGATCATCAACATCCAGGGTGACGAACCACTAGTAGACCCCAACGTCATCGATGGATTAGTAGATACTTTCCAGGATCCTGCTGTGAATATGGCAACCGTGGTCAGTAGAAAACTTATGGTGAATGATCTTTTAAACCCCAATGTGGTAAAGGCGATTTTGGATGAAAAAAGGAATGCTGTTGAATTTAAGCGAAATATCTTTGATCTTGAAATTGGGGGCGTATATCGTCATATAGGAATGTATGGTTTTCACCGAAAAGCCCTGTTTCATTTCACTGTACTGGAACCATCAATAAGAGAGCAGGAAAGAAGACTGGAGCAGATGCGTGCGCTGGATAATGATATCTCCATACGTGCACTGATTACAGCCTGTGACAGCTGGGCGGTTGATACAAAAGAAGATTTGAATAAAGTAGCCCAAATCATGGGTGTTTCAATAGAAACAGCAGTTGAACAGGATGGGTAAATGAGTAAGGCTAAACAAACCAAATACATTTTTGTTCTGGGCGGTGTCATGTCGGGATTGGGCAAGGGAATTGCTGCATCTTCCATTGGTTATCTATTAAAACAGGCTGGTGTGAGGGTAACAATCTTGAAGCTGGATCCTTATCTAAACGTGGACCCAGGGACCATGAATCCCTACCAGCATGGTGAAGTATTTGTTTTGGATGATGGTTCTGAAACAGATCTGGATTTAGGGCACTATGAACGGTTCATTGATGTGAATATGACCAAAGATAACAATGCCACAGCGGGACAGATCTACAGTACAGTTCTGGAAAGGGAGCGGAAAGGTGAATATCTGGGTGAGACCGTCCAGGTAATTCCCCATGTAACTGATGAGATTATTAATCGTATAAGAGCATTGAATACTCCGAGAAAATATGATGTTGTCATCTGTGAAGTAGGTGGAACCGTGGGAGACATTGAAAGCTTGCCCTTTATGGAAGCGATCCGGCAATTATCTCTAGATGTGGGATACCACAACCATATGCTTGTTCATGTAACGCTACTGCCATTTGTAAAAGCCAGTGGTGAATTGAAATCCAAACCCACTCAACATTCTGTTATGAAACTCAGAGAAATTGGTCTGGCACCAGATATGATCCTGTGTAGGTCCGAACATCCAATAGAGCAATCAGTACGGGATAAAATTGCCTTGTTCTGTAATGTGCGGGCAGATCATGTCATCGAAGGGCGGGATGTGTCCAGCATTTACGAAGTGCCACTGGCTATGCATGAACAAGATGCGGGCCGTCTCATTAAGGAGCGACTTAAAATTGAAAAAAATCCTGAATTAAAGGCACTTAAAAAATTCATTCATAATTATAACAATCCTAGACACGAAATCAATATAGCCATGTGCGGGAAATACACAGAATTGATCGATTCCTATAAAAGTGTTATGGAAGCATTTGTGCACGCGGGTGTTGAGAATAATGCGCGTGTAAATGTTAAATGGATACAAACAGATAAAGTAAAAAATGGCACATCTGCTGAGGATGCATTTTCTGATGTCAATGGCATTTTGATCTTGCCTGGTTTTGGTTCCAGGGGTGGAGAAGGAAAAATTCAGTCATCCAAGTATGCCCGTGAACAAAATTTGCCATTCTTGGGAATCTGTTTAGGTCTCCAGTGCGCTGTGATCGATTTTGCTCGTTATGTATGCGGACTGAAAGGTGCTAATTCGACAGAATTTGATAAAAAAACGAAATACCCAGTGATTGATCTTATGGAATCTCAACGGGCCATTAAAATCAAGGGAGGAACTATGCGGTTGGGTGCCTATGATTGTAAGATAAAAACAGGGACAAAAACATTTGCAGCGTATCGAAAGAAGAAGATCTCTGAACGCCACCGTCACCGCTATGAGGTAAACAACCGCTACAGGAATAAACTGGAAAGGAATGGCATGGTATTTTCTGGGATCAATTCAGAGCTTGGTGTGGTGGAAACCATCGAGGTTCCTGACCATCCCTGGTTTGTAGCGGGACAATTTCACCCGGAGTTGAAAAGCAGGGTAAATAAAGCTCATCCACTTTTCAGGGAATTCATTAGGGCAGCAGTTAAATATAGATCATGAAAAATGTTTTTATCCAAAAAGTCGCAATTGGTGCTGACAACCTAGGCCTGATCGCTGGTCCCTGCGTTATCGAAAGCAGTGACCATGCGTTAAAAATGGCCAGTGCCATCCAAGATATTTCTAACCGTGTTGGGCTTCCTGTGGTTTACAAAAGTTCATTCGATAAAGCAAATCGTACATCCATTTCATCTTTTCGAGGTTTAGGGATGGATGAAGGTCTTACTATTCTAAATAAGGTAAAATCAGAAACAGGGATTCCAGTTCTTACTGATATTCATGAACCATCCCAGGCTGTTGCAGCAGGAGAAGTGGTGGATGTATTACAAATCCCTGCCTTTTTATGTCGCCAGACGGACCTATTGGTCGAAGCTGCGAAAACGGGAAAACCAGTGAATGTAAAAAAAGGTCAGTTTTTGGCACCGTGGGATATGAAAAATGTTGTGACAAAATTGGAAGAATCGGGTTGTAAAAATATTCTTCTCACGGACCGTGGAACACAGTTTGGCTATAATAACCTGGTTGCTGACATGCGTGCTATTCCACTAATGCAGGAATTTGGATATCCGGTCATATTTGATGCCACCCACAGTGCGCAACTTCCTGGTGGAGATGGTTCAACAACTGCTGGTATGCGAGACATGATCCCAACCCTGGCTAAATCAGCTGTCGCTGCAGGATGTAACGGTCTTTTCATGGAAATACACGATAATGTGAACGAAGCAAAATCAGATGCCACCACGCAATGGCCCTTGGACCAACTAGAATCACTTCTCATAGATCTAAAAGCAATTCGGGAAAGCATAACGTGAGTATTGATATAAAAAAGATAAAAATGTTGATCTCAGATGTAGATGGTGTCTGGACAGATGGGACATTTTATAAAGGCACCGATGGGATGGAACTTAAACGATTTACCGTTTTAGATGGTGTAGGCACTGCCATGGCTCGAGCTGCAGATTTAAAGATTGCCCTTATTTCAGGGAGATACTCTCCTGCCACAGAGCATCGAGCAAAAGAATTAAAGATCGAAGATGTTTACAATGGATCCTTGAATAAAATTCCAGCGTATGAACAATTAAAAGCTAAATATAACTTAGATGATTCAGAGATCGCTTACGTTGGTGATGATATCATTGATATACCAGTCATGAAACAAGTGGCGGTCCCCATTGCTGTAGCAAATGCATCCCCGGAAGTAAAAGCTATTGCTGTACACACTACCATGGTATCAGGGGGATACGGTGCATTTCGAGAAGCCGTAGTCTGGATCATAGATCAGCAGGGCCGTACAGAAACCGTGCTGCAACTTATGAAGGACCGGGTCCTAAACAGCTAACCCCATGCCCATTATTTCAGTTCTTTTCTTGGTTTTTCTTACATCGTGTGCCCGGGATATTGTAGAGGATCTCCCATCAAGGGAAGGGATGCCCGATCAGGAAAGCTGGGGTGTTATTATAATATTAACCGATGAAGGTACTATTCGGGCCAAGGTACGATCAGGGCACCTGGAGAAATACAATGAGAAAGAATTTGTTATGTTGGACAGCAGTGTTACAGTAGACTTCTTTGATAGTAAAGAACAACATACTTCGGTGCTTACATCGAAAAAAGCTGAAATAAACCAGGCTTCCAATGATATGGAAGCCATGGGAAATGTTGTGGCTGTATCCGATAGCGGAATTACCCTTTATTCTGAATCCCTGACCTGGAACTCCAGGGAAGAGAAACTCCATACAAAAGATAATATTATGATTACCACTCTGGAAACAGACACATTGTATGGTGTGGGCTTTGAATCGGACTCTGATTTAAAAAATTGGAAAATTTTGAGTCCATCAGGAGTCACAGGCCGGGAATTCAAATGAGAGAAAGGCATAGTACTTTAAGCGCTAAGGGCTTGCACAAGCAATATGGGAAACAAATGGTGGTAAAAGATGTGGATGTATTCGTGGAGCGGGGTGAAATTGTGGGACTTCTTGGCCCAAATGGTGCAGGTAAAACCACATCCTTTTATATGATTACGGGTATGATCAAACCAACGCAGGGAAATGTATTCCTAGATAAGGCTGACATAACCCAAGATGCCATGTATAAGCGGGCCCGAAAAGGAATTGGCTACCTGGCCCAGGAGCCATCGATTTTTGGAAAACTTTCTGTAGAAGATAATTTAAAACTTGTTCTTGAAATGATAAAAAATATGAAGCCTGATGCCCAACAGGAAAAGTTGAAAACACTTCTAAAAGATCTTTCTGTATCTCATTTAGCCACCAGAAAAGGCAATACCTTATCAGGAGGTGAAAGACGCCGTGTTGAGATTGCCAGAAGCCTGTGTATGGACCCAGATTTCATTTTGTTGGACGAACCATTTGCAGGTGTGGACCCCATAGCCGTAGAGGAAATTCAGAGCATTGTTCATTCATTAAAGGAGAAAGAAATAGGTGTTTTAATCACTGACCATAATGTACGTGAAACCCTGTCCATCACAGACAGGTCTTACTTATTATTTGATGGTCAGATATTAAAATCCGGTTCCTCGGAATTTCTGGCCAATGATGAAGAGGCAAGGCGGCTGTATCTAGGTGAAAAATTCAAGCTTGATTAATGGCAACTACATTAAAACAGATCCAGACCCAGAAACAGAAACTTGCCCCACGGCAGGTATTACGAGCCCGGTTACTCCAGTTAAATACGGTCAGTTTGGAACAGGCGATCTTGGAAGAACTGGAACAGAATCCACTTCTGGAACAGGTAGAGCCAGAAGATGCCCAGCTGCAGGAAGAAAAAGAAGAAACACCTATCGATGATATGGATGTTTCTTTGGAAGATATGTATTCCGATGAATCCACCTATTATCTTTCTGAAGAGAAAAAGGAAATGCCTTTGCCCGATCGGCATACACTGATTGAAGACCTGATTGACCAACTTCAGGATACGAAAATGGATGAACATGAACATGAAATTGCTGAAGAGATTCTTTGGAATACCAACGAACGGGGTTACTTGGATACGGATCTCATTCTGATTGCAGATCGCCACGATTTGTTGGAAGATGAAATAGAACCGATTCTTCATAAAGTTCAGAGGCTACATCCGAAAGGAATTGCTTCCAGGGATTTGGAAGAATGTCTTATGATACAACTGGAAGATGAGGAAGGGTCCTTATCCCATCGTATTATTCATACCTGTTTTGATGATTTTATTCATAAGCGTTATGATAGAGTTCAGGACCGATTGGGCTGTTCAGAACAAGAGCTGCATGACGCAGCTGAACATATTTCACACTTGAATCCCCGTCCCGGTGAAGGCTACAGGGATAAATTTCAAACCGTGATTCCTGACGTGATTCTACGAGAAGATGGGGATGATTGGGTGATTACTACCAACGATGGTGGGATCCCGGAACTACGAATCAGCCGGACCTATGAAGACCAAATGGAGAATGGCGGGTTTAAAGGTGAAGCTAAAAAATTCATAAGGGAAAAAATGGATTCTGCCCATTGGTTCATTGAAGCCGTTCACCAGCGCAGAATTACCATGGTAAATGTGATGCGTACAATTATTGAATATCAACCTGAATGGTTTGCTGGAAATATGGATTTTCTTCGTCCTTTGAAACTTCAGGATATTGCTGATAAAATTAATATGGATATTTCCACTATAAGTCGATCAACACGTGGAAAATATGCTGATACACCCTACGGGATCTTTGAATTAAAACATTATTTTACCGATTCCATAGAATTAAAGGATGGGCGGATCCTGGGAACATTTATTATTAAACGGGCTTTAGAAAAGATCATACTCACTGAAGATAAGCATAGCCCTCTGAGTGATGATGCTCTAGTAGAAAAACTGGGCAAGGAAGGATATACACTTGCTCGACGCACAGTAGCAAAATACCGCGATCAGATGGGCTATCTGGTCGCAAGGTTAAGAAAAGAAATATAAAGGAGTTGTTATGGCAACAAGACGAGTCATGGTTGGGGATCAGGAAGTAGAGATCCCTGAATTTAATTTCAAATTAATACCTGTAGTGTTAGCAGCATTGGTAATTTGGTTATTGACAGGCACATACATGGTGGGTCCAGATGAAGTAGGCGTTGTCCGTACGTTCGGCGAACATACGCGGGTGGCACAATCTGGATTGAACTGGCATTTCCCAGTACCCATTGAAACTGTGAATACACCTAAAGTCACGGAAGTAAAACGGATTGAGATTGGGTTTCGTACCCTCAGGAATGGTCAATACAGAACAGTTGAAAAAGAGAGTCTGATGCTTACAGGTGATGAGAATATTGTAGATGCCGAAATGATTGTACAATATAAGATCAAAGATCCAGTGGCCTATCTTTTCAACATTGTTGAACCAGAACTCACTGTCCGCGAAGCAGCGGAAGCAAGCCTGCGGACCGTAGTGGGTCGCAACAAGATAGATGAGACACTTACTACAGGTAAGTTTACAATTCAGGAAGAAACTAAATTCCAACTCCAGTCTATATTGGATTTATATGAGTCTGGGATTCATGTTGTAGCCGTCCAGTTACAGGATGTTTCGCCGCCCAAGGAGGTGATTGGTGCGTTCAAAGATGTAGCATCTGCAAAAGAAGATAAGAACAGAATGGTAAACCAGGCGGAAGGATACAGGAACGATTTGATCCCCAAAGCAAGGGGTGAAGCGGAAGCTATGATTCGTGATGCAGAAGGATTTAGGGAGTCTAGGATCAAACGTGCCGAAGGTGATGCTGCAAAATTCACAACCATATTACAAGAATATCGAAAAGCAAAGAGCATTACAGAAAAACGACTGTATCTTGAAACTATGGAAAAGGTTTTACCAGGTATTGAAAAAATAATCATACCGGACAAGGATAGCGGCAATATGCTGAATCTTCTAAACCTGAATCCAGGAACAGAAAAAGGAGGGCAAAAATAATGAAAAAATTCTCAATTGGAGTTATAGTACTGATAGCTTTATTTGCTCTATCTACCATCATAATGGTGGATGAAACTGAGCAAATTGTCATCCTTCAATTTGGTAAACCTATACGAACCATTAAAGAGCCGGGATTAAATTGGAAATTTCCTGCCCCGTTTCAGACATCCAACTCTTTCGAGAAACGGCTTTTGGAATATGATGTGCCTCCGGAAGAGATTTTAAGCAAGGATAAGAAATCACTGATCATTGATAATTATGTCCGCTGGCGAATCATAGACCCTCTTTTGTTCCTGCAAACTGTTAGAGCTGTACCCACTGCAAAAACGCGTTTAGATGATATTGTGTATTCTGAGCTGCGTCAGGAACTGGGGACTCATGATATGGTTGAGATAATCACCGAGACCCGGGAACTGATCATGGAAAAGGTCACCAAGGCCAGTAATGAGGAGACAAGTAAATACGGGATAGAAGTGATCGATGTTCGGATACGACGTGTGGATCTCCCGCAGGAAAATGAAGCATCCATTTATGCAAGAATGGAAGCAGAACGGAAAAGGCAGGCAAATAAGTTCAGGTCTGAAGGTGAAGAAGAAGCCCAGAAGATCCGTGCTGCAACCGATCGGGATAAGACCGTTATTCTGGCAGAAGCCTACAAAAAATCACAGCAGATTCGTGGTGAAGGTGAAGCAAAAGCATTGGATATCTATGCAGCATCCTATTCCAAGGATTCAGATTTCTATGAATTTACCCGAACACTGGAAACCTATGAAAAAGTGATCGATAAAAAGACCACCTTGGTTCTGCCAGGAGATTCGAAACTCTTTAAGGGATTAACTCAGTAAAAACTAAACTAGTATGAAAACAGAAATTAGATCAACCACCATTATAGGAGTGCGTCACAAGCGCAAGGTTGCCATGGCTGGAGATGGACAGGTAACGTTTGGCGAAATGATGTTTAAGCAGAAAGCTGTAAAGGTGCGGGAATTCAAGACAGCAAAAAACAATGTACTGGGCGGATTTGCAGGGGCTGCTGCTGATGCGCTTACCCTTTTTGAAAAGTTCGAACAAAAATTGGAACAGTATGACGGGGATCTGAGGCGCGCTATCGTAGAACTTGCAAAAGAATGGAGAACGGACAGGGTATTGCGCCATTTAGATGCCATGCTGGTTGTGATGGATAGAAAATACAGTTTCATCATATCCGGGGATGGTAATGTGATCGAACCGGACGGCCCTGTTGTAGCCATCGGTTCAGGCGGCGGATTTGCTCAGGCGGCGGCGACTGCATTCCTTAAATCAACACAGTATTCTGCCAAGAAAATCGCGGAACAGTCACTGCGAATTGCTGCAGATCTTTGCATCTATACTAATGATTCTATTTCAGTTCTAGAAATCAAATGAAACAGATGACTCCCCGGCAGATCGTCACGGAGCTGAACCGCTATATTGTTGGACAAAAGAATGCCAAGAAAGCTGTAGCAATAGCTCTCAGAAATCGTTGGCGGCGGCAGCAGGTAGATGGAAAACTCCGGGATGAGATCATGCCCAATAATATCATTATGATTGGCTCTACTGGAGTAGGGAAAACAGAGATTGCTCGCAGACTTGCTTCCCTTGCCCATGCTCCGTTTATCAAAGTTGAAGCAAGTAAATTTACAGAAGTGGGATATGTGGGCAGGGATGTGGAATCTATTGTCCGTGATCTTATGGATACGGCTGTATCTATGGTAGAACGGGAAAAAGAGAATGAAGTATTGGAACTTGCGGAACACCTGGCCAATGAACGAATCCTAGATATTCTATTTCCTGATAATCATAAAGACGACCCAAAACAATCCAAGGAATTAAAAGAGCGTCATGAACGAACCCGAGAAAGGATTCGAAAAAAAATGGAGAAGGGCGAATTTGAAGATAAAATAATCGAGATCGAGCTTTTAGATGAACCCACCATTGGAATGCAGGTATTTGGTCCCATGGGAATGGAAGACATTGGGATGAATATCAAGGATATGATTTCCGGCTCGTTGCCAAAATCAAAACGAACTAAAAAGATGACTGTCATGGAAGCAAGAGAAGTTTTAACTGATAGTGAAGCGTCTAGACTGATTGATCAGGATGAAGTGATACGTATGGCGAAAGAACGTACAGAGAACAATGGGATCGTTTTTTTGGATGAGATTGATAAAGTCGTGGGCAGCAATGGAGGCCCTGGTCCTGATGTCAGCCGGGAAGGTGTGCAGCGCGATTTATTACCCATTGTAGAGGGCAGCAATGTAAACACAAAATACGGTGTTGTCGCTACAGACCATATCCTATTCATTGCCGCAGGAGCATTTCATGTGAGCACGCCATCGGATATGATCCCGGAACTCCAAGGGCGGTTTCCCATCAGGGTAGAAATGGATAAACTCAGCACTGATGATTTTGTAAAAATTCTGACCCATCCTCGTTCTGCACTTATCAAACAATATACAGCGCTACTTAGTGCTGAAAATGTGGAACTTGAATTCAACAAAGCTGCAATAAAGGCAGTAGCCCAGCTGGCATCGGATGTAAACAGTACAATGGAAAATATAGGAGCCCGACGCCTACACACCATTATGACTACTCTGTTAGAAAAGCCATTATTTGAACATCCAAAGCGTGGGGAAAAAAAGATCAAGATTACTGCAAAAATAGTAAAAGAATCTCTTAAGGGAATTGTGGAAGACCATGACCTGAGTCGGTACATACTATAGGAAGAATTTTGGCAAAACACTTTTTACATATTTCAGATTATTCAAATGATGAGCTGTGGGAAATCCTACATCTGGCTAAAGAAGTAAAAACTAAGTTTCATAACCGGGAAGAATACAAGCCATTTAAAGATCAGTCTCTGGCCATGATCTTTGCCAAACCATCTGCCCGTACTAGAGTGTCTTTCGAAACCGGGTTTGAATGGCTGGGTGGCCATGCCCTTTTTCTGGGCCCCAGTGATATCGAGATTGGTAAACGGGAAGCCATAAAGGATATATCCAGATTATTCAGTCGCTACAATGATTTGATTATGGCTAGACTATTTGATCATACGCATATCCTTGAACTAGCTGAGTACGCAGATGTACCGGTCATAAATGGTCTTACCGATTATAATCATCCCTGCCAGATTATGGCTGATATTATGACAGTTTGGGAGCATCGTGGGGCTTTAGATAATTTGAAGATTACCTATATGGGTGATGGCAATAATATTGTTCATTCCTGGCTTCAATTAGCGAGTAAATTTCCAATGCACTTTGTTTGTTGCTGTCCCAGTGGCTACGAACCAGACGCGAAAACAGTTATAATGGTGGAAAATTCAGGAATTTCATCATATGAATTATGTCATGAACCAAAATCGGCGGTAAAAAATGCTGATGTGGTTTACACGGATGTATGGGCATCCATGGGACAGAAAGAAGAAACAGAAGAACGTGAAAAAATCTTTGCTGATTACCAGGTAAATCAAGCTCTTATGGAAAGTACAGGGAAAGATACATTTTTTATGCATTGCCTCCCTGCAGAAAGGGATAGGGAGGTCACAGATGGTGTTATGGAAGCCGACTATTCAATTGTATTTGATGAAGCTGAAAACCGGATGCACACTCAAAATGCCATCATGGTATATCTTACAAGATAGATTTTTCCAAAATCGTTTTTCATAAACATCACTTATAATATTGACGTATTAAAACCCGTGTTAATTTGAGCTTAATATCTAGGCTTTATATATCTAAGCTGGCACTTTTTGCAAATATATGTCCCGCGTCCACCAACCCGCATCTTTTTTATGGTATGACCGCACTTTAAACATGGTTTTCCATCCTTTCCAAACACACGCAATTGATCTGAATATTTTCCAGATTCTCCATTTACTGAAAAATCAATAATAGTTGTCCCTTTAGAAATAATTGCATCACTTAAGATCAAGCGGATGGATTTGTGTAATATAGACAGCCTTCTTTTTGGAACAGCACTAGAGATTGAACCGGGATGGATTCCGCTCATCCAAAGGCTTTCGTCTACGTAAATATTTCCCAACCCGGCCAATACGGATTGGTCTAAAAGCATTCCCTTAATGTTTCTTTTTCGCGAAACCATTAGATTCATGAATAAATCACTGGTAAAAGATTCATCCAAAGGTTCTGGACCATGGCAGGAATCAATAGGTCCCATGGTTTCGTAAAGATACAACCTCCCAAATTTTCTCACATCATTAAACACAAGTGTTTTTCCACTTTTCATTCTTATTAATGCAGTGACATGTTTTGGCAACTCATTTCCTTGAAGCAAGTGGAGTTTTCCTGTCATCCTCAGGTGAATGGCAATGAGATGATCCGGGAATTGTATTATAATGAACTTGGCACGCCGTTTAACATCTATTATCCGTGTATTGATCTGTGTTTGAACCAGGTCTTCAGGATCAAAATTATGCAACACCTTAGGCCAGACGGGGTCAATATGGATGATTTCTTCTTCTAATAAATCTTTGCGGATGTAATCAACAACAGTCTGTACTTCAGGTAGTTCAGGCACAATTAGTTTGCTTCAGCAAGGATGTTTTTTGGACTTTTCCATACGTTCAGCACAGCCAAGGTTCCCAGCAGGGCAGCTACATAATGCAGTGTTGCAAATGACATTCCGGAAATTATGCTTTGATTTTCGATAACCCATCCTGCAATCAGAGCACTGGAAATCACCATCATCCGCGTATAGACACCAAAGATGGTCTGTACCCTGCCCATGATTTGATTAGGAATATTTTCCATAAACAATGTTCGGATAATAATTCGTGCAGAATTATTATTTAATCCCATAAAAAAGTAGGCAGTAGCAGCTAGGTATATTGTTGGCATTACAGGGGTAATAAAACACATGATGCCTGCTACACCATAGCATAATAAGAGAGATCGACTGCGTCCAAATTTTAAAACCAGGTGTCCAATCAGAACTGTAGATATTAAGGCACCTATACCATAGAGCCCATCCATCAGACCATAGCCCCAGGTGCCTTTATTAAATATTTCTTTTGAGATAGTAATTGTTAGTATAGACAGGGCACCCCAGATTGCAACGTCAGATAATATTGTTGTTAGTCCCAATGTTAGAATATCATATTTCCCTCTAAGAAAAGAAAATCCCCGAGATAATGCCTTAAACAATTTTTCAGGTTTATGGTCTATTTCATCACGCTTAAATGGAGCCAAGGAAATGAAAATCCCGGAAATAAAATAGGTGACTGCATTGATCCAGAGTGCTGTGTAAGGGCTGTAATAATGAACAATAAATCCTCCAACACCTGCACCTAAAATTGAGCCAACCTGATAGCTTGCAGAAAGCAGTTTATTTGCATTAAAGTAGTCTTTTTCATCAACAAGTTCCTGAACAAAAGCCTGTGCAGTTGGCCAGAAAAGTGAATTACCAAGGCCCACCAATATAGCCACTGGGTAAAGCAGCCATAATTGGAATT
>Ga0208765_1001320_pt1 | contig 15134 bp, 11 predicted proteins | sample ETNtaG_2_FD_185783 | JGI IMG/M metagenome (GOLD analysis project Ga0208765, IMG submission 185783) | Marine microbial and viral communities from oxygen minimum zone, Eastern Pacific Ocean - ETNP201406SV203 (SPAdes) (version 2) | ecosystem: Environmental > Aquatic > Marine > Oceanic ... | reverse complement strand
TTTTAAAAGCAAATGCCGTAAGTAAACTGCTGTTCAATAATTCACCTGTAAAGTAGGGGTCGATGGCATTTTTGTAAAATTCCGTATGGTGCCATGCACCTGTGGAAATAATCACCAAACCTGTGAGCGTGCAGATAACAATCGTATCTATATAAGGGCCCAGCATAGCGACGGCGCCTTCTCTCACGGGATATTTTGTTTTTGCCGTGGAATGAGCAATGGCCGCAGACCCTTGGCCGGCCTCATTAGAGTACAGTCCCCGCTTAATACCCCACAGCATGGTCAAAAGAATGCCGCCGCCTGTTCCCGCAATAGTCGCCGGTGGATTAAAAGCCATTTCAATAATCAAACCAAAACTGGTTCCAATATCACCTAAATGCATTAATAGAATGATGGAAGCGGCTGTAACATAAATAAGAGCCATGATCGGAGCCAGAAAACCAGTGACATGGCCAATCCGTTTTATGCCGCCGATAATCACTACACCTACCACTCCTGCAAGAATCAAGCCGTTGATGACCTGCTGAACCGAAACAGAAAAACCGCTGAATAGGGCATATTTCACCGTAAGAAAATGATTGTTGCCTACCAGTTGTACCACTTCCGAATAAACCTGGTCAGACACCGTAAAGGCCTGGATAGCATTCCCGGTAGCGAAAGAACAAATAATAGCGAATGCGGCAAAGGATACAGCCAGCCAGCGCCATTTCCGGCCCAGACCATTCTCAATGGTGTACATGGGCCCGCCAGCAGTAAAACCAAGGGCATCCATCTCCCGATATTTCATGGACAGGGTGCATTCTGCATATTTAAGTGTGGTACCAAAAAAAGCTGTTACCCACATCCAGAACAGGGCACCGGGTCCACCGTAATAAATCGCTGTTGCTACTCCTGCAATATTCCCGATTCCCACTGTGGCTGAAAGGGCAGTAGTCAAGGCTCTGAAATGATTAAGGTCCCCTTCATCTTCAGGATTATCATATATCCCACGGGTTACATTTATGCCATGCTTTAAATATTTTAATTGTGGAAATCCAAGTTTAATTGTGGTGTAGATTCCGGTACCCACCAGTGCCAGTATCATCAGAGGTACCGCCCGCTTTCCTGGAAAAGACCACACAGCTTCAAAAAACTCTACACCAAAGACATATAGAATAAATAAAATGATCGCAAAGGCAGCAAGGCCCGCATTTTTCCGGCTCATGAAATTCTCCTTAATATTCGAACAGAGGTTATTAAGTTTAGTCTGGACTGTGTATTAGCACAACCCGCATTTATACATTTTAATTTTATGAATGCATTACAGAAAATTGCACTTTTTTCCAGGGTAAATATATTTCTATCGTTTGCCTTATTATTGTTGTGCGGGATATTCATTAGCTTTTTCATTACCAGTATATATGGTCCGCTGGTATTCATCGCTGTTGGAATTGTGTCTGTGATCATATCCAAACGTATTCATCTGACCTATATGTTTATTGCTATTACAGTGTTTTCCAGTGGCTGGTTTATTTCATCTGTCCGTTTACATGAAATTGAATACAAAACTCAGACCGCGGATCGTATCCATCAAAAACAGTATTCATTTCAGGCCGCAGTCATGACTGCTGGTGAAACTGAAAAAGGGTGGAAGGCGACCTGTCGGTTGTTAGCCATAGATTCAGCAGACATTAAAACCAAATTGCTCGGTATTGTCTACGGCCACGGCAGAATTCCCGCAATGGGCGATACTGTTTTTTCCAAAGGTAAATTTGTAAAACTTTCCGACAGGCGCAATCCTGGAGAATTCAATTTTAAAGCCTATTATGCCAGACAAAATATTTATTGCCGCATTTTCATCGATAAAAAGGATTCTCCCCGCATCATTTCGGGCGGACAAACAATTATCAGCGATAGGATCATTCATTCTGTACAAAATTATATTCGGCAGACTATCCAGAACAGCACAGATCAGAAGACGGCTGGATTACTGCTGGCTTTGCTGCTTGGGGATAAATCTTCCATAGATGAAAACCTGAAAGCGGATTTTGCAGATACAGGTGTAATTCACGTTTTAGCTGTATCTGGACTGCACGTAGGATATATTCTTATCATTTTAACAATATGTGCATCCATATTGCGAATTCCTTGGGGATGGAATCGCCTTGTGATTATACTGGGTCTTTTTTTCTATGCAGCATTAACGGGAGGAAAGCCCAGTGTGATTAGGGCGTCATTCATGGCGGTGTTATATGTGCTGGCTCCTGTGCTGGACCGCCAGCCGCAGATCTGGAACATTATTGGATTTTCCGCTGCTGTTCTTTTGGCATATGATCCAATGTATATACAGGACCTGGGCTTTATTCTCAGTTTTTCTGCTGTGATTTCCATTGTGTTTTTTTACTCTTTACTGACGGAGAAGGTGCTCCCGGAATTTTTAAATCCGCGTTCAATTTCGAATCCGATCCTGAGCAATGGCTGGTCGCTGTTTCTGGTTTCATTATCCGCGCAATTGGGTACCTTACCCATCACAGCACTTTTCTTTCACAAGATACCTGTTATCTCTTTAGTTGCCAACGTACTGATTGTCCCAATTGTGGGTATTCTGGTTGTTGTTGGATTTTTTATCATCGGTCTGAGTTGGAGTCCCATTGCCTCAATATTGTCTGGCCATGCTGCCTGGTTCATTCAAGTTGTCATTTCCTGGCTGGCAAACAGGTTCTCTTCCTTTCCTTATTCATCCATATCGATATCTCATATTGGCCTCTATGAGATCACCGTTTATTTTCTCCTGATTACAACAGTATTATTCCTGCTCCAGCAATCCTTCAGAGCCAGGGGAGTTTTGTTATGCGTTGTAATTGCCAATATACTGATCTGGAAAAATGTTTTTTCGGTACCCGCTGCCGATATAATATTTATGGATGTAGGGCAGGGGGACGCGGCATTGATCCGTTTTTCTAATGGCAAAACGATGCTTGTAGACGCAGGAAACAGGAATAGATGGGAAGACTATGGCGCAAGGGTTGTATTGCCGGTATTGAATTATTTTGATATAAAACAGTTGAATTGGACAGTGATGAGCCATCCCCACGCGGATCATATCGGCGGGCTGGTCAGCGTGGTAGAGGAGATTCATACCGATACACTTTGGGATTCTTATGCAGATTATGATTCATGGACTTATAATCATTTATTGGATCGCTATAGTAATGCCGGAACAGAGATCATCATTCCAAATAGTGGTGATATACTGGTAATATCACCGCTTGAGTCTATTCACATACTTGCACCTGACTCTTCCTTCGTTAAACAATCACATAATATCAATAATGCCAGTATTGTTTTTAAACTGACTGTGGGCGAAACTTCATTGTTATTCACAGGTGATATTGAAAAGGAGGGTGATGAAAGATTATTAAATTTTGGCGAATATTTGAAAACAGATGTTTTGAAAGTTGCACATCATGGTTCTATAACCAGCACGTCGAATGCACTATTGAAATTCATTTCACCGGTTATAGCAGTAGTCTCTGTTGGTGAAGGTAACAAATTCAGCCATCCGTCGGCAGGGGTAATGGATAGATTTTCAAGTCAGGGTATTACCATTCACAGAACGGACCATAAAGGGGCGCTTTGGCTGCAGATGGATGGACACAATATTTGGGAAAAAAACTGGAAATAATTATTCCAGGAATATTTACATTGTGATTTTTCTTAGCAAAAGACATATAGGATGAGTGAGGAATTCATAGCAGGTGTTGATGAAGCGGGGCGCGGCCCCCTTGCCGGTCCTGTCGTAGCCGCTGCTGTTATACTTGATGACAATCATGGCATTACCGGATTAAGAGATTCAAAAAAACTCAGTGAAAAAAAACGTGAATTGCTATATGATGTAATCTTTGAAAAAGCAGCAAGTATCGGTATTGGAAAAGTGGATGTTAAAACCATTGATAGAATCAATATCAGGGAAGCCACTTTTAAAGCCATGCAAATTGCCCTGGGCAGGTTATCCATTAAACCTGCGAAAGCATTGATCGACGGCTACGCCCTCAATAATCAGGTGATACCCAATGAAGGGGTCATAGGAGGAGATGACCTGGTAGATTCTATCAAAGCGGCATCAATCATTGCCAAGGTGACACGGGACCGGTTGATGATGGAGTATGCAGTTATTTTTCCGGAATATGGCTTTGAACGGCATAAAGGGTATGGCACCAAGGCGCACTTCCAGGCCTTGATTGATTATCGATCAACACCAATTCATAGACGCTCTTTTAAGCCGGTAAAAAATCACATGCCGACTCTAACCTGGATTTCAGAACTGAACAGAGTCGGCTGGCTTGGCGAGAAACTGGCCGCATTGTATTTAAAACAAAAAGGAATCTCAATCATAGAAATGAACAGGAATTGCCCTCCATACGGAGAAATAGATATTTTAGGTAGAACTGAAGATGAATGGATATTTACTGAAGTTAAAACTGCCTACAAGACCAGTATTCAGCAGATTGAAAAAAAAATTGACCATAAAAAACTGATAAAAATGGGAAATGCGATTTACCAAATAAGGGAAGATATGGAACAAGAATTGGATTTCCGCATTGATTGTGTTATAGTGAATTTGAAAAAAACAGGACCGGAAATAAAACATTACGAAGGAATTCACCTGGAATAATTTCCTAATTTCACGCTTTCAATTTATGCAGATTAAGAAGAATAGAGTCCTAGCAGAGATCCGGGCAATCATAATCATCGTTATCATTGTTCTGACCATAAAAGTAACACTGGTGGAAGCATATATTGTTCCTACTGGCAGTATGGAAAATACCATTATGACCGGTGATTTTTTAATTGGCAGCCGTTTCGTATATGGAATGCGGACACCGGATTGGATAGGCATTCCCTATACAGATATAGGCTTCTCTGTCCCTTATATTAAATTTCCAGTATTCAAGATTCCTAAAAAAAATGATATACTTATTTTTAAATATCCACGGGATAAATACGTTAAATACGTGAAGAGGTGCCTTGCCGGGCCAGGCGATACCCTTCTCGTTGATGCCAAAAATGTTTATGTAAACAGAAAGAAGGTACACCTGAATGAAAATGGTAAATTACTTACACCTGTGATGCCCAGGTCTTATCAACAGCCCGATATTTTCTTGAGTTCAGAAACCAACATCAATAAAGATAACACGGGGCCTATTTACATACCAAAACAAGGCGATACTTTTCCTATACATGATGAAACCAATTGGCGATTTTTACTTCCACTCATGATGATGGAAGGTCATGAAGCAAAATTGATTAATGATGAAATTACTTTTGATTTCACCCTTCAGGATCCCAATGATTTATACCGCAGAAAGGGCAAAAAAAGTGTGTATGAACAATATTTTCCCAACGGCAGCCTGATTACGCCCTGGTCCAAGGCAATAAAGGATGAACATTTTCAATATTTATTTATTGATGGTATCCCCGTCTCCGATTGGTCTGAATTTACAACTATGCAAAATTACTACTGGGCCATGGGTGATAATCGAGACGACAGTCTGGATTCCAGATACTGGGGCTATGTACCTGAAAACAATATTTTAGGTGAGGCCATTTTCGTTTATTTTTCCTTGAACCTGGATACATGGTCCCCAAGATGGGGCAGGGTCGGTACCCTGATTCAATAATATTTTTGCGGCCTCTTTTATTCATTCTCATTTTATCTGCTTCAGTAAAATTTTCTTTTTGCCCCAGGCCGCCCAGGATGGTACGTCATTATGGCTATAACAAAGCACCAAAAGATGCTTTAACTGAGATTAGAGCAGTACTGGAATCTGAGGGATACAGAATAATCGAATATGCTCCGGAAGATGGTTTTATGTTCACAGATTATAAAATATTTTACTGGGGGAAAAATCAATTTCAGTTTGCGATTGTTGTACATGTAAAGGATAAAATCACTTTCACCGGTATGGGCAAACTGGATTTGCCAACCTCAGGCCTTGGCGATCCCGATAAAATAATGGAAACTCAAACCATGGAGCGTCTTCCGTACCGTCTTCAGAGAAATGTATTTTCTGCACTGGATAATAAATTAGATAGCCTGGGATATTTTACCATTAATCATTGGCCCTGAAAGAAGAATATTGACGAACGACAAATGATTTGTGAAATTCCACAGTCGTATAACACAACATCACTATAGTTTAAACCATAGAATGAGTATTGATTTCAGCAGCCAGGAAGACAGACTGAGTTATCTTAATGAAAAACTGGATGATGTTCTGGTGGGTATAAATGCCGTGTATGGCTCAATACTTACCGATGAACTTATCACCCGTATGGAAAGGACCGTCATTGACTTCAATGATGAGATTGCCGCTGTCATGGGTGATATCAAAGATAACGCTGATAAAAAGAACCAGTTGCTCCACGACATCATTGAAGGCAATGTTACCGTCTCTGATACTTCAGAGGATAGTTCAGCTCCTACCGCTGATACCGATGGATTAAGTGCCTGGGAAAAGAAGTTAGAAGGCCTGTAGGTAATAACACAGTTCAGGAGTACATGGATGACAGGTAAAGATAAATTTGTTTTTCTCATTCTAGCTCTGCTCACAGCAGGTGCAATATTTCTTAAAATGGAATCTGATAAAATAAACATCAGAATGGATGAGTTGAACCAGGCTGATGTTCAGCATGTGAATAAAATCAATGATGAATTTGCGGACAGTTTAAGAGTGTATAATCTCAGGTTCATCGGCCGGGGGAAACACCTTAGGCAAGCACAAAAGGATATTATTGCTAATACTGATTTAATTACCAAAAATACAGATTCCCTCGCATCCCTGATCGATGACGTCAGTTATACTCTAGATAATTTCATTCGCAACACTGAAAAGGACTTTCGTGAGGTCCGGGATGATATTGATGATCTTGGCATAGAACTGCGGGGAAATATCAAACGTCTCAAGCGCAATTTGTCTGACCTGCAGGATAGAGTTACCACCGTAGATAAAAGACTAAAAGAAATAGAAGACCTGGCATTGATCCAAAAGGAGAAAGCAGAGGCAGCGGAGGAGGAATAGGGATTTCCTGCGTTGGAAAATATTTTTTCAATAAAAAGAGCCGTTTTATGATAACAGACGGCTCTTTTTTATTTAGCGCTTTCCAGTTCTCCTAATGGCTGGAAAAAAAATATATATTTTCATTTATTTTTTCCTCCTTTTATTTATCGGTTCCTACGGTTTTTATATTATTGGCCAACCTGACTGGACGGTAATTGACAGTATTTACATGACCATAATTACCCTTGCTACTGTCGGATACGGGGAAGTGCAGCCATTGGGAGAAAGTGGAAAAATATGGGCAATCCTTGTCATTATATTTGGTGTCAGCGGGATCGGTATCCTGTTTACAACACTGCGGGAAGAAATAATGCAAATTGATCAGTATAAAAAGAGAAAAATAATGAAAAAGATATCAAAATTTAAAAATCACTTAATTATCTGTGGATATGGCAGGATGGGAGCGGTAATTGCCAGCGAATTAGCCGAAAAAAATCTTTATTTTATTATTATTGAACAAAATGTTGATAAAATAGAAGTTATACGGCAAAAAGGTATGTATTGTATTCATGGAGATGTTACCAAAGAAGAAACGTTGCAAGCTGCCAGGATCGAACACGCCAAGGGTGCCGCTGTCGTGCTGGACACTGATCAGGACAATTTATTCGTTACCATGTCTATAAGAACCTACAATCCCGATTTATTTTTATTAAGCAGATGCGCTGTGGAAGACAATAAAGAGAAACTGATCAGAGCAGGTGCAGATAAAGTGGTCAACCCTTATACAGCAGGCGGCCACAGGATGGCAGAAATGCTGACTAAACCCCAGGTGGAGGATTCCGTATCCATTACAACACCAAAATATGATAATATCGATCTTAGCGTGGATGAAATATCCTTGGAACATTTGGTAAAATTTGACGGTGTTAAAATCAAGGACACCAAATTGAGGGAAGAATTTAATGTTTTGATTGTTGGCATCATTAATGATAACGGCCAAGCAACCATGAATCCGGACCCGGAAACCGTGTTGACCACCAGCGACACAGTACTGATCATGGGGGATACAGGCAAATTATCTCAGTTTAAGGATACTTTGTCCTAATCACAATGTCCTATAATATATATTATGTATAATATAATATACTATAAAATTAATTCTTTATACGATTAAATAGGTATTGACTCTACCAATCCCTTTTATCTCTGTATTGGTGCACAACTGATATTTGTATTTATCTTTCAAAATCACTTTTGTTGATTCAGATATATGTATACCTCCACTGGACGGGCAAGTAGTTTCTAATCTATTGGCCATATTAATAGTAGCACCCCAGAGATCATATGCAAATTTGTTTTTGCCAATAACACCGGCTACTGCAGGCCCCGTATGTACGCCAATTCTAATCTGCAATTCCATTTCCACTGTATTTTTATTGATATAATGTATGGCGTTGATCATTTCTTTAGCTAATTCCATAATATTTACTGCACCTTCGGAATCATCAGTATGCAAACCGCCTACGGCAAAATAACTATCACCTATAGTTTTAATTTTTTCAATGTTTAATTTTCTGGCCAAATCATCAAATGCAGAAAATATATCATTTAATATATGAACAACCTTACTTGGACTAAGATCTTTAGTTTGAGGAGTAAAATTGATTATATCTGCAAATAATACGGAGACATTTTCGTGTTTTGAAGCGATGTCGGTTTCCCCGGATTTTAATCTTTGAGCTATATCTTGCGGTAAAATATTTAATAATAAATTTTCAGATTTATCACGTTCCTTTTCTAATTCCAGCAATAAAGATTTTTCCTTATCTCTAAGGTGTTTTTTCTCAATACAAGAGGTTATTCTTGCATCCAGGATAGATTTTTCGAATGGTTTTGTTATATAATCATCAGCACCAATCTCTATGCATCTATAGATACTGTCCGTATCATCCATAGATGAAATCATAATAACTGGTAACTCATAAAATCTTTTATCATTTTTAATGAATTTTAGTACTTCATATCCATTCATTTCAGGCATAACTATATCCAGCAGAATTACATCAATTTCATCCTTGCTCGACATGAGTTGTATCAAAGCCTCGTTCCCATTATTAGCAGTAAATACCTTATGTCCATGCTTTGTTAAACGTTTTTTTAATAAATCGGTATTGTTCTTATTATCATCAACAGCCAGCACATTGCCAACCACATTGGGCTTCTTATCACTCTTTTCAATTGGTTCTATGCTGTCCATTACATCCTGAACCATAGTCAGATTACCCTGATTTAAATTTTGTTTTCTGATTCCACCTATATCATCTGAGTCAAATTCTATTATTGTACTAAGTTCTTTTTCTAAAAGCCGGCCAGATTCAGTTATTTTATTTATATCAGACACAAAATTATCTATGTTAATATTTTCACTTTCATCCAAGAGTAACTCTGAGTAGCCGATAATAGTGTTTAAGGGTGTTCTGAGGGCTATTTCCATATCTTTAGCTATACTGGTAATAGATCTATCAGGATCGCTGAGAGCTCTATCATTGAATAATTCTTCAATAGATTTTAATATCTCATCACCTGCCTGATGCAGTTTGTTTATATCAGAGATTAAATGATCAAGCCCTTCGTCCTCACAATCCTCAATCAGCATCTCACTGTAACCCAGGATTGCATTTACCGGGTTTTTAAGGTTGTGCCTAGCTTTTCCTAAGAAGGCTTTTTCTGTTCTTATATCCATTATTCAGGATAATGGCTGTATATTTTTTATTAAATAAATTCTTTTATTTTGCCTAATAATCTTTTGAAATCAATTGGTTTTGTATCATACTCATCCGCACCAGCATCTAGTGCCTTTTCCCTGTCACCTGCCATTGCATGTGCTGTTAAGACTATAACCGGGATGTCTTTGGTGCTATCATCTCCTTTAATAGTTGAGGTCGCTTCCCACCCATCCATTATTGGTAAACCTAGATCCATTAAGATAAGATTAGGGCTCTCACTCCTGGACATATCAACACCTTTCTGTCCATCCTCAGCCATAACCACTTCATAACCTTTTCTCTCTAGTCTTCTTGATAACATATCCCTATTCATTTCATTATCTTCTACGATTAAAATTTTCGACATAATTAGCTCCGTATTTGTAATTGTTTAATTCTATCACCCACTTCTGTTAATAGATCATTCCTGCTATATGAACCCTTTTGCATTATCGCTTCAACATTTCCTTTGAGTCTCTGGTGGTCATCTTTGGTTAAGTCCTTAGCAGTAATAACAACCACGGGTATATCAAGCCATTCCTTATTTTCCCTAAGTTTTTCTGCGAACTCAAATCCATCCATTTCGGGCATCATTAGATCAAGTAGAATTAACCCTGGCTTTGACTGCTTTACTTTCTCCAATGCCTCTTTACCATTAACAGCAGTACGTACCTTAAATTCATTTGTTTCCAGACTTTTTCGTAGCATATCTCTCGTCGTCTCATCATCTTCTACAATAAGTATTGCTTGGGAATCTGATGCAATCTGATGTCTCATTAATACACTAGACAACTCATTCCAGTTCACAGGTTTTGTTAAATAATCAGTCGCGCCTAGTGAATATCCAATATCTGGCTCATTGGCCATAGTAAGCATTATTACAGGAATATTTTTTGTAGTTTCGTTTGCCTGCAAAGCAGCTAATACTTCCCATCCGTCCATTTCCGGCATCATAACATCAAGTGTAATTACATCAGGCAGGTGTTCAGCAGCTAGATTTAAACCATCTTCTCCTGACTTTGCCTGCAGGATGGAAAAATCTTGCTTTTCTAAAAACTTTTTCATCATATCCTGCGCATTATCGTCGTCATCAATAACAAGTACCTTATATTTAGTATCCTCACTGTTAGTTTCAGTAATTAATTCGGAAGTTTCTTGCTTCTTTTTATCAATTACAGTATTTGGTATAGTTACGATAAATGTAGTTCCCTTACCTTCTTCAGATGACAAATCAATATCGCCCCCCATCATCTCAGCGAACATTTTAGTTATGGTTAAACCTAGACCAGTACCACCAAATTTTCGCGTAGTCTTCTCATCGGCCTGGGTAAAAGGCTTAAAGACCTTATCGACTTGTTCTGGCGTCATCCCAATTCCTGTATCTGCGATGGTAAAATCAATAGACTGGTCTTGGTCTTTAGAATCAGTTACACTAATAGTGATTGTTCCCTCTTTAGTAAATTTTGAAGAATTACTTAATAGATTAAGTAATATTTGTCTTATCTTTGTTACATCCGCTGTCATTGTTTTTAAATCACTATTATAATCAATCTTTAATTCATTATTATTCTTTTCTACCAACGGTTTAATGGTTGACTCTATTTCATCAATAACTTTTTTAAGATCAAACTCTTCAATATAGAGTTCCATTTTCCCTGATTCCACTTTTGATAGATCAAGAATGTCATTAATCAAGCCAAGGAGATGTTTCCCTGAATTGTTTATTTTATCTAAGTCAGGAATAAAATCTTCATTCTCATCTTCAGCATCTTCCATGAGCATTTCACTATAGCCTATAATTGCATTAAGTGGAGTTCTGAGTTCATGGCTCATATTTGCTAAAAATGTACTCTTTGCCTCATTTGCAGTCTCTGCTGCCTTTTGAGATACTTGCAGTTCTGTATTTTTTTCTTCAAGTCTCTCTCTGGCTTCACGGTCTTTTTTCTGCGCATGTTCTTTAAGTTGATTTGATAATTGTCTTTGCTTTATATAATTATTTGTAGAATAAATGGAAAACAAAATTATTAAAATAATAAAACCCCAAAATGGAACAGCCGTTTTCCCATTTCTATACCATGGATAGCTAACAGAAAACATTACACTCGCTGGTGCAGAATAGTTCAGGTCCCTATCAATAGATTGTACTTCAAAATGATATTCACCTGAAATTTCAGGTACCCAATCAAAGAAGGCGCTAGTACTAGGAGTACTCCAACTTTGACCTATTTCTTTAATTCTATAACGATATTTTTGTTTATCCTTATGCGTATTATAATTAGCAGCATTTACAGAAAAACTGATCCTGTTACCAGAAATTGTAGTTGGAGTTTCTAATGCTAAATTGTTTGTAGAATATTTGGTTTTTGCTGTTGTCACTTCTTTGATTTGTGCAAAACCTGGTGATTTTGTCGGCTTGTATTTAGAAATTCCTTTAAAACACCCAAACCAATAAGTGTCACCACCACTACTTGTGATTGCACTAATTTCATTATTTATTAGACCGTCTCGCTTATCCAATGAGCCCCACACTTCCCCATCAAAAAATCCAACCCCTCCCCCATAAGTACCAACCCATACCTTATCAAAATCATCAACAAATAAATGCATTATTTCTGGATTAGGGACACCTTCTTTCTTATTATAATTTGTAAAAGAATCACCATCAAATTTGAAAACCCCTGAACCGTCTGTGCCAATCCAAATATTGCCATTTGAATCAATATCTAATCCTTTAATCCTAACGTCTAATAATCCATCATCCTTATCATAATTCACAAATTTTTCACCATCAAAAATTGATAATCCAATACCTAACATACTTATTAAAATTTGACTGTCTACACCTTCTTTAACCCACATCCAATCATGTCTTTTTATAAATAATCCATGCTGTTCATCAAAAGTTTCAACGTTAATTCCATCAAACTTTGACAATCCTTTTGGTGTTCCAAACCATACAATCCCGTTACCGTCGGTAAATAATGATCTAATATTATTAGATGGAAGACCATCATCAATTGTATAATTTTTGATTATTCTGCCATCATATTTTGATAATCCTTTATTGGTGGCAAGCCAAATATTGCCATAAATATCTATATCTAGGTTATTAATAGAATTTGATGGCAATCCATCTTTTATTTTCCACTGATTTTTTATTTTACCATCAACAATCTGTATTAATCCTTCTGTTTCAGTAGCCAACCATAAGTTTTGATTTTTATCAATTTTCATTTGGATAACATTGGAGCTAGGAAAACTGTCTGCTACGGTAGTATTCATTATAGATACTGGATCATATTTTATAAGTCCATTTCCATAACTAGATATCCAATAAACACCATCTTTTGATCTATTGACACCTTGCACATTTTCTAGTTCAAAATCATAACCTTGGCACCGCGGATCAAGAAGTATAAAGGTTTTTCCATTAAAAAGGTTTAAACCTCCATCTGTAGCAATCAATGCATCACCGGTTTGATTGAAATTTATAGATTGGACTATATTATGTTTTAAACCATCTATAACAGAATAATTTTTGAAGCCTATTCCATCAAAAATAGCGAAGCCACTGTTAGTACTAATCCATAGTTTCCCTCCCGGTCCTTTGGTGACATTGTTGATCCAATTACTTGGTAATCCATCTTCCAATGAATACACTTTGAATTTCTTACCATTTTTCGCAACCAAACCGTCGTGGGTCGCTAACCAAATTGTATTCCCTTCCACAAAAATTTTATTAATCCATCCACCTGTCAAGCCATTTGTATAGTCAAATATTTCAAATTCCTTTTTATTATAAATCTGTAAACCACCATCTCCTACAAGAAGAAGATCACCATTAATATTCTCTTCAATCCCCCAAACCCTGTTGCCGCCTAAACCATTTTTAATAGTGATTTTATCTGAAACAGTTGTGCCGTTTAATTTTACTAATCCACCATCTTGTAAATCACCACCAATGCCCACCCAAACATTGCTAGTTTTATCTATAAATAACGACGCTATGGGTCTATTAGGAAGACCGTCATCCTTTGTAATATTCAACATTTCTTTTCCATCATATACCGTTATGCCTGAATATGTAGCAGTCCAGATAATATTTTTTTCATCAATCACAAAAGGACCCAGGTAATCACTCTGTAATCCATCTAAATATGTAACCTGTTCCCAGGTCCCTTTCACTAAACTTGGTATGGAAATTTCAATATCTGATATACCATTCGAATCTTTTATTAATGTGTATTTTTTTCTCCTGCCATCTTCCCCAAGAAAGTATTCATAGTCATCTTTACCATGATACCTGAGGAAATATTTACCGAATGGAATATTTTTAAATTCAAATGAACCATCTTTATCGGAATATTTCGAAAAATAAATATCTTCATTACCATTATTATCTAAGTGTACAGCTTGAATCAGTATTCCAAATTGCTTACTCTTTTGATCCATAGTGAGAACTCTTCCTTTAATGGAAGATCTTTTTTGTACAATATGATCAAGTTTTTTACGACTGCCTCTCTTAACATCCTTAATTCGAATATTATGGTAATTATCATTTCTACCAAAAATAAAGCAGTAATATACACCATCAGAATTCACAGGAAATACCACATGGGTATATTCACCTTTCTCATTAGTTTGTACCTGAAAGAATCTTTTTTCCGAAAAGTTGACTAATGAAACATTTGCAAATGGAACAGTATTGCCATTTTTATCTTTCACTAAACCTGAAATTTCGGCTCTGCTATCAGGAATAAACTGCATTAAAAATCCAGGCTGGCCAAAAGAAATGACCTGTATGACTATAGTATTTGATCCTTTATTAAACTTAACACGTATATTATCCTCGTATTTCGGGTCATGACTATCATATATCAAATTCTTATTAATCCAGATTTTTGCTCTTCCAAACCATAAACCTCTGCGAAATATTGTTTCTTGTTCCTCTTGGCTAACCACTGTAGCTCTACCTACAACATATTCCTCAGTTTTGATTCCCTTATAAATTTGCCAAAGATTGTGCTGTCCTCTAGGGCCTTTTGAAGAGAAAAACTTCCACTCTCTTTCTTTTTCATTAGAAATAATATTTTCATATAAAAAATCATCTGCAAAAAACCTATCTATAATTGAATCTATATTTATACTTTCATTAAATGGTCCTATAAAAGCAAAATTTCTTATAACATGATCATTATCTAATTGGTTATTGGATTGGCTAGAAGCATATAGTCCTGATAATAGTAGGTAACCAAGAACTATACTTTTAACAATTTTCATAATGGGCTCCACATTTAATACAAGATTGATCCATGTCATTCAATTAAAT
>Ga0208765_1001316_pt1 | contig 15156 bp, 14 predicted proteins | sample ETNtaG_2_FD_185783 | JGI IMG/M metagenome (GOLD analysis project Ga0208765, IMG submission 185783) | Marine microbial and viral communities from oxygen minimum zone, Eastern Pacific Ocean - ETNP201406SV203 (SPAdes) (version 2) | ecosystem: Environmental > Aquatic > Marine > Oceanic ... | reverse complement strand
TCGAAATCGAATGGATCGTAATGATAAATCCAGTAAATATTCCCCCCTGCATCATTAATTACATTTATCAAGGCATTCCCAAATGTGTTATCCTTATCCCAGGGAATAATTTCAAACTGGCCACTAGCATTTTTAAACAAATAGTAATTATGCGGTAAAAACCAAAAATAGTTGTCCAAGTCGGGCATAACTGTTGAGGCGGCAAAAAACCAGAGAACACGATCCACATTCAATATTTCTTCAATATTATCAATATTGTAGTTAAGCGTATAGATCAATTCCAGTAGATCAGTCCAGCCATGATCTGATTTCAATTCATACCCTTTCTGGTAGGCATAGGCATTGGAATCGGGACCATACCATTTCAGGTCAGGCGCGGCTAAATAATCCTCACCAAAATGAAATTGTGGTTCACACTTAAAAAAAGTACCTTGATCATTACCAAAGTGTTTGCGTAAAAACTGTTTGTTGATCGACTCTACATTCACGTAAAGGCCCATATGCGAGCCATTAACAGATACATCCATATATCCAACCTGGGGAGTCGGTAAATAATGTCCCTCTGAAAGATAGCCAAGTGTCTCCTTAACGAAAGTGACATCAAGCAAAGAGTTAGATAATTTCAATTTTTCATAACCCATTACATCCTGGTCATTATGAACATGCTCTACATCAATATTAAATGGAAACTTGGGGTTAACTGTTTCCCTAGCTAAAAAAAAAGTGGAATTTCCTTTATACCTAGCGCCTACGCTATCGTAAGTCACACCATTGACAGTAATGTCAGCCAGTTCGTAAGTCTTATCATCCACATCCCACCTAGCCTGCAGAATCGAATCATAAGCAGGGTTATAAAATTCAATATTCAGAGAATGAACTGTATAAGGATCATACAGTTCCTGAGGATATAGAATGGATAATAAAATAATAGAAAGTGGCAAGGATTTGAACAAAGTGTTTTTTCTGACTTTAGTTACGCTTAACCAAATACATTAAATAAGAATCGCCATATCCTATAATTGGTTTTTCTAGCAATCCATGACCAATTCTTATTAGGTAGGATAGGCGGAATACTAGTTACATTTTTCTCATGCCAATTATTGCTGTAACCAGTTACATCCCAAAGTAAATCCGCTCCATCGAGCCCCGATTCAACAACAATCTTTGCTGGTTTATAGCCATTATTCCGAAAATCGTTATTATGCACCCAGCAGGCATCAGGTATTGGATCCACATCATAAACATAATCTTTCCCAAAAAATAAATCTAATCCTATTACTGCGGCACCAAAGGATTGGTTATCATGAAATCTATTGCCCGTTACTTCAATACTATCACCTGCCATGACCATCAATCCGGTACCTTGTGGAACATTACTCACGATTGAACCGGGTTCACCAAAATTCACATGATTATTTTTATATATATAATTATTAACAACCCTGCAGTTTGATGAAACTTTTGAAGGGTTATTGGGTAGCAGAAATACCAGTATACCCCCCGCATTATCATACACTTCGTTATTCTCAACCAGGGCATTCACTGAATTTTCAATTTCAATACCAGTAACATTGCCATAGGCAACGTTATTGCGGACTACGATATCCTTTGATTGACCTACGTAAATTCCAGCATCACTGATTCCAGTGACACTGCATTGCTCAACCAAGACACCGACACACTCTACGGGATATATACCGTATAGGCCTGTGTTATCACAATGTATATTCCGAAATGTGACCGCCATGGATCGATTCAGCATTAGACCATTGGCTGTATAATCCTTAATTACAAAACCATTAATCTCAATGTTGCTACCTGTGCCTACCGCCGCATCCGGCAATCTGTTTTGCCCATTCAGAATGGGCCAAGCATCATCTTTCTGTTGACCCATAATGGTAATATTTGATTTATCAATCATTAGCGTCTCTGAATACTCCCCGGGAAAAACGATTACCGTATCACCAGACTGAGCCATTTCAATTCCATCCTGGATTGTTTGCGATGGATCCACGATTATGCGCTTACCTGCACGTTTGAGATTGACTTGTTCTGGTTTCTCAAATTCATTCATGTGCCCAACTAGTTCAATCGACTGGTTTTCCAAAGAAGGAACCACTGACAATCCAGAAGGAACTTTATCTGGAATAACTGGTTTATTCGATTCATCTGTGAGCGCATGTAAAAATGCGACCATATCCTGTCGTTCATCGACACTGAGTTCAAACTTGCGGATCTTATCATCTAATGTCGCTGGTTTAAATCCATGAGCTGCGCCACCACCAGCAGCATAAAAATCAATGACCTCTTCCAGTGTCTGGAAAGTACCGTTATGCATATAGGGCGCTGTCAGAGCTATATTTCTCAAAGTGGGAACTTTGAAGGCTCGTTCATACCCTTTGCCGGCAATTTCCGCCCGCCCCAGATCCGGTTCTTGATCATTAATATCTGGGACACCAACCACCTTGAAGTCAGGATTATTAAATGTGGGGAAATTGTGACATTCGAAACAGCGTGTTTTTAAAGAACGAAATAAATTCAATCCATGGCGTTCAGATTTTGATAATGCTAAATGATCTCCCTGGGCATATTTATCAAACCGGGAATTATTGGCGATGATGGTACGCTCAAAAGCAGCAATGGCAAAGGTTATATTTTCAAATGTAAGTGCTGGTCCTGCGTTATTGTCAAACACCTCATTAAATAATTGCACATATTCTGGTACTTGCAGTAATTCCTGAACCAATTCATCTTTATCCTGAGCCATTTCCTTCATGTCCTGAATTGGGAAAGAAGCTTGATGCTCCAGGTCATCTGCACGACCATCCCAAAACTGAAGGTGATTATAAGCAGAATTCCAGATTGTGGGTGAACCGCGACGAAGTACTTGCCCGCCCTTACGGTCCTGTCCTATACCAGAGCCTCCCCGGCCCATGGATAATGCTCTATTATCAGTAAACCCTAGATCCGGATGATGACAATGGGCACAGGAAATAGTATTATCACCGGAAAGGATAGGATCAAAATATAACAATCTTCCCAATTCTTCTTTTTCAGCAGAAACAGGGTTGTTTTCCCGAATAGGCATGGCCGGATAGGTCCTTCTCAAATTTGCAGAGGCGGTAATATTCCCGAAAAAATTATCGATAAAATCGTGCTGGTCAACTGTCCCATAGGCACCGCCCATATTCTTATCGAGATCGGCAATGGGGATGGTCAATAGCACCAGAAAGATAATGAAAATAATTCCGATGATTTTAATAAGCCGAAACATTTACAGTGACCAACTGTGGCGATATTTCTTGTCAATATACCGATTGGCCTCACCCAGGTTGGTAAAGCGCATATTGGGGCCATCCCACTGCAAAGTGGTATATTTATCAGCAACACGTAGTGCAATACAACCAAGCAACATTATTTCAGTCAGTTTTCCGGCATAATCAAAATTGGATGTGGTCGGCAAACCTGTCTTGCACGCTGCGATCCATTCTTCCCGGATCCCAGGAGACCTAGGTATTGTTTTTGGCGGTGGATCAAAATCTTTCATTTTGGCCTTCGGAAGTAGTACTGGATCACGGCCATAAGTACCACAGGATAATTTCCCCTTTGTACCTACAAAAAGAACACCGCCTCCATTATCTCCCATACGCTCTCCATCTTCCAGTCCCTCTGGTCGCGGTGGTCGAAGACCGCCATCATACCATACAAGTTTTACCGGGACCATACTTTTACGCGCTGGGAATTGATACGTTACCATAGATGATTGGGGGTAGGTTTCATCATTTATCGGACTTGAACTGGCCTGCACACTGATCGGGTCACCAAGTTTCAATGCCCAGAATGGTTGGTCCATCAGGTGCGCACCCATATCACCTAAGGCACCGGTACCATAATCGAGCCAACCACGCCAGCTAAACGGTAAATAAGCTGGATGGTACGGCCGTTTCGGTGCTGGTCCCTGCCATAGATCCCAATCCAATGTGGAAGGTACTACAGGATTTTCTTTTGGGCGGTCTATACCCTGTGGCCAAATGGGTCGGTTTGTCCAGATATGCGCCTCATAGACGTCTCCGATGGCCCCGCTCCAGATCCATTCATTGATCAACCGTGCTCCTTCGCCAGCATGCCCCTGGTTACCCATCTGTGTTGCGACTTTCATTGTCCTAGCCATTTCGGAAAGTTTTCGAGCCTCTTGAACTGTGTGAGTCAGCGGTTTCTGCACATAGGCATGTTTACCCATCTTCATAGCCATCATTGCGGCAACAGCGTGAGTATGGTCCGGTGTACTGATAGTTACGGCATCAATCTCTTTTTCCTGATCAAGCAGCACACGAAAATCCTTATAACGTTTAGCCTTAGGAAATTTATTGTAAGCTTTTGCGGCCCGTTCATCATCGACATCACAAAGAGCATAGATATTTTCAGAATTAACACCGACTGTGTCATTATAGCCCATACCGCCAACTCCGATACAGGCCATATTCAATTTATCACTTGGGGCTGTATAGCCATTACCTCCCAAAACATAGCGCGGCACAATAGTAAAGGCGGCCGCAGCTGCAGTTTTGCCGATAAATTCCCTTCTGGAAATAGACCGTTTTTTCTTTTTGTCGATCATGTTTTATCCCCAGATAGAATCTTATAGCTAATTTCTTCGATCTTTCCCAGTACGTCTTTCTGTACCAGTTCTATTATTACTATCTATTGGTTGATCCTTTTTTCTGCGGCGGTCATCTCTACGATCCTGGTTCTTTCTTTTTTCTCCCATTTTACTTTCCTCTCTTTACTAATTAATATATCATTATTTTTCGAATTTTACTGATAGCGACGTATCAACCAACTATCAGAATCATATTAGTTATGCTTCGGATATTTGCTGTCCATTGGTTCCAAAGGATACCATAGTCATAACACCAGTAAAAATACGATTAATTATCTCCAAACGCTGATTTTCGTCTTTTGTCTCAATAAGCTGTTGTTTTATTTTGTTAGGCAGATTTATAAACTCGATAAAATCAAACGATTGACTTTTGGACAAATGACGCTCCATATCTTCGTTCAAGCCAAGTTTCAACAATATATGCAAATATTGATCTCGTGTCTTTTCTAATAAATCTGCTGGAGCAGATTCTTGGTCCTCAAGGTATGTAACGCTACCAATCCAAAGCTGATCGTTCTCCTGCATTTTGTCTTTGATCCGAAAGCACTGCTGTCCTTGGACGATAATATCATATTCACCAGTGGGGTGTTCTTTCAATACCCGGATTATCTTTACACTACAGCCAATACTTTTTACCCCTTTGTCATCTTTTAACACAATCCCAAATGGATTCCCCGTTTTAATGCTATCCTTTATCATCCGCTTGTAGCGTGGTTCAAATATATGTAATGGAATACGCTCCTTTGGCACCACGACGATGTTTAAAGGAAATAGTGGCATATTATCCATAAAATAAACCCATATTATTAATCTATTTTTAACAAGTAATCCCAGAAAGACTGGCCATCAATTTCTGGGTCATCATTGATCTCTATTATTTTCATATCATGAAAATATTGATCGTAAACAGTCTCCCGTTCATGGGCTAAGGGTGTTTGGCAAAAACAGGTTTCACACCATTCTACAACCAATGGTTTAGTCAATATTGCTTTTCGAATCGATGAAACGATCTCTCGGCCATCCGGTTTCTGACCCGTGATGGTTCCATCGCTCAATTTCTGGTAAAATTCACCCATCTTTTCTTCTAGTATTGTCGCTTTTACATGATAACGCATAGGACTATTTAATATTTGCGACGTGTTCCCGGTTTCACTGGGGCAAGTCTATCTCCATATCTGCTATAACATAGGCCATAACGGCTAAGGCAGCAACGCAATGATTGAATTCATTAAAATCAATTTTATCGAAAGTATCAGCATTGGTGTGATGGTACCAAAAATATTTTGTTCCATCTACCTTTAAGGACATAACGGGGACGCCTTCGTCGTTGAGCGGTGCCACATCAGCAGCCCGGCCACCAGTAGTTATTTCGTTTGCCTTTATTGAGATCAATAATTCAGAAATAGCTTCAACAATTTCTCTTCCAGCCTGACTTCCAGTAAATCCAAATCCACTAGGTTTAAATACCCCTCCATCCGATTCGATCGCAACCATATGTTTATCTAATTCATCACGATGAGTATCTCGATAAGCTTTACTACCTTTGCCACCATTTTCCTCATTCGTCCACAATACAACACGCAGGGTTCTTTTTGGTCTTAGGCCCAGGTCATGAATCAGTTTCACCGCATGCCAGGCAGCTACACAACCGCCGCCATCATCCTGGGCCCCCTGACCCACATCCCAGGAATCAATATGACCGCCTACAACAACAATCTCTTCTGGAGTTTCAGAACCTTTTAGATCAGCCACTATATTCTTGGACCAGCGATCCGGTTCTGTCTTGGCAGCCATTTTTAATTGAATCACAATCTTTTCACCACTTTTCTGCTGATGACTGAGCATGATGGCATCCTCTATAGTAAGAGCAGCATGGGGAATACGTGGTATATCTTTTGAATAAGCCATCACACCAGTATGTGGTGTGTAAAGTGTAGATGAACCAACGGACCGTATGAGACTAGCTACGGCCCCATATTTTGCAGCCTCAATGGCGCCTTTATAGCGGTATTGTACAGTTTCGCCATAACTGGTGAAAGGTGCATTGAATAACACGATCTTTCCCTTAACCTTATCTTTGATCGTTTCAAGCTCAGCGAAACTATCAACCACCACTACCTCACTGCGAATACCATGCTTCGGTGTACCAACACTGCCGCCCAAGCCCAAAATTGCCAGATCTTTTTTGAAGGGCTTGATTAAATGGGCTGATTCCTCGCCCCTAACCCAAGCCGGCACTTTTACCGGCTCTCCTTTGATTACATCAAAACCATCCTGATGCATTTCGCCTATAATCCAATCCAGGGCATATTCTAGGTTTTTCGAACCGCTGAACCGGGGGCCAAAAGTGTTGCAAAGATAACCAAGCTGCTTGTATGCGCCGCTGTCTGCGAGCGCTGCTGCAATCAATTTATTTGCTTGTGTGCTGTAATCAGCGGCAATGGAACCGCCCAAAGTATGGTGTGAGATTAGTGAGAACACCAGTACGCTGCGGATTAGTTTTATCAAATGATTCTTAATTATGCAAATACTTGCGATTTTAATCACTATTATTATTGATAAAGTTTACCACTAGGCGGGCAAGTTCTGGCCCTTTTTCCTCTTGTAAAAAATGTCCAGCACCATTGATGGTTGCGTGCGACTGGCCGCGCGTGCCAGGTATTAGTTTCTGGAAATAACCATCGCCGCCGACAGTAATAGGATCAGAATCACTGAAAGCAGTCAAAAATGGCTTATCCCATTGTTTCAACACATCCCAGGCTTTGCGGTTGGGTTCGGAAGCGGGATCGCTCGGGCTTGTTGGGACCAACATGGGGAAGATCCGGGCACCAGCCTTGTATTCTTCACTTGGGAACGGAGCATCATAGGCGTCCCGCACTTCTGCGCTCATTTTTGCCACACAGCCCGATGCAATAATCTTGCCAACCTTGAACACAGGCGTATTCTGGGAAAATTGCTGCCACTGGATGAACGCTTCTGGCGTTTTATATTCGCCAGTGGGCAAGAATGTATTGGCCGCTACAATGCGCTTGAATCTATTCTCATGTTCCGCAGCAATGCGCAGGCCGATCAAGCCACCCCAATCCTGACCGAAAAGTGTAATATGCTTAAGATCCAGTTCCTGGACCAAAGCTGTCATCCAATCTACATGTTTTTGATAAGTGTAATCTTCCTGATTGGCTGGCTTATCAGATTTACCAAAACCCACCAGATCCGGTACGATAACTCGATGTCCAGCATCTACGATTATTGGTATCATTTTACGGTATAGATAGGACCAAGAAGGCTCCCCATGAATAAGCAAAACCGTTTCACTATCACTTGTGCCTTCATTTAGGTAGTGAATCCGAACCTCGTCACATTGTAGATAATGCGGTTCAAAAGGATAATCTGGCAAATCAGAAAATCTGTCTTCGGGTGTACGTAAAATTTTCATTTTCTCAAACGCCTCCTTACTTTATACCAAAAGAAAATAATGCTGGTACCGGACAGAATCATTCCCAGATCTTCCTGCTGGTGTTACCACATACCTACTAATCGGTCATCGGACGGAGTAAACATAACATCATTGCATACCGCTGCAAAAACAAATAATCCAAGCACCAGAAAAAAACAGCCGGTCATAAATATTAATTTACGAGCTTTATTATTGGTGATAAGGATCAGCTCCGTAACTTTTCCATAAGCAGGGATCCAGATACATCAATCTGGATTATTTATGAATCCTTCTTTTTAAAATCACATCCAGTTTGCACAACCAAGGTGACCCTTCAGTTCCGCATCCCCATAGTTCAGAGCATTTCTCCCTTTTCGAATCCATCTAATTGATAAATCTTTATTGAGAATAACGATCGCAGGCATGATTTCCTCTGGTGATAAAATTAAGTCCAGTTTTTTTGCGATAGAAAAATTTTGATCAGGAATGAACGGGAAAGGAAACTCCGTATTGAATTTTACTCCCTGCACAGCTTCATTGCTGCCGGGAGATAGTACCAAAAAACTAGCATTGCATTTTTCGAAATCACCCAGTTGTTCCTTAATTCTGAGCAATTGTTGCCGACAGACTGGACACCAGGTTGCTTTTATGGTTACGATAATCATGATGTGCTCTTTTGCCAATGCTTCAACATCAATTTCATTCCCTGCAGACGAAGTAACCGTTGCTGGAAAATAAATTTCCAGTTTGGTTGAATCCATCTCAAAACTTGATCCAAATACAATACCCCAAAAAAATATTGCACTGAATTTGATTTTGTGTGTCAAGATGCTCTTTTTCATACTATTTGACCAAAAGCATTTTTCTCGCCTGATAATAATTGCCGCTGGAGATGCGGGCGATATAAATACCGCTGGGATAATTAGTCCCATCCCATTCTACGCTGTGTTCACCACTAGACAATTTTTTACTGATTAGTGTCGTTAGTTCAGCACCATGAATATCATAGACCTTTATACTTACAAATTCTGAATTTGGGATAGAGAAATTTACTGTTGTCGCGGGATTAAAAGGATTGGGGTAGTTGTAAGAAAAACTGTAATGACCAGGTATTAGATCTGGTGGAACCACGCTAAGCGGGTTGGAGTTCACATAAATTTCGTATTGCTGGATATCGGTCTGTCCCGTACCATAAACCACTTCATTACCCAATTCAAAGTCGGCAAAATATTCGTCAGAATTAAGCATACCTTGACTGACAAGGTGATTCACAAAATGGTGAACTCCCAAAACTCCACTGTATTGGGGTTCAGCTGATATAAATGCGAAATAGGTCCATGAATCCCAATTGGCTTGGTAAAGATAATAATCGAAACCATCAAAGGTAACTGTACCGATTATATTTCCCGCAGGACCAATAAGATTGTTGTCCATCCAGATCATTACTTCGGTAGTAATTCCTGTTTCAGATGACATTGAATCAGTAGTTACCCAGAATTCGAAGGCCAAGTTGTACGATCCTGTAGCTACCATATCCAGGTTATAGGCCACGTAAAATTCATCCAGGTTTTGGATCTTGATCGGCAGTGCCGCATTTGTGGAACTGCTGTTCCAGGGTTTTTTGCCAAAAATCACTTCCGGGTACGCCTTGACATCCGAGTTGCCGGTGGGCCAATCCCAATTCCAGCCAAATTGTATATCCTCTCCGGTTCCAGTCCGATAGATACACTGGCTGAAATCCGTGATACTGCCCTGACCCCAAACATTATTCTCCACTAGATAACTCCCAACTGCAAACTGGGACCAGCTATTACAGTTAAATGTCGTATCCTGAGCCCTCGTCAATACCGCAGTAAAAAATAATACAAAAGCTATTTTCATTGATTTTTCTTACCGACTGTAAATCTGGGAAAGAATTGACCAGTTGAATTCATGTAATTCTTGTATTCAGAACCAAATTTCTCAAGCATATGTTTTTCTTCTTTTTGGATATGCCAAGCCCAAAATATATGGATTGGGATTATAAATATTATTAAGAGCCAAGATTTGTAAACCATGGCCATGATCCCAGTCCCGCTCCAGATAAACGCTGCGTAAATCGGGTGTCGTACATATTGATACGGCCCAGCGGTGATCAGAGTCTTGGCGCGTGCTGAAGGCGGTAAAATAATGTGACTCCATACAAGTAATAATGTCGCATCAATACTAAACAGCACAATTAGGATATAGCGAAATGTTGGTGCAATACGCATTTCTGGAATAGATGTCCAAACGCTGACCTGTAATGCTACAACCCACAGCAATACGGTTGTTAATACACCAGTGGGACCAGAACCAAATATATTTTTATATCTGCCAGTCATTTATTTGAAATTATCAGTTTTATTATAGATAACATTTCCACTTTTGACAACTATTTACAATAATACATTGTTAACATCCATGAATTATTTTATGATATTTAACCTGCAAGTGTATATTCGTTACAATCAAAATGATAACTAAATGATAAGCAATTAATTTATGGCCGTTAAAATCGTAACCGAAATACCTGGGCCGAACTCATTGAACCTGGCTAAAAGACGTTCAAAAAGTGTTTCCAAAGGGCACGGTACAGTATGCGACGTATATATTAAGGAAGCAAATGGATCTATATTGAAGGATGTTGATGATAATGTGTTCATCGATTTTTCTGGTGGTATTGGTACGATTAACGTGGGCCATTCCCATCCTCGGGTAATAGCTGTTATTAAAAAGCAGCTAGAGCGCTACCTGCATACCTGTTTTACTGTGGCACCGTACGAGAGCTATATCGAACTCGCTGAAAAATTATCTGATCGGATACCCACTTCCGAAGCATGCAAAGCTGCTTTTTTTAATTCTGGCGCCGAGGCTGTGGAAAATGCGGTAAAGATTTCACGATCTTATACGGGAAGGACAGGCGTGCTGGTATTTAGTGATGCATACCATGGCCGTACTCTCATGACCATGACCATGACCTACAAGGAAGATCCTTATAAAAAAGGATTCGGTCCTTTTGCCCCAGAAGTGCATCGCTTACCATATCCTGCTGAAGGAATCGAATTGGATCTTAATAATATTTCATTTAATCCTGAACAAATTGCCTGTGCTGTAATTGAGCCTGTTATTGGTGAAGGTGGTTTTATACCAGCTTCCAAATCAGGACTGTCTGGATTGAGAAATTTTTGTACAAAACATGGTATTGTATTGGTTATCGATGAAGTTCAAACTGGCTTTGGTCGAACAGGAAGCTTTTTTGCAATAGAACAATTTGGCGTAAAACCAGACCTTATGACGATAGCCAAATCTATTGCCGGCGGCCTACCTTTAAGCGGTGTAGTAGGCCTGGCAAAAATCATGGATGCTGTCCATATTGGCGGGATTGGCGGCACGTACAGCGGGAATCCTGTAGCCTGTGCGGCAGCATTGGCCATCTTAGATATCATGGATCAAGAAAAATTACCAGAACGGGCCATCAAAATCGGAAAAAAGGTGCGGGCTCAAATAAATAGTATTATACCAGACTGTCCCTGGATAAAGGAAGTACGTGGTCTTGGTGCCATGATTGGTATCGAAATTGTAAACCAAGAATCTAGTGCTGCGGATAAAGACAGAACTAACCGAATACATAAATATGCCCTAGAGCATGGTCTTATCATGATCACTGCTGGAACCCACGGAAATGTGGTACGTACCTTAATGCCCCTAACGATTGATGATGATACACTTGATGAAGGTCTGGACATATTAACCGCAGCGTTAGCACATGCTTAATGGGAAAGATTAATAATGGGTAAAACTTTACAATTTCAAACCATTGGTGAACGTGGTAACTGGGTAGACGATGAATGGGTTCCCGCTCAGGAAGGAAAAACAATCAGTATAGTTTCCCCTTATTTCGATAAAGAAATCGCTACTGTGCCTGATTCAAGTAAAGCTGATCTTGATGCAGTCGTAAATAGGGCACAAGAAGCTTTCCCTGGCTGGGCAGCTACCAATATCCAGGATCGAGCTAAGGTCATGGTTCGTTTTAAAACACTTATGGAAAATGACATGGATAATCTGGCCGAGTTAATTGCCTTAGATAACGGTAAAACAGTCGCAGATGCCCAGGGTAGCATCCAGCGTGGTATTGATGTAATAGAATATGCCACTTCTTTGCCCAAGGTATTAAAAGAAGAATCCTCGGAAGTTAGCCCCGGCATCATTTGTACAATGACGCATGCACCACTTGGGATTGTAGCCGGGATTACTCCTTTTAACTTTCCGGTAATGGTACCACTGTGGATGATTCCTCTAGCAATAACCACGGGCAATTGTTTCATTTTTAAACCTTCAGAGCAAACACCCTTGGCAGGTCTTAAAATTGCTGAATATTTAAAAGAAGCTGGATTACCAACAGGAGTGTTCAGCATTGTGAATGGTTCTCGGGAAGCGGTAGAAGGAATTTGTGATCATTCGCATATTAGTGCAGTTGCCTTTGTTGGTTCATCACAAGTTGCAAAAATAGTCTATACTCGTTCAACAAAAGCGGGTAAACGTGCTCTTTGTTTGGGGGGAGCTAAAAATCATATTATAATTGTACCTGATGCGGATAAAGATTCTACCGCAAAGGGATTATTGGGTAGTTCTATGGGTAGTGCTGGCCAGCGCTGCATGGCCGCCAGTGTAGCTATTGGTGTGGCTGATATAGATCCTATTATTGATCAATTAATAGAAGAAACAAACTCGTTTCAATTAGGTAAGGACATGGGTACCATTGTTAGCAAACAGGCTTTGGAACGTATAATAAATTATATAAATGAAGCAGAAAAAATGGGAGCCAAATTATTAGTGGATGGTCGCAATTTCACTCCACCTGCCAAGTATCCAGACGGTTACTGGATAGGCCCAACAATCCTTGATGGAGTAGATCTAGAATGGCCCTGCGCGAAGGAAGAAATCTTTGGTCCCGTATTGTCCATAATTAGAGTGGACACAATTGAAGCTGCTTTAGAAATAGAGAATAATAACCAATACGGCAATGCAGCGGTTGTGTTTACAACTTCCGGTCAGGTAGCGCAAACCATTGCTGAACACGCATCAGCAGGTATGGTCGGAGTAAATATTGGTGTACCTGTACCGCGAGAACCATATAGTTTTGGAGGTTGGAATGAATCCAAATACGGCCATGGTGATATCACTGGCCGCAGTGGTGTGGATTTCTGGACCAATCTAAAAAAAGTCACAGCTCGCTGGCCAGAATCCACGGATACCTGGAGAAAATACTTTTAATAAAATTCAAACCACTTCAGGTCCAGGTCAGGCCATTCACCTTCTTCAGCCTGATCTGTTCTTTCCGGCCAGTTTCGTTTTCCACTCCAATGATCAATCTTTATCCGGTAAACAGATGTTTGTTTCATTTCATTATTGGTAATCGGCCTATAATCTTTTCCCGAATCCATCTCACCAAAATATTTTTGCAATAACCCATTTAGTTTTTCCCTTTTTTCATCCAAGCTTTTAATTACCTGCACTTGCCCAAAGGCCATAACACTTTCATACTGGATACTTTTTTCCAAGGGTATGTTGGACGGCAATAACCGGCCAGAACTAAAACATTCGAAACAGACCTCTAAATAATTATCCGCATTAAATCTGATGCGACCGAATGCATTCGAATGAAAATAAATCTCGTGATTTTCTTCAGAATACCAGAATGTTGTTGGTATAACAAAGGGCTGGTTACCATCTCTGGTGGCAATGTGTCCAAATTGGGTTTTATGTAGAAAGTTGATAATCCATTCGTCATCCATTTCTAGTTCTTGCTTCCGCGATTGATTAATAGGTTTTTTATTTGGATCATAACTCATACTGAAAATTAGTTCCATTGGAAATTGATTGTATCATACCAAAAGGTACAAATATCATTACCCCATAGTTTATGGGGAATATTATTTTAGTGGTTGCACTGGTATAACCTGCACCAAAACTGCTCCTTGTTTGATCATATCCAAGTCCTAGACCCTACGTAATGCGAAAGGTCCAGCAGTTAATTCAAACAACGAGTTAGAATCTTTTCTTTCCTCCAACAATAGGATTACTACATATAGAATATTTGATTTACCAAGCCCAGGATAATGCGTTCGGTTAGTTTTTAGTACATTTTACGACAAGGCTTCTGGATTTTAGGTATATCAAATGTTTCGTTAAGAACGGTGGCAAAAAATTACAGAAAACGAAATCTTGTGGTACAAATCCTGCTTCCTCCAATAACGAGTATAATTCATTTTTTGAGAACTTGTGTTTGTGGGGATTCTCAAATTTCAATCTGAGTAAAAAATAAAGGATTTGTAAAATAGTGATGTCACCCCGGATTCTCTCCTGCGGTATTGCAATCACAAAAGTGCCCTTGTCCTTTAACATCCCTCTGATATTTACCAAAAGATCTTTAGGGTGGTCCACATGTTCCAAAACATGTGAATTTATTATGATATCAAATGAGGATTTATACTTCTCGAAAAATTTCGGGCTAATCAGTTCTGCTGCTATTCCTTTGCTTTTACAGGCGGCTATGGCTGCGGTATTTATGTCCGCACCCATTATATTACATCCATAGGCCTGTTTTACAAATGAAGCGTGCCTACCCGTGTTGCAGCCATAATCGAGAACATTACTATTTTCATCTGCAGCGGCAAACTTGATGATGCTTTTATTTTCGTACTTTCCGAAGCGCAGGATTTTTGTGCTTATCCAAAAAGAAAGATCCATGACTTTGGTATAAAAACGATCATATGGCAAAACTTTAATCATCTTTGGAAATACGTTTAATTATTTTATGGCGGGTTATTAATTAAAATCAATTTATTAGAATTTATGGGTAACCGGGTAGTCCTTTATCCAGTTCTTGTAGTATCAATCGATTAATTGGTTTTTTGATTGGATTGGATTGCATCGCATACCAAATTTAATCCTGATGAGATCCCATTTACCATTTAGAGTTGCTATTTTATAGTATCAATTTTTCTAGCATTTTCTTGTGGTGATTTAGTGCATAATA
>Ga0208765_1001310_pt1 | contig 15193 bp, 11 predicted proteins | sample ETNtaG_2_FD_185783 | JGI IMG/M metagenome (GOLD analysis project Ga0208765, IMG submission 185783) | Marine microbial and viral communities from oxygen minimum zone, Eastern Pacific Ocean - ETNP201406SV203 (SPAdes) (version 2) | ecosystem: Environmental > Aquatic > Marine > Oceanic ... | reverse complement strand
TCTCTGAATCGGGTTGGACTAGGGGGCAATCACACCTTGGTAAGATCCTTCAGAGCATCCAAGGATTTCTTGATTTTATCTTCAAAGCTCACAACTAAATCTTCAATGGCTTGCACGCTATTCTTCGCATTCGTGGTCTTTGTCTTTAGGTCTGAGAATCCCTTGAGATCGGTTATGACCTGATCGACCTGCTTGTTGATTGCATCCGCATCGATGGTCTTCGTGGCGCTTAGATGTTCAGCGATGAGTTTCGCTCTAATTGTAACATATGCGACCTCAAGTGACACCCAAGCGGACAGATCATCGTTTTCCTCACCAGCAGTCCAATCTACGACCGAGATGGTGTCCTTTCCAGCATTGACATTAGAGAGCATACTCTGTGTAACGCCTCTTGCCTTGCGAGTCATCACTCCGATGCCTGCGTCGGCTGTGCGTGCCTCCCTGCCTCGCTTGGCCTCAGCAGATATTGCTGTCATGCCTATTCCCCCTGACTTCGCCTCGATAGCGATAGTGAGATTGCCAGGGTTGTCAATCCGAATTAAGATGTCTCCGGCCTTGACGAGGCTGCCTTTAACGACGTCGCCGCCAGTGTGTGTAATCTCATCATTCCACTTCGATGCTGCCGCGATTTGTTTGAGTGCCTCTAGAGTATCATTCTCAAAGTAGACACCCTTGTGGGTACTCTTGTCTTTGAGGTCCTTGATCTCATCGTCTTTTTGCTGTAGAATTTCATCGACATTCAGTGCTGTACGAATGTCCTGCATTTGAGTGTCAATGTCCTGCTTCAGGGCTGTAATCGTATTCTGTTGCCTTTTCAAAAATAGACTCAAGGGGGAGCCATCATCTGCCAAATCTAGCGCACTAGTGACCTCAGTCTCAATGCCGTCAAACTTCTCTTGCAGGACAGCTGTGACACGATTAGGGACACTCTTTGCTTTTTCTGGATTTGAAATATCATCAAATATGGAATCCAACCGATTTTTCAATTGTCCATCTTCTCCGAATGTGGAATTTAGGCGGTGGGCAAGTTCAGATTCTTTGCCTGTCAATTTAGTTTTGATCAGTGTATCAAGGGCCGTTGTGAAGTTACTATCGAATGCGCCATACTTGTCAGTCATTTGATCTGCAGTGTTGTTAAGGACAGCCTCAATCCTTTCAGTTGAAAGTGTGAATTCGCCACCCTCGATTGACAGCATCCCGATTTTTATTGCTCGAACCAAGTAACCTCGTAACTTTTCTTCAGTAGATCTATAATTTTCAGGGACCTTATTTAGGATGCTCTCTGGAACGTGTAGCATATACCCCTCCGAATAATCGGGCATAGTGCTGGTTTTTGCTGCTGTCATTTTTTCACGAGTAATGCGAATATCGCTTCCATCGTCTGTGTACTGTTCTGTCATGTCCGACTCTGATACCCGGAGGTATTTGAAGAAGGCGTTTCAAATTCTCCAACATCTGTATCCACATCGTGATGAAGTAGAGGCGTGCGTCAAGGTAACATGCGCGTGCGCAAGGTGGCCATCCTCGGAGCCAGTGGGCTCGTAGCACAGCGTTTTCAGCAGCGACTTGCAAATCATCCTTGGCTCAAACTTGTGGCCGTTTACGGGTCACCACGCACGGCGGGATCAAATCTGGAGGGATTGGAGTGGCACCTGCCAGAACCAAGACCCAACATTCCTTCGATGGAGATTCGGAGTATGGATTCACTCATGGATGACGTTGAAGATTTCGAAGTTGTGTTCAGCGCTCTGCCATCTGAAGTCGCCGTCACTATTGAGAAGCCACTCGCTGAAAAGGGTCTATTCGTATTCAGTAATGCCAGCACTCACAGAATGGATGATGATGTCCCCCTCATCGTAGCGGATCTCAATCCACATCACCTCCTCACCCTTGGCGATGGTGATTCGAGTACCGGATTCGTCGCATGCAGTACCAATTGCACCATTGTACCTGCTGCCTTACCACTCAAACCTCTATGGGATTTTATTGGACTAGATGGTGTTTCAATCGCAACCGAACAAGCCCTTTCAGGAGGTGGCATAGACTTACTCACCAGTTATCGAGAAACCAATGAACATTCTACCGACATCCCTGGAGAAGCAGAGAAAATGAAAGAGGAATGTTTGAGTCTTCTTGGACGTGCCCAAGTAGATGGTGTGAAACTCGCCAATCTACCGGTGCAGGTGACCGTTCGACGTGTGGAACGGGAATACGGACATATCGTCAACGTCATCGCAGATTTACACACTGAGAAAAGTGAGCAAGAGGTTCGTGAATGGATGGAAAATTATCGTTCTCGACCCCAAGCATTGAATCTACCATCGGCACCCACGACACCATTCATTTTTGTGGACGAACTAATCCCCTCTTCAATGGAAGATCCCGCCACTAATCTCAAAGCCGGTATGGCTGTTAGAATTAGTGAATTTGAGGTAGAATCTGACATGGTTTCCTTCCGAGCTTGGTCGGAGAATACAATCCGTGGAGCCGCTGGAGGAACCGTCTTGTTGGCCGAGTTGGCTCTGGCTGAGGGGTTGCTGGGCGAATGAGGGCCATCCTCAAGTGCTCGATAGACTGACGATACGATATGGGCGAGGTTGAGATTGTCGAATCCGGCTCACTCGATGGTCTGACCAACGGTTGGGAGCAATACGGAGCACGCACGCGTATCATGATGCTCGGTGCACGCGCTGATAGACATGCACTTCGAAATCATGGTCGAACTGTGGCCATAGAAGAATCAGCGGTTTCCGTCTTCCATCGGCCGCGTGCAGAAAGGGAAGATATTGAGGCAATTGGTCTCGAACATGCGCTTGCATCCTTCCAATTTGTCGATGTAGCAATGGCTGATCTCGGACGATGGATGCAACCCCTCATCGGACAAGGATGGGTACGCGGTGAAGTGCAAATCGTTCCCTCTAGTGACTCTTCATTTGAGGATGAAAACTGGGCTTGCTTCCATCACCCCGCCATACCACTCCCTGAGCAAATTCCTCTTTCGGAATCACCTTCTTCGATGGCAAGAAAGGCGTTCGTAACCCACCCCGGGCCGATTTTGGATGTTGCCTCCGATTCTGCAATGGAGGATTTGGCAGCATCGATGATTAGCGAAATATCACAAACGATGGACGAGGAAGAGCCTGCACTTGCACCCGTTGAAGAAGTGGCTGCTGAACTCGAACCTGTTGCTGAACCGATTCCAATGACTGAAGAAGAGTTGCCGCCGGTATCTGCACCTCAACCTGAATCTCCACTTGAGTCCGAAATGCGCCAAGTCATTTCGCTACTCGTTGCCGGTGGTCAAGAAATGGGTGACATCATGGAACATCCGCAATTCATCGAAGTGAGTGAGAGAGCGGCCGCGGCTGGTGTCGATGTGTGGGGAATGTTCGTTCGCTTATCCGAGGAATCCTGACCGATGCACAGAGCCACCTTCATAGGGGGCCGATGTAACCGATGGCTTGTTCCCCATGGTCTTCTGTACCGATTGTGCACAACAACAAGAGGATGAACAGAAATTTTGCCGCTTCTGCGGGGAACGATTGCCTGGAGCCACTTTGATTCAACAACTTCGTGAAGAGTCTGCCAATATCAAGGCACAAAAGACTGGTGAGGTCACTCAAACACAACAAGCCAATCTCGCAACTCTCAAAGCGATTGAACTCGCAAGACAGCAGGGATTCAACGGTCAGTCTTGATGGGCTTTGCCAACCTCGGACCTTTCATGCGCTTGCGACACCTTGCGATGGCGCTGTCAAATCTACCCTCTCATCCACAGCACGATGTTTCGCTTGAACAATACGCGACTGAGGGGGATTTCGCGGCGCGTTGGATTGCAGAGATTGTTGAACGCGGAGATCTTGATGAAGAGACAAGAGTGGTTGACTTGGGAGCTGGAAACGGCATCTTGGGAATTGGATGTCAACTGGCTGGCGCCGGTTCAACCCTATTGGTCGAAAAAGATGAAACCTGCCAACATGATTACGATGGTGTGGATTGGTTGATTGGTGACATCACAGAATGGGATGGAAGCAATGTCGATTTGATTATCATGAATCCACCCTGGGGTGCACAAATTGCAATGGCAGATCGTCCATTCTTGGAGGCCGCATTCAATTCCAATGCGGTGGTTGTCTACCTATTACATTCTGCCAAAGCAACGCATGTTCAACCGCTTGCAGAATCACTGAATTGGAAGGGGGAAGAGGTCTTGAGTGGGACATTCAGACTTCCCGCCCAGTATGAGCATCACCGCTCTCGAGAAGGGAGCACGAAAGTCACTGTTTGGCGCTTCAGCCGCAACTAGAGTTGGGCGGCGCCTTCAAATGGGGGACGCAGGTCGCCGAGTTGTGCGAAGCGGTCCCCCGTAGGGGACCGGGTTAGCGATAGGAGCGTGAAGCGAAATGACATCTCCCGCAAATGTGGGAACATTCGTCGTGCCAGGCACGGCGGTTCTGAAGAATGACGATGATAGCCTTGGCCGTGGAGTGGTCGAAGCAAGAGACGGTGTAGTGGCCACAGTTGTGGGTACTCTCAACCGAGAAGATGGTGTACTTTTCGTCGACCAACAAACAGATCCGATTCGAGAAATCGAAATCGGAGATGTTGTCATTGGAGAAGTGAACAGAATCAATGCCAAAACTGCGGAAATCAAAATCCTTCATGTCGAAGGAAAGCCCGTTCGAACTCTGCCAGCAACACATCTATTCGCCGATATTTTCGTCGCGAAAATTGTCGACAAATTCATGCCGAGCCCCGGTGATGCCATGCGAAAGCGTGACTTGATTCGAGCGAAAATCGAGCAACTCAGCCCGATGCTTCGAGCAGAATGTCGATCTCATTCAGATCTTGGTATCATCAAAGCCATTTGTCCTGCCTGTGGAGAACATCTTGTCACTTCGAGTGCTGAACCCGATGTGAATGTCGTTTGTGAGCGATGTGATTACGTTGGCTTCCGAGCCCTTTCAAACGGATTTGGGCATGGATACCTTATCCCTGAAGACAGCACAATCTCCGAACTCAACAGAGATGGGGAACGCTGGTCCAATGCATCGATGGCTTTTATCTCAAAGGATGGTGAAAGACCGTATCTTTCACCACTCTCCGATCACCGTCGTGGAAGTGTGCATTCGACACCAAAGGATGTCGCCAAATTCCTCGGTGGATTGCAACAAGGAGGAAGAGGAGGCGGTCGAGGTGGAGGCGGTCAACGTCCCCGACGAGAAATGCACGCGGCGAAATGCACGATGTGTGGAACCGATACCAAATTGCCCTTTGAACCAACACCGGGCATACCAGCACGATGTTCACCATGCAAAGAAAAGGTCGACAATGGGAATGCGAGCAAGGAAGAATTGGCTGCAGAACGAGAAGTTCTCAACAAGGCCCGCGAATCTGCAAAGGAAACCATGGGCATGAAGCTCTTCATCGGAGGCTTGCCATACGCTACAACTGAAGAGCAACTGACTGAACTGTTTGTTGCTCACGGTGAACTCAAGGAAGTTCATATCGCCAAAGACAAAGAAACGGGCAATAGCAAAGGGTTCGCATTTGTCACTTACAAGTCATACAAAGAAGGAGAAGCCGCCATTGAAGCACTCAAAGGAACCAAAATTGAGGGGCGGAAACTAACCATTCAAGAATCCAAACCAAAGGGTGGCCGAGACCGAGGTGGTCGTGGTGGTGACCGTGGTGGTGGTCGGCGTCAAAACGATCGAGGAAGAGGGCGTCGCGATCGCCGCTGAGGTGATTTCCTGGCGTGGCTTGTTATCGATGGATACGAGGATGAACCGGCCGCATTTGGTGTGCCGCCATACGTCGGTTTTCATGTTCGATATATCTGCGGAGTGTTCGAAAGTCGAAGTGTCGAATACGACTACATTACCATCGATCAATGGCGATTGGGGCGCCGACCTGATTTGATGAATCTAGATGGGATTGTCCTCATTGCTGGTGCGGTTGTTCCTGGAAAATATCTGAGAGGAACTCCAATCAGTTTGCGTGAAACCGACGAGTTGGTGAAAACCCTCCCTCCAAACATTCCTTTCTTCGCAGGAGGATGGGCCATCCGTGGTTGGAAACAACAAGGCTGGCAACCTCTTCGGAAGAATCTGCACCTCTGTGTTCAGGACACCGATGCAACGCTTTCTTGGTATCTTTCAACCGGCGAGTTTCGTCATCAAAGGCGAACCGATGTTGAATGGACAGCTTGGGCACAAGCCGGAGCGGTTTCAAAAGCCGTATCGGAACATCCCGATTTATCTGGACCACTGACATATGAGGTCGAAGTTTACCAGGGTTGTGTCCGTTACAAGCGAGGGTGCAAATTTTGTATCGAACCCAAGAAAGGTGTCCCTATTTGGCGAACCCCTCACGACGTCATTACCGAAGTTTCCCGAGCCCTTGACAAAGGAGTCAAGCATGTTCGACTTGGAGGCATGACCGATGTCTACACCTACATGGCAGAAGGTGTTGTCGAGATGGAATATCCAATTCCAAATCCTGAACCTTTGGCTGAACTATTGCACGGATTGCGAGAAGACGAACGACTGGAGACATTGCATGTTGACAATGCAAACCCTTCGATAATTGCTGAACATTTGGAGCCATCAACCGAGATTACCAAAACGCTCATTGAGACACTCTCAGATGGTTCCGTGCTATCCTTTGGATTGGAATCAGCGGATCCAGCAGTTCATGAGGCAAATTGGTTGAACTGTGATGCTGAACAATTGAAAACTGCAATTCGCCATATCAATCAATACGGCAGAGAACGAGGGGCGAGAGGTTTGCCAAAACTTCTACCTGGACTCAACTTCATCGCGGGTTTGAATGGCGAAACTGCCACAACCTATCAAATGAACAAGGATCTCTTGGCATCGATTCGCCACGAGGGATTGTGGTTACGAAGAATCAACATCCGGCAGGTACAGGGTGAAAATTTCCAAGAAATTCCAACTGAACACTTCTCAGATTTCAAATCGTGGACTAGAGATCAAATCGATTCACCATTGCTGAGGGAATTATTCCCGCTGGGGCAATTGTTGACGGATGTAACGTGGGAATCCCACGATGGTCGAATTCGACTACCTGCTCATTTGGACGAGAGCCGTCGTGATTCAGAAATCCATGGCAAAGCCGGCATCACATTTGGCCGCCAAATTGGGGCTTATCCAATTCTGATTGGGGTTCCATACCTCATTCCACTTGAAACTCAAGGTGATATTCTTGTAACCGGTCACGGAGCGAGATCAATCACCGGTATTGAAACAAATCTAGACATGAATACTGTCAATCAGAAGCAATTGGTTGCCATTCCTGGAATCGGTGAAAAATCTGCTTGGAATCTAATTTCTGCCCGTGTCAAAGAAGCCCGTAATGAACGTCGATTTGGTAGTTTGGAAGCATGGTTTGAAGCCGCAGGCGCTGAAATTCCAGCATTAGCACATCAAATATTGGAGGTATGAAATTGGTTCGCGAATTAATTCGTCTAGAGGATGTACATCGTGCATTTGGTGCGGTTACGGTTCTCGATGGCATCAATTTACGAATTGAAGATGGGGATCGAATTGGTGTAGTCGGTCACAATGGTGCTGGCAAAACGACTCTTCTTCGAACCATTTCTGATCAAGACCAAGATGTGGGTGACATCACATTTGCCCCGGGTCTCAGAATCGCCTACCTCACTCAGGTTCGTGACATCGATGAAAATGCGACACTGGAAGAAGAATTGAACCGCCGGGGTCACCAATTCAAAGAACTTGTAGAAGAAATTTCTAGCATTGAAGAACAAATGGCTGAACCGTCATTTTACGAAGGTGATTGGCAACCGGTTCTCGATCGATATTCAGAGTTACAGGCGCTCTCCGCACGATCGGGAGGCACCGATGTTGCCGGACATGCAAAGAACATTCTCAATGCGTTGGAATTGGGCCATCACCCACTGGACATGCCTTTGGCCAAATTATCAGGTGGGGAGCGAGCAAAGGTTGCACTGGCACGACAATTGGTTGGTTTGGGCGAAATTGATGTCTTCTTCCTTGACGAGCCAACAAATCATCTCGATTTGCCCACCCTTCAGTGGTTGGAAACATTTCTGACAAAATTCCAAGGTTCCCAACTGATTGTCAGTCACGATCGATTTTTCTTGGACCGGATATGCACACATATCCTTGAGATTCACGATGGTCACACTCGTGGATACGCTGGGAACTATACCGCATTCCTACAACAAAAAGTACTGTTCTTGCAGACTCTTGATGATCGAATAAGCAAATGTGAAAAGGAAATCAAACGGCTTACAGGGGCTTTACAATCAATGAAAAGAGCAAATAAATTTGATAAATCTATATCTCAGAAACACAAGATGCTTTCACGTTCACAACGGGAGCTAAAATGGCTGAAAACATTGAAGCCAAGTGAGCGAAGAGAACTTCAATTCGATTTACAATCAACTGAAAAATCCAGCCTTGATGTCTTGGACTTTAGAAATGCTTCACTAAAATTTGAGGGCCTGCAAAATCCGATTCTGAACAAGGTGGAAATCGGAGTAAGGCGCGGCCAGAAAATAGGCATTGTCGGAGCCAATGGAGCAGGGAAAACCACTTTACTTCGAATTATCAATGGAGAAATCGAACTTGATGAGGGTGTTATCGATGTACGCCCCGGGGTAGAAATTGGTTACTTCCACCAAGATCACCGAACACTTGATTTTGATTTGACACCGATTGAACAAGTCCAAAAATTGAAACCACGGATGGAATATGCCAAAATCCGTGCCATGTTAGGACAATTCCAATTTACACCCGAAATGGTATCTACACAATTGAATAAACTCAGTGGGGGTGAACGTGCTCGAATCGCAATGCTGAAATTACTCCTTGAGGACAATAATATGTTGCTCTTAGATGAACCAACCAATCATCTTGATACGGATGCAAAAGAAGCACTGGAAGAGACTTTGAACAATTATGATGGTTGTATTCTAACCGTCAGTCACGACCGATGGTTTCTCGACAAAGTGTGCGATACGATTTGGGAATTGCCAGGAGATGGCACAATCCGAGTGTACCCCGGAAATTACTCGGACTATCTTCGACGAACAACCAAGGCGTGAGAATGATGCAAGCGGTCAAGCAGGCGGCGGAAACACTCCGAGATGCGGCCACTGCGCTGATGCCGGCTCTGCTCAAGGATTGCAAGCAAATTGATTGGATTTACAACCCGTTGGATTATGCTTGGGCACCCCATCAAGAATGGATTCAGAGATTTGCTGGTAATGGGGCGACCACCTTGCTGGTCGGTATGAATCCGGGCCACGGTATGGGGAACACAGGTGTACCATTTGGATGCCCGGAACAAGTGAAGGATTTTCTTTCGATTACGGACCTTGAGGTGCATCACCCCTCCCCAAGTCATCCAAAGCGAACCGTGTATGGTCTTGAATGTCCGAAACCTGAAGTGAGTGGACGGCGAATTTGGTCGTTTCTCGCTGAACATTATGATTCACCCGAAGAGGTCAGTAAACACATCTACATCGTCAATCATTGCCCACTCTGGATGTTTAATGAGGCTGGACAAAATATCACACCTGACAAATTAACTGGACGTGCTGCAAAGCAACTGAAGGCGATTTGTGATCAACATCTACGGACGGTGGTCGATGAAATGGGGATTACGCGCGTCATTGGCGTTGGAAGATATGCACAGAGACAAGCGGCTGAAATATTCAGTGAAATCGAAGTTGACTGGGTGCCTCATCCAAGTCCAGCATCACCCTTTGCCAATCGGAATGGTGGTGCTGATTGGAGGGCTGCTTTCGCTGATGTGTTGCGAATTTAAGGGCTCAATCCGTCGGGGAGAACGTTAAGTGAGGCCTTCGGGCCTACTCTGCACATGATAACCCCCCAATACCTGTTCGATAATGCCGAAAAATATGGTGATATGCCAGCCATGTCAACAAGAAAAGGAGAGGCTCAGAGAGGCGTCCCTTGGGAATGGAACACCGATTCATGGTCGCAGGTTCTATCCAAGACATTGGCCATCGCAAAGTCCCTACACACACTCGGCTACGAAAAGCATGACAAACTCAGTATATACTCATACAATCGGCCTGAGTGGTTCCTAATCTATGCAGCTTCACAGATGCTCAATGGTGTCGCAGTCGGCGTATACCACACCTGTTCGCCCGAAGAGGTTGAATGGGTTGTGGGTAACTCCCAATCGAAGTTTGTCTTCGTGGGAACCAACCCACAAGGCGGTGACAACGCCCAGAAAATGCCAAACACACGTATGGACAAAATCATGGGTAATCTGCCCCTTGTTGAGAAGGCGATTGTGCTTGAGAATTCGGGTTCAATGGAAAGCGGAAATGCCATGTCTTGGGCAGATTTCCTCGCCATCGGAGATGGTGTTGATGATGCTGTCATCAAGGAGCGTATGAGTGGAGTCGATCCTCACGACACCTGTGCGCTAATCTACACCTCTGGAACCACTGGCAACCCGAAGGGGGTCGAATTGACCTATGACAACTTCACCTTCGAATTGGATTGCATTGAGAATGTCATCCGCTTCACACCAGGAGATTGCTATGTTTCATGGCTCCCATTGGCCCACGTTTTCGGTCAAGTTGCTGACAACCATCTTTGGGTGCGCGATGCCCTGCACTTGCATGTGGTTGACAATGCATTGCATGCCGTTGATTATGCCAAAAAGGTGCAACCGGCACTGTTTATCGGTGTTCCTCGAATCTACGAGAAGGTCTACTCCAATCTCAAGAGTACCATTGACTCCAAAGCAGTCATTCGAGTTGGGCTCAAAATTCCAGGATTGAAGAAGGTCTTGCAAAAGGCTGTCAAGAAGAAGATTGGCATGGTGAACTGCAAATACGCAATTACGGGCGCCGCACCAATCAATCCAGACATTCTGAAATTATTCCACCACATTGGAGTTCCGTTGTACGAAGGTTACGGAATGACTGAGACGACGGCTGGAGCTTCAATCAATTACAAGAACAACGTGAAGATTGGTACGGTCGGCAAAACAATGCCAGGTACCGAACTCAAAACGGATACAGATGGCGAAATCATGTTCCGTGGCCGCCACGTTATGAAGGGATATTACAACAATCCAGAAGCCACGGCTGAGGTCATGGATGGAGATTGGTTGCGATCGGGTGACATTGGAAAAATCGATGGTGACGGATTCGTTACGATTACCGGCCGAAAGAAGGAGCTTTACATCAGTTCAGGTGGCAAAAACATCGCACCTCTACTCATTGAAGAGACGATGAAGGCAATCCCGTTGGTCTCCCAGTGTTTCTTGGTTGGAGATGGTCGGAAATTCTGCAGTGCACTATTGACTCTTGATGTATCGGCGATTTTGCGAGACAAATTTGGCATGGATGGAGCACATCTACCCAAAGATCCGGCCAAGCAAATCGCACTCTTGAACGAACAAGGACGCCAACTTTCAGAATACACTGACAGTCCCGAAATTCACGCCGAAGTTGAAGCGCAAGTGATGGAATTGAACAAGCAATTTGCACCGCCAGAACAAATCAAGAAGTTCACAATCCTACCACGTGATTTGACCGTGGACGATGGTGAATTGACACCGACTCTGAAGATTCGTCGAATCCAAATTCGTGAGAATTGGTCGACTGAAATCGAAGATATGTACGCCTGAAATCAAGCCCCTCGCGTAGGCGCACGGTGGCCTACGGCCACCGCCGATGGTCTCAAGCGCTGCCTAAGCCTCGCATTTGCATGGTGAGTGGGGCTTCTGCGCCGGCTGCAGACGATGCTAGCAGTGCCTTTGATGGATCGGGAGTTCCACTGCGTGTGGTCACTGCGGCCTCACTGTTCGATGGTCACGATGCAGCCATCAACGTCATGCGGCGCTTGATTCAAGCCGCTGGATGTGAAGTCATTCACCTCGGTCATGATCGAAGTGCATTGGATGTCGTTAAAGCGGCCATTGAAGAGGATGCTCATGCTGTAGCACTGACATCCTATCAGGGCGGCCACATGGAATATTTCACCTACATTCGGGAATTGCTAAACGCAGCAGGCCGAGAAGATATTCGCATTTTCGGAGGCGGTGGTGGCACCATCACCCCCCCTGAGATTAGGGACTTGCACGCAGCTGGAATCACCCGGATTTATTCACCCGATGATGGCCGCCAAATGGGGCTTCTAGGAATGATTGATGACCTGGTAAGACAAGCCAGTGAATGCAATCTACTCGTCCAAGATATGGGGCTGAACTCCCCAGTCACTCCTGCACAGAGAGAAAAGGTCGCTCGGCTCATTTCGGTCGCAGAAAATGCCGACCCTGTGACCTTCGCTCAATCACTCAAGGCATGTCGAAGTCGGCCGATGGAAACCCGAGTTCCCGTCATCGGATTTACCGGGACTGGTGGTGCTGGGAAATCGAGTTTACTCGATGAACTGATGCGCCGAATTACAACACAAAATCCACAACTGAATGTTGCACTACTCTGCACGGACCCCACAAGAAAACGAACGGGAGGAGCGTTGCTTGGAGATCGAATTCGCATGAATACCCTCACCAGCGATCGATTGTTTATGCGCAGTCTAGCCAGTCGTTCAAGCGGCAAGGAATTGTCAGAGAAAACCCGTGAAGCCATCGAGGTTTGCCAAGCGACAGGGTATGACCTCATCTTTGTTGAAACAAGTGGAATCGGGCAAGGCAGTGATGCCATTACCGATGTCAGTGATGTCAGTTTGTATGTGATGACCAGTGAATTTGGTGCGCATACTCAACTGGAAAAAATTGAGATGTTGGATGTCGCAGATTTGGTGGTTCTCAACAAATTCGAAAAGCGTGGAGCAGAGGATGCACTACGGGCCATTCGCAAACAGGTCAAGCGCAATCGCAACCTGTTTGAAATCGAAGATGAGGCACTTCCCGTCATTCCAACCATTGCAAGCCAATTTTCAGACCCTGGTGTGGACTTGCTTTGGGAGAGGTTGGCAGGGATTCTTTCTGAACGCCACGGAATGATTCTTGCCGCTCGTGAACCACAATTGCCCGAAAGTGGAATGCCTGAACCTCAACACATCATTCCTCCGGAGCGCATTCACTACCTCGCAGACATCTCTCGAACAATACGCGGATATCATTCACGAACGGGCGAGATGTCCCAAAAAGTCCGACTCGTTCAGCAGTTAGAGGCCACTGCGCGTCATATGGCGGGACTGGCTGATGGTACCGGAACCACCCTTTCAACCGGGGCTGCGGCGGCGGTTGCGGACATCCGAATTCAGGCCGAAGAAATACGCAATACGATTCATCCAATGGTTTGGACAATGATTTCTGAATACGAAGAGAGAGCAAAGCAGTATCGCAGCGGCACCTACACCTATCAGGTCAGAGGCAAGGACTACTCAGTGGATACCACCACTGAATCACTGGCCCATTCAAGCATCCCTAGGGTGGCCTTACCGAACTTTGCAGATGCGGGTGATCTCCTTGGATGGTTACGTTGCGAGAATGTTCCTGGTAACTTCCCCTACACAGCAGGGGTATTCCCGTTCAAGCGAGCGGATGAGTTGCCGACGCGAATGTTTGCAGGCGAAGGGCCGGCAGCCCGGACCAACAAGCGGTTCCACTATCTATCAGAGGGCGAGGACTACGCTCGACTGTCGACAGCCTTCGACAGCGTCACCCTGTATGGAAGAGATCCACACACTCGACCCGACATCTATGGGAAGGTTGGTGAATCCGGCGTCAGCATCTACACTGTCGATGAGATGAGCACACTGTTTGGTGGCTTTGACCTCTGTGATCCAAACACCAGTGTATCGATGACCATCAATGGCCCCGCAGCCATTGTATTGGCGATGTTCTTCAACGCGGCCATTCGACAACAAGTTGCCCAGTTCAGTGAAGAAAATGGACGTGAGCCAACCGAAGAAGAGTATGCAGAGATTTCCGTGAAAACTTTGCAAACGGTTCGCGGTACTGTTCAGGCTGATATCCTCAAGGAAGACCAAGCACAGAACACCTGCATCTTCTCGACTGAGTTTAGTCTCAAACTGATGGGCGATGTCCAACAGTTCTACATCGACCAAGGGGTGCGAAACCACTACTCGGTCAGCATCTCCGGATACCATATCGCTGAGGCAGGGGCCAACCCGATTAGCCAACTCGCATTCACGCTTGCAAACGGCTTCACCTACGTCGAATACTATCGAAGTCGTGGCATGGATATCGACGAATTTGCACCCAACCTGTCCTTCTTCTTCTCCAATGGATTGGATCCAGAATATACTGTGATTGGACGCGTAGCACGTCGAATATGGGCTGTGGCCATGCGCGATCTCTACAGTGGCAACGAGCGCTCTCAGAAACTGAAGTATCACATTCAGACCTCGGGTCGTTCACTTCACGCTCAGGAAATCGACTTCAACGACATTCGCACAACACTGCAGGCGCTACTGGCCGTTCAAGACCAAGCCAACAGTTTGCACACCAACGCGTACGATGAAGCGATTACCACACCCACAGAGGAAAGTGTGCGCAGAGCGTTGGCCGTTCAACTGATTGTCAACAAAGAGAGTGGATGGACCAAGACTGAGAATCCTCTACAAGGATCATTCATTGTGGATGAATTGACCGACCTCGTCGAAGAAGCGGTCCTCACCGAGTTCGAGCGCATCGCTGAGCGTGGTGGCGTTCTGGGTGCCATGGAAACCATGTATCAGCGCGGCAAGATCCAAGACGAATCACTCTACTATGAAGAGCAGAAGCATTCCGGCGAGTTACCCATCACAGGCGTGAACTTCTTTGAGAATCCAAATGCGGTTGCATTTGATGAAACCAGTGCAGACGACTTTGACATGGAACTGGCTCGTGCCACACCCGAGGAAAAGCAAGGCTGCCTGTCTCGTCTCGCACAATTCCACAAGACCCACGTCAAGGAGGCACCAGAAGCACTCGCACGATTGCAAGAAGTTGCACGCACGGGTGACAACGTCTTCGCCGAACTGATGGAGACTGTGAAAGTTGCAAGTCTCGGCCAAATCACTGAAGCACTATTCGAAGTCGGTGGTCAATACCGCCGCAATATGTGAATCACTCTGCGTCTTCACCGGGAGTCATCTTGTCCCACAATAGGACACCGAGCAAGGCACCCATGATTGGACCCACAGTGTAGATGATGAGATCG
>Ga0208765_1001302_pt1 | contig 15224 bp, 15 predicted proteins | sample ETNtaG_2_FD_185783 | JGI IMG/M metagenome (GOLD analysis project Ga0208765, IMG submission 185783) | Marine microbial and viral communities from oxygen minimum zone, Eastern Pacific Ocean - ETNP201406SV203 (SPAdes) (version 2) | ecosystem: Environmental > Aquatic > Marine > Oceanic ... | reverse complement strand
CCGCCGGCCCGGGTTCAAGTCCCGGTCACGGCCCCATTCTAACGCTCTTTACCGCCGAGAATATCTTCCTCAATCTCGTGCCCCATCCTGTCTACTTTGGTGGTCAGGTATCTGCGATTCTGATCGCCCACTCCGACTACTAGGGGCATCCTCTCGACTATGTCGACCCCATGCTGGCCCAGTTGCGTTACCTTGTCAGGATTGTTCGTTAGCAGACAGACACCAACGATTCCCAGAACACTCAGTATCTCCGAGGCGATTCCGTAGTCCCTCGCATCGGCAGGATGACCCAGTAGGAGGTTGGCATCCAGCGTGTCAGCACCGTGGTCCTGCAGATTGTATGCCTGTATCTTGGCATGCAGCCCTATGCCGCGCCCCTCCTGCCTGAGATAGACGAGGCATCCCCAGCCGACATCATGAATCTGCCTCATCGCGGCATCCAACTGGGCCCCGCAGTCGCACCTGAGGCTGCCGAATGCATCCCCAGTCAGGCATTCGGAGTGCACCCTGACGAGTACTGGGTCCGGCCCATCCATGTCTCCCAGGGTTAGTGCCACGTGGTCTAGGCCCGATATTTCTTCGTGGAACACCCTGATGCGGAAGTCGCCATACGACGTCGGGAGGCGAGCATCCGCTGGGACCTCTCCGAGTTCATTGACGTTGTACTGGTCGGGCACGGTGACCACCGAGGAGAACCCTCCCTTTGAACAATATCCAAGCAGCCTACCGCTTCTCGATACGGAAAGCGTACTCTCCCGCATCCTCGCTCACGCCCAGCAGCACCAGCCCCATCCGGTCGCAAAGGGCAGGGATGTCATGAAGTGTCTCTGGGTCATCGCACAAGACCTCGAAAAGCGTGCCTTGGGTTGCTTCCTCGACTGCTTTACGGGTTTCGTGTACCGGAACTGGGCAGAGGAATCCAAGCAGGTTGAGAGAGACTATGCCCTCGTCGACCATGATTCCACCTAGGCATCCACGATGGTCGGGGTCAGAGATCTGCCGTTGAATTCTCTGGCCTTGATAACGTCGATGACGTAGGCGACCTTCTCGATGTGTATCTCGACCTCGGTCTCATCATCACTCTGAGAGATCTCTCCGATTACTATGTCGGGAACTCGTGCCTGTTTGGTTATCCAGTCCGCCAGCGCCAACTTGGTGGAGTCCGACTTGCCTATTGAGAGCCTGATTGTCACCATGCCGAAGACGTCAGACACCTCTTCCCAATCTTCCCTCCTTCCTATGGGGTCTCTTTCGACACCGTCTGGAAGTGGTGGTGCGTCGACGACGGGGATGGTCATGTTCCATGTCGAAGCAATCTTCTCGATCTGGGGCTGGTCCTCGCGAGTCACAAAACTCCAAGCCTCACCTTTCCTGCCCATCCTGCCAGTGCGTCCTATCCTGTGAACGTAGGATTCCGTGTCATCGGGGAGGTCATAGTTCACGACATGGGTGATGCCATCCACATCCAGTCCGCGTGCCGCTACATCTGTAGCGACGACTATGCTCTCCCGGCCTTCTTTGAAAGACTCGATTATCTTCTCCCTCTTGTTTTGGGCGAGGTCGCCGTGAAGCCCTATGGCCCTGATTCTGAACTTGCCGAGCCTCTCTGAGAGGATATCGACCATTCGCTTGGTATTGGCGAATATGAGCATCTGATCGCCCTCGTCCATTCGGCAAATGATGCGACCGAGGGCCCAGAGCTTGTTCGCCCTGCCAATGTGGATTGCGAATTGCTCAATCTCAGGTATCTCGACCTCCATGTCTTCGCTCATCACGTGGATTGGGTCCGACATGAATTCGTCCGCCGCGTCCAGCACCTCCTGAGGAAAGGTCGCACTGAACAACAGAGTCTGCTCTCTGCTGGGTGTCTGTTCGAAAATCCAGAGGACGTCAGGGAAGAATCCCATGTCCAGCATTCGATCGGCCTCGTCAAGGCAGAACAGGCTAATCCCTTCTAGATCGAGATGCCCTCGCTTGGTCATGTCGATGACCCGACCGGGGGTTCCGACCACTATGTCGGCACCTTGCTTGAGACTCTTGGCCTGCTTCTCCAAATCTGTGCCACCGTAGACGGTCTGTATCGACAGCCCCTTGTCCCCCTGCAGTGAGTTCATCTCTTCCGCTACCTGCACTGCCAGCTCCCTAGTCGGACAGAGCACGATTGCCTGAGGATTGCCTTGAGGCGTGCACTTCTCGAGGATTGGGATGCCGAATGCTCCGGTCTTGCCCGAACCGGTCCTAGCCTGGCCTACCACATCCAAGCCCTGCCTCGCCAGAGGGACGGCCTCCCTCTGGATCTCGGTCGGCTCTGTCCATCCATTCGCTTCTACGGCCTTCGCAATCGGAGCCTGAAGGCCCCATGACGCGAAACCGACTGTTGCTGAATTCATGGTATCGCCTCAGAAGGTTTCCGAATCGCGGATTTCCTTCTGCAGCTCACCCATCCAGTACTTGCGGCAGTTCTGCTTCGTGAGGAACTGATCCTTGCTCGAAAAATTGTGGTTGAAATGCCCCTTGTCGGCAGACGCCCACTGGTCCTTCCTCTTCTTGTGGAACTTCTGCAGGACGTGCTGGCGCATGTACTGTCTGAACTTTATCGACTTGCTCCGGTTGATGCCTTTGGGCGTCACACCGTCCCAAAGGCGCTCGAAGCGCTCAAGCTTGTCATCGAACTCCTCGCTCATACTGGGTCCTCGCTGTGCGGCCGACCTGACTGCTGTTTATCATGTTCACCCTCAGTAGGTGAATCACCGCTACGCGGTGCTTCCATCTCCTCAGGAGGGGGATCTACTCTCTCTAGAGGGGCTAGGAAGCGATTCTTCTCGTCCTCAGTCCCCTCTATCTCCAAATCTATGGAAAAAGCGCTTAGTTTCTTCCGCAGTTCTGGGCGAGTTTCCTGTTTGAGCAACTCGGAAGCCGCGTCCCTCAACGCCCCACCGCTCATAATTATCGGGAGGTGTTCAATACAGGCCTTGCGCAGGTTGTAGTCCCTGCTTCTGGCACCGTCGATCACCATCTTGTTGACACGAGGGTTCTGCATGTCCAGCTTCTTGAGTGCCCTGATGACGGACTTCCTGACTCCATCGTCTTCGTCAAGCATCGCTGATTCGATGAAAATGGTGGCTATGCCGGGTTCATTGTTGGCGAGTGTTATGAGCGTGTTGGAAGCATTCCTCCTTACTAGAGCATCCTCGTCCTCCAGGGACCACCCTATCAAGTCCCATCCGGTAGCTCCCGCCTTGGAAGCGATAGTACGCAGAATCTTCGAGCCACGCCTGCGCAGATCTGTATCCTCCTCCCGAATCAGTTCGTCGAGGTGCAGGCAGCCTGCCTCTGGCCAGTTCTCTGCTGTCAGGCGCAGTGCTTCAAAGGCATTAGTCCTACAATCTTGCCTCTGATTGCGCAACTCTCGCCTCAGTATCTCCTCGCAGCCTGAGGGAAAGACCGGAGCAACCTTCAGCAGACAGTCGCGAGCAGCGTCCTCGACTTGAGGATCTTCGTCGAGCAATCTATCCGATAGGCACTGCAGCAGACCATCGTGCTTCTTTATAGCGAAAACGGGAAGGACCCTCAGCGCAGCTACTCTGTTGCCACTTTCATCATCATCTAGAATATCAAGCAGGACCCCATGAGCATCATCGATTTGACTCTGCATCACTCGATGCAGGGCATGAACCGCATCGACTCTCCTAGCAAAGCCCCCTCCTTGACCGCGAGTTAGTTGAAGCCCGTCCGAATCACCGCGCGCTAGAGGCAGAATCTCATGCGCGGGAATTCTCTGCCACATGCCGGCCGGAGGCTGCAGCCCCCGGATGTCCACATCAACTTCAGTACCCCTGCGTCTTATCGCCTTCCCAGTACGCGGGTCGCGTGCGATGTAATCCCTCGCCATGTCGCCTCGGCCCGCGCATGCCGCCACCTCTCTTGAATGGAGTGCTTTTCTGTTCGCTCCGAACTAGGCAAGCATCAAGCGGCTTCCTCCTCCTGATGCGTCCCCGGGGAAGCATGGAGAAGGGCCATCAGCAGGATGTCTGCCACCTGCTCCACATCAGCCTAGAGGGGTTGTCCGGAGGGACAGCTTCACGCGGCGAGCTGTCGCGCATCTGGTCTCTGGAACTGCAGTGGTTTACTCCTGAGGATGCGGATCGAATAGTAAGTGTCCTGTGCGAGAGGGGCTGGTTGACCGAGTCAGAAGGCGGGCTCGGCCCAGCAATTGGTCTAGAACTCGTTCGACCTCAACTGGGTTGGCGACCTGTTCCTCGCAGGTTACTGGGTGTCCCTGAGTACGAGATACCGCAAGAGCCACCTGCTCCCGAATCTGCGGTGACGAGGGCCCCAGCCGAATCCAAACCCCTGCCACGGATCTCGAACCCGACCCCTAGCAACCTACCTCCTGACAGAGCCGAGGGCTCGATACCACTGCTCATAGGAATCATCGCCGACAAGTCAGCACTTGAGAACAAAGAGGTGATGCGGAAAGCCCAGAGGAAGCGTCGCGCATTGGGTCCTGTAACACTGTGGATGGCGCTGGCGCTGGTGGCTAGGGAGCAAGGTCTCGATATGCATGAAGTGACCACCGTGATTGAGGCCTAATCAGGTATAGTCGCCAGAGGTGCGGAACTCGGCGGCCAGCAGACCGGGCAGAACCAGCAGGGCCATCACCAACGAGAATAGCACGGATATCGAGCTAACAATACCAAAGTCTTGGATGACTGGTATGGGCGACAGCAGTAGCACCATGAAACCGCAGATCGTGGTTCCCGCTGAAAGTAGCAACGCAGTCCCCGTGGTCGAGTACATGTCCCTCATCGCCTCCCAAGTCCCCATGCCAGAGCTCCTGTTGGCCTCTATCCTTCTCCAGACGTGGATTGAGTAGTCGATGCCGAGTCCGATGGTCAGGGCGGTGATCATGATAGTCAGGACGTTCCAGTTGATTCCGAGCATCGCCATCGCACCGACGACCCAGGCTCCGGCGAGGCCGACGGGCAGGATTACGACCAGCGACTGACCCAGCCTCCTAGTCAGCAGCACCAGCACCAGCATCGACACGAATAGGCTGATGGCCGTCGATTCGACCTGCGAAAGCACCAGTCCTGAGAGCACGTTGTTCAGGACCACGACGTCCCCTGTGATGTAGACCTCGCCACCTACTAGGCCATCATCCTCCAGCAATTGGGCCTGCTTCGCGAAGACCTCTGCCACTTCCTGAGCATCCTCACTGGTCTTGACCAGCACGTCAACACGCATCTTGAGGAACTTGATTGACCCCCCGTCCTCGGTCAGAGCCACGTGCATCGCGGTCCTCTCGGCCCATGTATGTCCTCTCAGGGCATCGCCCACCGAGTCGTTGCCCAGCAGCGTTGTGACAGCAGCTGTCAGATCGCCCTCTCCGAATCCGTCGGCGACACCCAGTTGACCGTCGAAGATTCCCATGTGAAAAGATTCACCCAGCGACGGGTCGTTCTCTATAGCATCCCTCAGAATCGGGTAGAGCCCGTCGTAGGAAGGACGCTGGGCCCCAGTATTGGTTGGATTGATGACTTCAGGTAGACCGGAGATTCTACTGTCGAAGAATCCCAGCCCCTTCATCAGATCTCTTTCTCCAGTCAAGGCTTCATCCCCGCTCGCCGGCTCGACGAGTATGACTACTGTCTTCCAGGCCGCAGCGTCGTAAGAGTCGTAGATGTCGTTCCTCACCTCCATGATCTCCATCCCCTCTTCGGAGAGGAAGTCAGTCAGTTCGAAACTGGTGTCCAACTCCCTTATCGCCACGATGACGGAGCCCATGGTAATCATCGCCACTATGAGCAGGACCCTCGCGGTGTTCCTCCTTTGGAACTGAGTAGCGAGGTCCGCTGACCTGTCCATCCGGAGGCCCCTATGACGCATCTCCCCCGCGCTCTTCTCGACCACTATGTGCACCGCTCCGACGGTGATGGTACTGGCTGCGAAGGCCGATACAACCCCTAGAGCGAGGGTGAATCCGAAAGTCCGGAGGGGAGGCAGTTCAGATGACAGGTTGGCGAGGAAGGCGAATACCGTGGTCACCACTGCTAGGGACAGGGCGAGCCGCAGCACGGAGAACGATTCGACCCATGCTCTGGCCGCGCTCACTGAGCGCTTCTTGGCGAATTCATAGCCTCGCTGCATATGGATCGAATAGTCGATTCCCAAACCGAGCACGACTGGGGCCACAGCAACTTCGAGGACTGACAGCCGCATACCGAGCAGAGTCACGATGCCGTAGGTCCAGACCAGAGCCGCAGACAGTCCGAGAAGGGGAGCTGCCACCATCATGAAGGAGCGAAAGGCGATAGCTAGGAGGGCCACCACCACCATCACTGCGATGAGCAGCAGCCAGACCAGATTGCCCATTGTCGACTGGTTTATATCGTGACTGATTAGGTCGTCAGAGATGACCCCGTACTGTAGCGAGGAACTTTCCCCCAGAGGATGCTTCGCTGTCAGCATGGTCCTGATTATAGAGGCCTTCTCGCGTCGCTCATCATCACTGATTTCCCCACTGATCTCAATAACCCACATGGTGCTCGACGCTGACGGTGTCGGGTCTCCCTCGCCACTGTCAAGCCACTCACAGACGGGGACGTAGTCCAAGTCCTGATGAAGCATAGCCGACGCAGCGAAGGAAGCGGAGGCAATGGCTTGGTCGTTGCCTATCGCATCTGAACACTTCTCACCCTCGCTCACCGCGCCGAGCAGACCCTCCCAGTCGGTGAAGTCGTCTAGGCTGCGGCCCTGGTCGTCCCTCTCCTCAAGCGCGGTCTCTAACATTCCAGCGGCATTGATGTGGGCTACGATGAATCCGTGATTGGCCTGTGAGAAGCCCTCAATCATGTCCAAGTCGTCAGACAGTTGCTGTAGCGCAGCGATCTCAAGGACGTTGCAGGATGAATCCTCGCACGTGTTGGTTCCGTCAGTTGCCCGGTCGTAAGGCCCGACATTGATGTAAATCATATGGGGTGAGGCCTGCATGACTCCGTCTATCCTGTCCTCGGCGGCATCCGACTCTGCTTCGGGAGCAAAAGAGGCTATGTCAGTGGTGAAGCCTGGGAACTCCAGCAGGACCTGCGCCATCGCAGCTGTGAATAGGACACTCAGCACCACTATCGGGAGGGCGGATTTCTCAAATGCCCTGACTAGAGGCTCAGAGACCGAGTCCCCATTCGCCATGTCGCCGGCCAAAACCACCCCATGTATAACTTAGGCTCTGCTTGGACCCTGAGGGGTCCAACATGATTATGAAAGCCCTCAAAAGGGAGGGGCCGGTCGGGCGGCTGTCATGCCAATCAAGGTACTCCTGAATGAAGGTCGCGAACTACGGCTGCGAATGGTAGGGGAGAGTCACACGACCCTGCAGTTGTTCCGCTCTAGGCTCAACGACAGCAAGGATGTCGAGTACTCAAACTACTTCCAGAATCACCCTGACCTCGACGAGCCGGAGTTGTACGTCAGGACCGTCAAGGGCAAGAGTGCCGAGAAGGTGTTCAAGAGCCTGTGCTCCGGCATCTCAAAGGATCTCTCGAAGCTCAAGCTGTGAAGGCGGTGAGGGTTTGACCATCAGCTCTGTCGAGGAGCATCTGGGACTGACCGACTGGTCTTCTGAAGGAGAAGGAACTGGCGGCGTTCTGAAGGTCAGAGTGGAGGACTTCAGGGTCGAGGAGATCGCGCGGGTCCCAGCACTCGACCCCAAGGGCAGGTTCACAGTCGTGCGCGCCACTCTGCACAACTGGGAGACCAACCGCTATCTCAACCGTTTAGCGAAGGCCTGCAGAATCAGTCGGAAGAGGATATTCTCATCTGGTATGAAGGACAAGCGCGCCGTGACGACACAAATTCTAGTCATCGATGCCCCGCAGTCCAAGGTGGAACAGGTTGAGATTAACGACTCAGTGATCGAGATTCTCGGCAGGACTCATCAGAAGATTGGGATGAGTGACCACGACGGGAACAGGTTCACCATAACGGTCCGTGGATGCTGCGACTCGGACGGTAGTCCAATCGATGGCAAGGAGGCTATGAGGAGAGTCAGGGTGATGCGGTCCAACATGTCCGAGAGGATGGGCGCTGACGCCTTTCCCAATTGGATTGGCCCTCAAAGGTTCGGCGCTACGAGGCCGGTCACTCCCGAGGTTGGAAGGGCGGTGATTGAGGACGACTACAAGATGGCCTGCGACCTGTATCTCGGGATGGCAGGGCACAACTCAACCGAGGACGTGGCAGCGTTCCGGACCATGTGGCGAGACACCGGAGACCCCAAGGGCTGCTTAGAAATCATACCCGGGCATCTGGGCTACGAGAGGGGAATACTCGAGAGACTGTTGAAAAATTCTGAGGACTGGCTGGGCGCTTACAAGAGCCTGCCACATTCTCTTCAGCTGCTGACCATACACTCTCTGCAGTCGTTGACCTTCAATCACACACTGGCCGGCCGGCTGTCATCCGGGCTCTCACTCGTCGAGCCGGAATTGGGCGACCTTGTCGCCCCAATGCAGTCCAACGGGAGGATAGATGTTTCCAAGATGGCGCTCGTCAGCGAGTCGAATCTGGAGAGGTGCCGGAGGAACTGCAGATTGGGCAGATTGGCAGTGACCGGACCGCTGCCCGGAGGGAGCGCAGACTTCGCACAGGGACAGCCCGGTGAGATCGAGATCCAAGCACTCGGGATTACGGGGCTGGCGGATGCGGATTGGAACGTTACGAGGATTCCACGCCTCTCCTCATCAGGGACGCGCCGACCCCTAGCGGTCCCCTTCCGCTCGTTCTCGGTCGAGGAGGCCCCTGAACTCCCAGACTCCTCGGTATCAGAGAAGTGGGAGAGGGGTCCTTCTGGGGCAGACCTGTGGCACCCCGATGGCTCCAGCCTCAGAATGAAGTTCGAACTGCCGCCGGGAACTTATGCCACAGTGCTCATGCGTGAACTGATGAAGTCCCCGCTGGACCACTACTGAATCAGAGGCGCCCCATCTCGAGAGCCTCTATCTGACCCACTAGCGGATTGACTCCCCTGACTCTGTTCTCAAAGCCGTCGACGATGCCCTCGCCCTCTCCGAGGACAGCTTGGACCTCGATGAACATCATACCGAAGGCCAGAGGCTTAATCTCGACAGCCTGTACCTCCTCGAATCCATCTATTTGACCCGCTATTCCGTCGTAGTCCGGATTCCCCTCATCGGGCTGATTGATAGTGACCTTGTACTTTACAACCACATGCCCCATTCACACGCCTCCTCAAGGTCCTTGGAAGCCGCATTCAGTGCAAATGTAGTCTACTGCCTGAACCCTGCACTTCTCACTCCGCCCAATTGAATGACCACATTCGGGGCAGGGGAAGGCGGTGCTCTTCCTGTCTACCAGCGGCAGGCCGGATGACGTGCAGATCTCTGCTCTTCGTGACATTGCTGTTCCTCGGTGACGCGGCGAACCGCACTCTCCTTTTAGCGTTGACCGAGGGAAGCGGTGACAACATCCTTGCAGTGGGCCGATTAGAGTGATGAGGACATTTCAAATCAGACTGCCGTCCTCCGCCCTCGTGGTAGCATGAGCGAGGAGGAGCTAACTCTGACGGGCGAGCAAGTGGACTTGAGTCAATTCGTGACTGACGAAGGCGGGATATGGAGTCTCAGGCAATTGGAGAAAGTTAGAGGCTGGAACAATATCGAGTACGCACCTGGTCTGTCCGGCAAGAACACTCCTTCTACAGGATTGTCGATGAATCGTGCATACATCCCTCCCGGAGGGGTCGCCAAGGCCCATATCCACGTCGGCTTCGACGTAATGGTCTACCTGCTGCAGGGCAGTGTCCGACACGAGTATGGTCCGGGTTGTAGGAAGTCGGTAGTGCATAGTGCGGGCGACATGTTCTACATCGAGCCGGGCCTACCACACGAGGTGTTCAACTGCTCAGATTCCGAGTGGGTACACGCAGTCGTTTCCCGGTCGGACGCATCCGAGTGGCAGAACATAGAGCCATATGATCGGGATTCAGAGTGATTGGCCCCCTAAGATGCGCGGCGATCAGTCTGAAACTGGTCACTCTTCCTCACGCTTCTGAATGCGCCTGAAACCGACCTTCGACTCCACTTCTTCAGAATCTTCATCGACGACAATCCCCAGTTCGGACAAGTGACCCTGCACCTGCTCCGATGCACTCTTCCCCTGGGCCTGCCCCCGAGCCCGAGGCAGTCTGTTCTGACAAATCAGATAGGTTTCTGAGGAGGCACTACGACTTGCTGTGGGCGAGTACCTCTGGACGTTGGAGAAGCGATCCCGAGCGGCCGCGACCAGGCCCTCTATACCCACACCTTGGAAGATCTTCGTAACGAAGCTGCCCCCCGGAGGGATGAATTCCATTGCCGCATCGAGGACCAGAGTTGCAAGCTCAAGTGAAATCGTCTGATCGGTGTCGTAGCGCCCAGTCAGATTAGGTGAGATGTCACTAACCACAACATTCAGCTCACAATCACCCAGCGTCTGCCTAATCCGTGCAATCGTGTCCTCCTCGGTGATGTCGCCGATGATGATGCTAGCACCGTCGACTGGAGATGTCGCCAACAGATCCACTCCGATTACCAATCCTTCTTCTCCGACCTCTTCGACGGCCACCTGAGCCCATCCTCCGGGATGGCACCCCACATCGAGCACGGCATCTCCTTTGCGGATGATACCGAAGCGCTCTTGGATTTGCTTGAGTTTGTAGGCCGAGCGCGTGCGATACCCCTTCGAGCGCGCTATCCTCCTCCAGGCGTCGCGCCTGTTGTCTTGGTACCAGCGCTTGCTCATATCGAGTCCTCGGGTCACGGGGTTATGAAATGGGCTCGCTCGAGAAAGCTCACAGGCCGATCTCGTCTATCAACGCCTGCGCAGTGTGCCTGATGGCCTGCTCCGACTGCATCCCGGGCGAGAATCCTGTGGAGAACAGCGACTCGACATCGAGGGCTGTCTTTGGAACGTCTCCGGCCCAGCCGCGCTCTCCTCCGGTGTACTCTATCGAGACTCCTTCCAAACCACTCTCCTCGACCACAATCTCTGCGATTCTTCTAACCGAGCAGGTGTCCCCGGTTCCGAGGTTGTACAGGTTGACATCAGCGTCGACGCCGTCAACTAGGTGCAGCATTGCGCTGACGCAGTCCTCGGCCGACATGTACGATTTCTCCTGATGGCCGTTGCCTAGGACCTCCAGTCGAGACGGGTCGGCCTTGAGCTTGTGTATGAAGTCGTAGATGACGCCATGAGTCCCCCTCGGGCCGACGATGTTAGCGAACCTGTGGATCCACGACTTGGCGCCGAAGGTGCCGCACCAAGCGGTGATGAGGGCCTCCGAGGCGAGTTTGGAAGCCCCATAGAGCGATATCGGCTTTATCGGACCGTAGGTCTCGGGAGTCGGCATCTGGGAAGCCTCCCCGTACACTGCCGAGGACGAGGAGAACGAGATTCTTCCAACTCCTCCCAGACGCATGGACTCTAGGACGTTGTAGGTCGCTATCGTGCCCTGTCTGAGATCGGTATCGGTCACTGAGGTGCCCAGCCTGATGTCAGGGTTGGCGGCCATGTGGTGGACCGTGTCCACTCCCTCCATAGCAGTCATTACGGACTCGAGATCGAGCAGATCCCCTCTCACAATCTCCACCATTCCTGTGCTCGCGTGGTGGGAGAGAAACTCCTCGCGCCCGCTGCTGAAGTTGTCGAGCACACGTACTCGCTTGCCCTGGGATACCAATGAGTCAACTAGGTGGGAACCGATGAACCCGGCCCCCCCAGTCACTAGTTCCATGGCCGCGCGAACCTAGGGTCAGCCTTGAGTCCATCGGGTCGTCTCGCCTGCAAATCAGGCCCACATGCCACTCTGCTTGCGTCCCCGAAGTGCGTGGGCGACAACGAGGAATCCTATCAGGGACAAGTGAGCGACCGTGCAGAATGGGCAGATGTGAGGGGCGCCTTCGACCTGGGTCAACTCCACGAAAACTAGGAAGGCGACGAAGGGCAGTCCGGCGAGCCCCGCAAGTAACGAGTAGGTGGTGAACGACTCGGCCCACTTCGCATGCATATCCATCCGCAGTGATAGGAAGAGGAAGAACAGCAAGCTGAACGAGAGCAGGCCAGTGACTCCCCATGGGATACCGAAGAGGTTGTTCCATCGTGGATCGCCAATAACCGAACCACACTGGACGAGCCCCTCGGAGGCGCACATGCTGGACTCGCCTGAATCAAGCAGTGAGTTGTGGATGGCATAGGTCCAGCCCGAGGACATCAGTCCGACAACTGAGAACGCCAAGCCTGAATCGAGCGTCGCCCTAGTGCCCTCCTCACCTTCCTTCGACCTAGCTTGCAGGGCCAGAATCGAGCCGATAGCCAGCCCAGCGATGAAGACCATCATGGGGGCGTCGAAAGCCATCAAGAACCACCTACCAGACGCTGCAGAGCGCCTTCCATCTCCTCTCCATCGGGGTGGTTGCCCGGCTGCTGCGGGTTCCAAGCCACTACTCCATCAGGCTGAAGTAGCGCGGCGAACGGCGTTCCGGGCAGTTCCCAGTCCCCACTCGTCCTCGAATTCAGGTCGTCGATGTAGGCCCATGAGTGAGGGTTTCCGGGCCTGTCCGCACAGTTCGAGTCAGTCTTGCAGCCATCGTAGGGGGTCTTATCTCTGAATGCCTCCACTTCATCTCTACTGCTGCCGTGGCCTGGGATTCCGAGTTCCACCACGACGGTGACGAAGGTAACCTCCTGATTCCATTGAGAGTGCAACTGGCTCATCAGTTCGCCCTCGCTCCAGCAGTACGGGCAATCAGTGTCAATGTACTGCACCAATATCCAGTTGCCATCTCCACTAGGCGCCCAGCTCTTGTTGAACAAATCGGACAGACGGAAGTCCTCCCACTGCCCACCGCTGTAAGCCTGAGCTGAGAAGTCGGGAGCCAATTCGCCCTCCGAGGGACCCACCTTGACCATGGGTGCCAGCAGCATCACCGCCATCAGGACAATACTGGAAACACCGAAGGTCACCAGAGCCGCCATCGGTCTGACATCATCATCCCTGCCCTTGGGGGCTGCGGCCCTCCTCCTCCTAGCCATTCAATCCCGCCGGGAGGTTCATTCACTTTCAGGGATTCGATTGTCACTGTCTGAACACGCCTCCCGCGAGGAGCCGATGCGAACGCTTCATTTGGCTCCCGTGGAGGCCCCATCCCGTGGCGCAAGTCGAGCCGGAGGACAAATACTCCATCACAGATGGAGACGACCGTGACGACGAGGCCGCGTTCTGGGACGGCTTCTTTGAGAGACTAAAGCCGCTCAAGGAGACCTTTGACGGCGCTCGTGAGGGCTTCGCAGGCAGTTTCGTCGGCGAGGGTCTAGACACCATGGCCCAACTGGTCGACGACATCGGCGACGCCGCCGAGGCCACCACTCGCAGGACGGCCGAGCTGATCTACTCGTCAATACTCCGTAGCCCGGCTGCAATCGTCATCGTGCTACTCATCGTAACCACGGCAATCGGCCGGGACGCCATGGAGTTCGAGCATCAAATCAACGGCGACGTCGAAATCTACCTGCCCGACGGGGCCGACTCCACCGTTCTATTGCAACAGGTAAGGGAGCAGTGGTCGACTGACATCTTCATTCTCTATGTGCAGACCGACAACGCAATCGACGACCCTAGTCACAGGGGAACGGAGAACATCACCAGCGTGGAGATACTCAAACAGATCTCGTGGCTCGAGGGTGACGATCAGAATCGAGGGATAGGCGGTTACCAGTCAGGACTCGACTACAACAAGGAGGACAGAGGGGGCATAGACGGCGTCGTGTGGGTGCTCTCTCCATCGCAGATTATCAAGGAGGCGAATTCGTCCAGCTACCGCTTCAACTGCGCCATGGAGAAGCATGCGCTGCCCACCGGTGACGGAGAGGACTGCTTGGTATCGTCACTGAATCCGTTCGAGGGCTACTCAATCCCCGAGGGCGAGGGAGCCCAAGAGAGGATAGACCGTTTCGTTGAGGATGCGGAGCCGTTGCTCTCCAGCTTCGTCAGGGACACCCAGGGCGACGGAATCTGGGACACCGCTGTGATCATTATTGGCCTAAAGTTCGACATGACCGACACTGCAATAACTCCTCGAGAGGATCCTAAGAACTCCGATTCCATCCTGAGGGATCACAAGGCCTTCATCGAGCATGCCGAGCTACTAATCTACGAGAAGTCCGACCCCTCGGACTGTCAGCTCTGCCACAGAATCTACAGCACACCGACCTCGACGATGGATGAGTTCACCTCGACAGACAACCGCAAGGCCATCACCATCACCGGGCTGACTCCGGTGGTGCACGACATCTCTGACGCGATCTACATCGAACTGGTGGACAGGATGCTCCCCATCAGCGTAGTGCTGGTTTCACTGGCCATGCTGCTGCTGCACCGCAACCCCAAGGTCATCATCATCTGCGGCGCCCCTATTCTGATGAGCCTAGCGATAACATTCGGCATCACCGTCATCGCCGACATCATGCTCACTCCGATGATCATCTCGGTCGGCCCCATACTAGTCGGGTTAGGTGTGGACTACGCCCTGCATCTGACCAATAGGATTGAGGAAAACAGAGTTGAGCTGATAGAGGAGCGTCTCGAGATGGCGTGGTCAGCCCAGAGGGACGGCTTCCAGACCGAGGATATCGACCCGTGGGACCCCCATATCAGCCTGACAGCGACAGTTAGGGCGGTGCTCACTACCGGACACGCAATCTTCCTGTCCGCGTTGACCACGATTATCGGTTTCAGCGTACTCAGGTGGCCCAGCCTAGTGCCGATAGAGCCGATGAGGACCGTCGGGACGACGCTGCTACTGGGTATATCGACGACTTTTGTTCTCTCAATGCTGATGGTGCCTGCACTGGTACAGTTGCTGAGGTACAGAAAAGTCCAGTTCAAGGCATTCGACGCACTGTGGGAGAAGGTTGGAGAAATTCCCATCAAGGCAACTGTGTTGGTAATACTAGTTACCGTAGTCTTCACCGTCTGGGGTGGCCTGATACTGAAGGAGGAACTGGGCAAAGGAATAACCGGTGCGTCTGAGGAGGTTCCTCCTGGTCTCGAGTCCTACGAGACCCTGAGGGAGTACAGCTACGTCTTCGATGGCGGGCAGACTAACATGTTCATCGTGGACGCCACACAGAGGGGGGCCCAGAACGAGACCGCACCGATTCGAGACCTG
>Ga0208765_1001294_pt1 | contig 15289 bp, 13 predicted proteins | sample ETNtaG_2_FD_185783 | JGI IMG/M metagenome (GOLD analysis project Ga0208765, IMG submission 185783) | Marine microbial and viral communities from oxygen minimum zone, Eastern Pacific Ocean - ETNP201406SV203 (SPAdes) (version 2) | ecosystem: Environmental > Aquatic > Marine > Oceanic ... | reverse complement strand
TATCTGAAGAAACAACTCCCAATACGATTGTTTTACTTTTCAATTCATTAACAGCTTCACTCAAGCAAACGGCAGGGTGACCAGCGCCAAGATAATATGTTGAAATTCTATTCAAATGGCATAAAATATCTGCAATCAGAATAGGGAGTTCATGAAGATTCCCTTCTGGTGTTGCGATAATAAAACCGTCGGTGGAATTATCTGAATCAGGCAAATTTATTTGACTCAGTTGGTATCTGATAATTGTTGATATAATGTGTTCTTGAGTTACGGAATACTTGCCATCAAGGTACATCTTCTCCACTGAATGGATTATTGGGATAAGGACTTTGAAAATGAATTCTTTTGCTCCAATACTTAAACGGAGTCGCAGCATCTCTGAAGAAATCAGGCCAAGGTCAAAATTTGACAAATGTGTAAGAAGTTTTTTTATGCCTACGGAAGTAAGCATCTGATTTGATAAGGATGATTCTATTTTTTCGTCAATAACAATAGTACGAAGTTCCTGCAATGATTTGCCGGCAATACGGGAAATAGATTGTCCCTGTTCTAACAATGAAACAATAAGTCTTCCTTTAATCAAATCGTCTTCACTATATATCCTTTGACCTCCATCTGTACGTTCTGGTGAAAATGCTTTATATCTTTTTTCCCATGTCCGGATTGTGTGAGGCTTGACACCACATGAATTTGAAATAAAGCTGATGCTGTAAGTTTTGTTCATGCTGAAGATATAATTTAAAAACAATTTTGTTTAACTTTCTTTATAATAATACTTGAACAAAAATTAGACAAACATTTTTTTACAAATAAACAAATTCCTAAATAATCTAATCTGAAAAAATCAGTCAGACTTGTAGTTCTTAGATTTACATGAATCCCTTAGAAAAAAGGTTTCTCGGAAAGACAGGAGTAAAACTCCCGCTGCTGGGATTTGGCGGTGCTCCCCTTGGAGAGCTGTTTAAAAAAGTATCGCTTCCGCAGGCTGACGAAACTCTGCATCAAGCATATGACAGTGGCATAAGATACTATGATACAGCTCCTTTTTACGGACATGGTCTGAGTGAACATCGGCTGGGTCATCTGCTTCGTCAAAAAATTCGCAGTGAATTCATTTTGTCTTCAAAAATTGGTCGAGTTTACAGTCCATTCAGTGGAGATTCGACAGACTTTGATGGCTCGCCTTGGATAGGTGGGCTTGCTTTTCAATGTTGTTTTGATTATTCCTCTGAAGGGCTTGAAAGATCCTATATTGACAGTACTTTAAGATTAGGTATAAATCAGATTGACCTCCTCGTTATTCATGACCTTGATCACGGTTATCATGGAAAAACAGTTCAGCAAAAACTTAAAGAGCTTGAAACTGGTGTTGAATGGCTAAACAAAATGAAGACTTCTGGACGTATTAAGGGGTTTGGAGCAGGGATTAATGAAATGCAGATGATGCCTGTTTTCATGGAACACTTTGATCTGGATTTTTTTCTGGTTGCAATGCCTTACACTTTGCTCGACCAAAGCCCGTTGGATGAAGTGTTTCCGGAATGTACAAAGCGTAAAATAGGTATAATTATTGGTTCACCATATGCTTCCGGCTTACTTGCAGCGGGCTCAAACTATGAAAGCACCTATGGTTATGCACCTCCCGGCGATGAAATACTGAAGAAGGTTAAATCTATTGAATCTATCTGCAAAGAGTTTGATGTACCGCTTAAAGCTGCATCACTTCAGTTCCCACTATTTCATCCGCTTGTTGCGTCTGTGATTCCTGGAATGCTAGAAAGTGAAGAGGTTTTGGTAAACATTCAAATGATCGGACATCCCATACCTGCAGAATTCTGGTTTGAATTGAAGAAATGCGAACTTCTGCACCCTGAAGCTCCGGTAATCTTTCCAGTTTAAAATAATGCAGTTTATTTTTTAAACCTGTGGATACGCATGAAGTACTATAGACTAAATGTAAAGTAATTAATTATATCAAAAAATTTTGTGGCTAATATCAGAATCAAAGTTAACGGCTGTGATCATCAACTTGATGTTGATGAGAGAACACCCCTGATATTCGTACTCAGGAACGATCTTGGTCTAAAAGGAACAAAGCTCGGATGCGGGCTTGAGCAGTGCGGAGCATGCAAAGTAATTGTAGACGGGAAGGCAGTATTTTCATGCAATAGTCCTGTCTCTTCCTTTGAAAATTGTTCAATAACTACTATTGAAGGCCTTGGTAATGCTGATAAAATGCATCCGATTCAAGAGTCTTTTGTCAAAGAAAAAGCAGCTCAATGCGGATACTGCATACCAGGCATAATTATGGCGGTAAAAGCCCTGCTAGATGCAAACCCTGAACCGGATAAAGAAATGGTATGTGAAGCCCTTGAAGACAATCTTTGCCGTTGCGGTACTCATCCCCAAATTCTTAAGGCAGTTATGATGGCTGCCAGTGAAATGAGAAAATGACACTTTCAGCAAGTTTAGAAAATAATCCGGACATTGATTCATGGCTGCAGTTCCACAGTGACGGAAAAATCACTGTCAGCACAGGCAAGGTAGAGTTAGGTCAAAAACTGATCACAGCGTTTACTTTGATTGTGGCAGAAGAACTTGATGTTGTTCCCGCAAGGATAAGTGTCATAACGGCTGATACTTCAAAATCACCAAACGAGGGATATACTGCTGGAAGCAATTCCATAGAAAGCAGCGGAATGGCACTTCGCCAGGTAGCTGCAAAAGTACGCCAGGTTCTGCTTGAGAAGGCCTCTCAGCAGCTGGGTGTGCCGGTTGAGAATCTTAATGTCGATGACGGTGAAATCAGCAGTTCCTCAACCAATCTATCAGTTACATATTTGGAACTGATCGGTGGAAAGAACTTTAATATTAAGGTTTCAGAACAAGTAATGCCAAAAAGGCATGATCAATATCATTTGATAGGGAACAAGGTCCCCGGCATTGGATATGAGGATTTGGTTACAGGTGCAACTACGTTTGTTCAGGATCTTGAATTACCAGGTATGCTACATGCGAGGGTCGTTCGCCCTCCAGGCTATCATGCACGACTTCAGGAACTGAATGATAAATATGTACGTGAAATGCCTGGAGTTGTTGGGGTAGTGGTGGATGGAAGCTTCTTGGCTGTCGTTTGCGAAAGGGAGGAACAGGCAGTCCAGGCATCAAAAAGATTGTCAGGACTTGCGATATGGGATGAAAGTAGGGAAATTAATACCGAAAACATTTTCATTCAGCTCAAAAAAAATACCCGTCAAAGCCTACCAGTAATCAAAGGAATTGCTGAGCTTTCGGCTGTCCCTTCTATAAAACCAGCTCAAAATTCTGCCAAAACTATTACTGCAACTTATCAACGTCCATACCACATGCACGCTTCGGTGGCACCATCTGCAGCAATGGCCTTGTACGATGATCAGGAGATCAGGGTTTGGTCACACTCCCAGGGTGTATACCCCCTGCGTAATGCACTTGCTGATGTTCTGGATATTGAGGAAAACAGGATTCATGTAGTACATGTCAAGGGAGCAGGTTGTTATGGGCATAACGGGGCAGACGACGTGGCTTTGGATGCAGTTTTGGCAGCAAGAGCATTCCCAGGTAAACCGGTACTTTTGAAATGGGAACGAGCTGATGAGCATTCTTGGGAACCGTACGGTTCGGCCATGCAGATTGAACTTCAGGCAAACCTGGATAAATCAGGAAAAGTATTGTACTGGAATCACGAGACATACAGTGATACACACCTGCAGCGACCATCTGCTCATGGAAAAAAATCTCGTCTTCTGGCCTCATGGCATATGCAGGTACCCAAACAGATTCCTCAGGTTAAGTCAATTGCAGGATATCACACAGGAATTCATCGTAACGCCGACCCCATTTATGATTTTAAGGATCGCCGTATAGTAAAGCATTTGGTTTACAATCTCCCTCTCAGAGTATCTACCTTGCGTTCTCTTGGTGCGTACGCAAATGTTTTTGCAATTGAGTCTTTTATGGATGAGCTGGCACATTCTTGCGGCAGGGACCCACTTGAATTCAGAATGGATTACCTCAGTGATTATCGGGCTAAAGCAGTGCTTAAGGCTACTGTGGAAATAGCGAATTCCAGAATTATCAGCAAAGATGGAGAACATGGAAGGGGATTTGCCTTAGCGCGTTATAAGAATTCTAAATGTTATGCTGCAGTAGCAGTAGATGTTCTGGTGGATGACTATGGCTCCATTAAACTTCTTTGGGCAGTCATCGCGGCAGATGCGGGCCAGGTTATTGATCCTGATGGACTTCGCAGTCAGCTAGAAGGAGGCTTGCTTCAGTCTGCAAGCTGGACGCTTAAAGAGCAGGTAAAATTTGATGAAAAAGGGATTACCAGTCAGGATTGGGAAAGTTATCCGATCATGACTTTTTCGGAAGTTCCTGAAATTGAGACAATACTGATTGACAGAAAGGATAGTCCAGTTTTGGGTGCAGGAGAGGCCACACATGGACCGACTGCTGCTGCTATCAGCAACGCCGTTTTTGATGCGGTTGGATTAAGGCTGCGCAGAATTCCTTTTACGCCGGAAATTGTTCTTGACGCTGCTGCGAGAGCTTAACTTTAGTCATTCTTATCTAAATTCTTCATCTTTAGATACAGTCTTTTTTTCATATCACTTACTTATTTTGAAATTTTAATAATATGTTTGACATCATTCGAGTTGAGTGGTAACATCGCCTTTTTTTGACTAGGAACCGTTCAGCTTAAATTTATAGACCTAGATTCGCATATTAAATCATGCATTGGTATTTTCAGGTTTGACAGGTTGTTTACGGTGACATCAGGGCATATATTGTTTCGGGAAGTTAGGTTATAATCCCCTTTTCAAATTTTTACAATATGTTCGCCCTTAGATAATGTGTCTCTGACTGATTGCATTTTATTTTAGGTCAGGTAATTTTCCCAATTGCTTAAATAAGGAGAAAATATGAAGACAAAAACAATTATAATTTCAGTATTAAGCCTGTTTTTTTCAGTCAGTCTTTATGCTGCAAGTACAATTAAGATTGGAGCATCTATGCCGTTGACCGGGATGTTCGCAGTCCCAGGTTCAAAGCATCTTGAAGGCTACCAGATGTGTGTGGATATGATAAATCAAAACGGTGGTTGGCTAGGAAAGAAAGTAGTACTGTTAGGGATTGATAATCGTTCGGACACAGAAACTGCAATTTCCCAGTATGAACGTTTCATAAATGTAGACAAGGTTGATTTAGTATTTGGCACCTTCTCGAGTAAACTGACCTTCCCAACTTCCACAATCCTTGCGAAATATAAATATGTCCTCCCAATTCCATCGGGTGGAGCATTGAGGATTTACAGGCGTGGATTTGATAACCTATTTTATTTCCAGTCAAATCCTGCGGAATATTATGGTAAACAGCTTCTTGGAGTGGTTCAAGACCGTGCTTCTGCTGATGACCAGCCAAAAACGGTTGCGCTCGTACATGCCGATGATTTTTTCGCAAATTCAATTGCTAACGGTCTGCTGGGAAATAAAGTAAAATTACCAGGGAGTGGAAAGCTTGTTGAAGATATGGCTCCGGGCTACATAGCTGAGGCAGGAATGAAGCTGGTTTATCACGAACAGTGGCCTGAAGAAGGATTTTCTGACTGGCTAACATTGGCAAACTCAATCAAGAATTCCGGAGCAGAAATGGTGATTGGAATGATGGCATCACCTGAGGAAGCGGTTCAGCTTACTCGGGCGCTCAAAACAGTACGTCATAATCCTAAACATCTTATGCTTACACAAGGAACCCAGTCTGAGTATCTTGAGGGACTTGGAAATGCTACAGAAGGAGTTATGATATACTCCGCATGGCATCAGAAAGCACCCTTTCAAGGTACACTTGCCGGAAAAAGGATGAACAACTCAGATTTTGTTGCAAAATACAAAGCAATGAAAGGCAAGCTTCCTGACGAAGATGTTGCAATTACTTTTGCTCTTTGCCAGGGAATTGACCAGGCTGTAAGTGCCACAGGTTCTGTTGATAATGCTAAAATTATGTCATGGCTGCATTCAAGGCGTTCAGGTTACCCAGTCAAGACGATTCTTGGAGATTACTACTGGGATGAAACTGGATTACCTATAAATAAACAGGCTCTTATAGTACAATGGCAAGGTCGAGAGCTGAAATTCATTTATCCAACTAATGAATTTCAGGCATCACAAATGGTGAGTCCAAAGCCTGCCTGGTAGGCAATTAAATGAAAAGTTGACTATTAAGGGCAGTTTTTTTAGGCTGCCCTTTTTTTATGAAATTTTGAGTGATTCTCAATTTTGAGCAAGCAAAATTGAACCTGTAAACCATGTCAAAATTAAGAATACAGTATATAAGTCCTGAGAAAGTAAAGGATCAAAAAATACTCGAAGCAATATCTGAGTCTGTCATAAAGGGCACTCCGCGAGCGGAAAGTCAGGCAATAAGGGCTCGAGTTCCTAATGTTTTCTGGTCTTTTCAAAACACATGGAAAGATGTTTTCATTGAAGGAGAGGTTGATCATAATCTCAAGGAACTTTGCCGTGTTTATGTATCCAAGTCTGTTCAATGTAAATATTGTGGCAACCAGAGAAGTTCAAAATCTGTTGATGAAGGACTTATTGAAAATGATTACAGGGATCTGTTGGATTTTGAAAAATCCGATAATTATGATGAACTTACCAAGGCAGCACTATCACTTTCTCAGGCTATTACATGGGATCTGGAAACAGATGACGATTTCTGGAATCGTCTTTACAAGCACTTTAGTGAAGAGCAAATAATTGAACTTGGTTATTTTGTTGGTTTCACCATGGGCCAGCAACGTTTCAACAGATTGCTGAATCTTGATGAACATCTCGGAAAAACCGGTTTTGGAAACATTAACTGAACCGCTGCCACTTCGATTCCCCTGCAGTCCTTGTTATATAATAATAATTATAAAATTTTAATATCAGTAAATGCTGAAAATACATAATGCGACTAAATCATTTGCAGGAATTGTTGCAGTTGATGGTTGCAGTTTTGAGATTAAAGAAGGCACTATTTCCGCACTGATCGGCCCAAATGGAGCAGGTAAAACGACCCTTTTTAACTGTATTTCACGAATCTATCCCATTGATTCTGGAGAAATTATTTACAAGGATCACAGGCTTGATTTAATGCCTACACATAAAATCGCAAGGCTGGGAATAGGCAGGTCATTTCAAATTACCAGAACTCTTGATCATTTATCTGTGACAGAAAATCTTGTTTTGCATACAGCAGGTGGAATTGGTAGTCACTTGCTGCTCCCCAGTGTAACAAAGGAAAACAGGATTAAAGCCGACGAGATTATGGAATTTTTAGGTATTTCAGCCCTGGCAGACATGGATATGGGATCATTGTCATTTGGACAAAAAAAACTGCTTGACCTCGGTACCGTGTTGATGGCTGAACCGGAATTAATTCTGCTTGATGAGCCTGCTGCAGGTGTAAATTTAAGATTGCTGGAAGATATTATCGAGAAGCTCGTTACATTGAAAAATCAGGGTAAGACTATACTACTTATTGAGCATAATATGGATTTGGTTATGGAGATCAGTGATGAAGTTATTGTCATGTCAGCCGGCATGGTTATCGCGAGGGGCCAACCAACGGAGATTCAGAAAAATACTGAAGTACTTGAAGCATACCTCGGAAATAATACTTAAATGACCGGTTTACTTAGTATCAGGAATGTAACTGCCGGTTATGGATATGGACCGGATATCGTTCATGATTTCAGTTTGTCACTGAACGAGAGTGAGGTTAAGTGCATTATTGGTCCCAATGGAGCAGGCAAATCAACCTTATTAAAAGCTGTAGCAGGAATTCTTAAACCTAGGTCTGGAGATATTTTTTTTGAGGGAGAAAATATTTCCGGAAAAGAAGCATACCAGATAATGAGGCTGGGGATTTGTTTCCTTCCACAGGAAAGAGCAATTTTTCCTAATCTGACCGTTGAAGAGAATTTGCGCATGTGTGCATATTCAATTAAAGATAAGGCACTGGCCACAGACAGGATCGAAGCTGCAATTGGGATGTTCCCTGTGCTTGGCCAACGATTGAAACAAATTGCCGGTACAATGTCTGGAGGTCAGCAACAGCAGCTTGTGTACGCTCGTGCTTTTACAATTAAACCAAAAATAATACTTATTGATGAGCCTTCGCTTGGTCTTGCACCATCATTGGTTGAGCAGACTTTCAATCATATTAAACAAATTGCAGCAAGCGGAATAGCGGTTATGCTCGTTGAACAAAATGCAATAAAGGGACTTCAAACTTCAGGTTACGGCGTAGTAATGGACCTAGGGAGGCTAGTATTTGAAAAACCTGCAAATGAGGTTTTACAGGACCAGAGTCTTCGTGATCTGTATTTAGGAAAAGCTTTAAAAAAATGATGGAGATTCTTCAAGTTTTTATTCTGGGTCTTTGTTTAGGTTTTGTGTATGCACTGATGGTTTCAGGTCTGACCTTGATCTTTGGTGTGATGAGAATCGTAAACCTGGCTCATCCAATATTGATAATAAGTGGTGCATTTGTTTCATATTGGCTGTTTATCAAGTTTGGAATGGATCCAATTTTATCAGTTCCAGCCGCTGCTTTGACAGTAGCTCTGCTAGGAGTGTTGCTCTACAAATTAATTTTTGAAAAAAATGCTGCCCAACAGACTTACTCTGAAATGACTGTCCTGTTGACATTTGGCACTGCAATGGTGATTGACGGACTTTTAGCCTTTTTATTTCACAACACTCAGCGCATCACATCTCCAGGTTACGCCACTGACGCAATTTTCATTGGTGAAATATTTATTCCGCTGGCACAGTTATACTCAGGGATAGTAAGTCTGACGATCATAGTTGTTCTTGCCGTATTTCTTAAATATTCTGAATTCGGTATTGCTATAAGAGCAACTTCGCAAAACAGGACTTCTGCAGAGCTGGTGGGAGTAAATGTAAAATTTGTCTGTCTGGTTTCCTTTGCAATTGGATGTGCCCTGGCAGGTTCTGCTGGCGCACTGGTCAGTTTTGTTTTCAGTTTTTTCCCCTCAAGACATTGGGAATGGATTGCTATTTTGATGTCGCTGGTTGTACTGGGTGGTATGGGGAGCCTGACTGGGGCGGTTATTGGCGCTTTGGTGCTTTCAGTTGTTTCATCTTTTGTGGGGGCATTTTACTCTCCTGCATGGTCAACAATGGTTTTCTTCCTGGCATTGTTTCTGATACTTATAATCAGACCAAGGGGTTTATTTGGAATTAAAGCAGACTGAATACATTGAATAAAGTTTTATGAAATTAATTTTAGAGAAGGTCTGATTTGCAAAACAGTAAAAAAATAATTCCGGTATTAATTTTGATCGGACTGATCTGTTTACCGATAGTTCAGTTTTTTGGGAATTATAATTATGTGATTCACATGGTTCTTTTTTGTTTCCTATACATAACTATGTCAAGTAGCTGGAATATTATCGGTGGATACGGTGGATTTATTTCAATTGGGCACAATGTCTTTTTTGGCATTGGTGCATATTTTTCCGGGTTCATATATGCCAGATATGGGATATCTCCTTTTTATACCGCTGTTTTTGCAGGCTTGATTGCTACAGTTTTCGGATTTGGGGTAGGTTTTATAACTCTGCGCGTAAAAGGGCCTTCTTTCATCATCTCATCAATTGCACTGCTCATGATTTTAAGAACTTTATTTGATCGCTGGGAGCTGGTTGGGGGTGCGCATGGTATAACACTTCCGCATAATAATCTTTCGGTGGAATGGTCAAAAATCCCCCATTATTACGCGTTGTTGGTATTGATGGTGCTTTCAATTGTTCTCTCATGGTATGTCCGTCATTCAAAATTTGGATTGGCACTGCGCTCGATATCACACGATGAAATTAAAAGCGAAGTAACTGGTATAAATATAAAGATCATTAAAGTAACTGCATATGCTATTTCTGCATATATGATAGGTGCAGCAGGTGCCATCTGGGGAGATTATCTGACATATGTCAGACCAAATATTTTTTTCATAATCCTGATTGCCGCTAACATGGTGCTGATGTGCATACTTGGCGGCAAAGGAACAGTGACAGGACCTATAATCGGAACTATCGTGATAATATTTTTCAATGAGTTCATTCTGGCAAACTTTGGTGCATCAGAACTAAATATCTTTTTTACAGGTTTGTTGATGATTCTGACATTGTTGTATTTTCCTGACGGAATAATAGGCTCATTAAGAAAAAGGAAATTGCTGCCTGGTTTTCTTGACTGGGACTGATTATGAGTGCAATAGACACAAGAGTTGAAGCTGCCAGAATTCACTGGTCTGGGCGCTTTGTGAGCAATGGTGTTCCCCTGTCTGTTTTTCAGGATGTAACAGAGACTGTGAGGCATTGGGACCAATGGTGCAATACCTGGTCTGAAAAAGCCAAGATATTCGAAGATTTGGGTCATCAGGCAAAGGATCTGGGATACTCACTATCAGCAGCTCAGCATCTGACAACAGCGGCAGTCTGTTATCATTTTGGCAAGTTCCTTTTTGTTCAGGACCCTGAACAGATGAAAAAAGCTCATGCAAGGGCAGTAGAATGCCGAAACCTTGCACTTCCCTTTCTTGATCCTCCTGGAGAAAGAGTTAATATTCCCCATGGAGAACATTCATTCTACGGAAATTTGAGAAAACCGGCAGGCATAGAAAAACCGCCGATAATATTAATGACACTTGGACTTGACAGCGCAAAGGAAGAAATGGATACAAATGAAAAAGTCTTTCTTGAGCGTGGCATGGCAACACTTGTGTTTGACGGGCCAGGACAGGGTGAAAGCGAATATGAACAACCAATTTGCCCTGAATACGAAGTTCCGGTAAAATCTGTAATTGACTGGTTGGAGAAAAGGAATGATGTTGATTCAGACAGAGTAGGCATATGGGGTGTCAGTCTTGGAGGATATTATGCCCCGCGTGCAGCTGCGTTTGAAGAGCGTATTAAAGCATGTATTTCACTGACAGGGCCGTTCAAGCTGATTGAATGCTTTAATGAGTTGCCCGGGCTGACAAAATCAGCTTTTATTTATCGTAGCCACAGTCCTGATGAAGAGCAGGCAAAAGAAATTGCGGCTCGTATGTCACTGGAAAATGTTGCTGAGAAAATTAAATGTCCGCTTTATGTTGTTGCAGGGAAACTGGACCGTGTGATACCGCATCAGCAGGCTGTTAAACTTTCACAGACCGCATCAGGTGAAGTAGTGCTTAATCTAGTTGAAGATGGAGGTCATGTTGCAAACAACAGGGCTTATAAATACAGGACTCAGTCTGCAGACTGGATTGCCTCAAGGCTTGGAGTTTAATTTTCAGAAAAATGTTTCCTGCGCAAAACAGGAAGATAGCAAATTCAGCAGGAAGCTGATCTTTCTATGCAGATACTAACCACTTCATCGGGATTACGTTTCCACCAGTTTTCCTGTGAAAAGATTTCAACCTCTTTCAGTCCATCAAAACCTTCACTTTCCATCCAGTTTCTTATTAAAGCAATGTCAATTACTCCGTCACCCATCATTCCACGATCCATCAGTAGATCTTTTGTTTCTAAAAGCCAGTCACAAATGTGAAATGCAAGCAGACGTTTTTTACCTGCTCGCTTAATCTGCGATTCCAGATCCGGGTCCCACCAGCAGTGATACACGTCAACCGCAACTCCAATTCCTTCACCCATCTGATCACAAAGATCTAAGGCATGCTTGAGTGTATTCACGCACGCTCTATCAGCTGCATACATTGGATGCAGAGGTTCAATTGCAACAGGAATTTTAACTGTTCTGGCATATTCCAAAGTCTTGAAAAGACCTTCTTCAACTTGTCTGCGGCTCTCTGTCAAATCCTTTGAATTTGTTTTTAATCCCCCTACTACCATTACCAGGCATTCTGCCTGAATTGCTGCAGCTTCATCCACTGCTTTTTTATTGTCATCGAGAATGTTCTGAGAAATATGGTCTTCCAAAGTGAACATTCCGCCCCTGCAAAGTCCGCTTACACGCAGGCCGCTGTCCTGAATCATTCTTTTTGCTTCATTAACACCGCATTCTTGGAGTTTTTCCCTCCAGGGTGCAATTCCTCCTATTCCGTATCTGTTACACAAATCTATGGCCTCCCTTAGATTGCATTGTTCTCTTACTGTTGCGGTATTGAGCGAAATCTGCGCTGATCCAATCATGATCCTATACCTCTTGATGCAAATACTGTCTTGGCCCTGGAAGCAGCCAAATCAGGGTCCAGTAAAGCACCTGCACTGTTTGCAAGCCGAATCAAATCAGCAAGGTGAAGTGTTGAACGTGTACTTTCCTGTCCGCCAAGCATCGTGAAATTCTTCTGAAATCCATTTAGATAGGAAAGAAAAACCACACCAGTTTTATAAAACCTTGTAGGGGCTTTAAAGATGTGTCTTGAAAGAGGAACAGTGGGTTCAAGCAGATCATTATATGTCAGATTGTCTTCTTTACCAAGAGCTGTTGCCGCAGCTGCAGCAAGGCCTGCAATCGCATCGAAAATTCCAAGCAGAGCATGCGAATGTCCTTCCTTATCTCCAAGAATTAATTCAGGATAGTTAAAATCATCACCAGTGTACATTTTTATCTTTTCCGGAAGACGCCGACGCATCAGGATTTCTTTTTCCTTTGACAAAAGTGAAATTTTGATACCGTCTATTTTGGCAGAATTCTCATTCAGTATAGACAAACATGTTTCCATGGCCTGATCAATATCTTCTGATCCCCAATAACCCTTAAGCTTAGGATCGAACATATCTCCAAGCCAGTGGATGATTACTGGTTCAGAAACCTGATTTAGAATTTTTGTGTAGACAGCTGAAAAATCTTCTGATCCTCGCGCACAAGCTGTTAAGGCACGGCTTGCCATCAAAATGATTCTTCCACCAAATCTTTCCACTGTCTCGCATTGCTCCTCATATGCTTGAATTACTTCATTGATAGTAAGATCTGGTTTTGGGGACAAATGGTCAGTTCCCGCCCCGCAGGCAATCAAACCATTACAGCCTTTTGCCGCATCCAATGAAAGACGGATCAATTCCCTTGATGTATCCCAATCAAGACCCATACCCCGTTGAGCCGTGTCCATTGCCTCAGCAACACCAAGACCCTTTTCCCAGAGGTATTCCCTGAAGGCAATAGTCTGATCCCAGTCAATGCTTGCATCAATCCATGGATCATTATCTTTGAGGGGGTCCGCAACTACATGGGCAGCTGCATAAATTGTTCGTGAAAATGCAGCAGGTTCTATATTTAGATCAGGTGGAGCACTCAGTTCAAGAGTTTCCAGTTTCTTATCGGGTTTTGGTAAAACCAGTACTGGCACTTGTCAAATTTCAATTTCAGGAATATCAATCCAACGGCGTTCTTTCCAGCTTTTAAGAGCGCATTCAGCAAGTTGAACACCCTTGGCACCTTCAAAAAGGTCATATTTCCACGGACCATCCTCGGCCACGTGTCTAAGGAATTCTTCCCATTGAGTTCTAAATCCATTACCGAAATCTTCATTGTCTGGCACCGGAATCCAGTGGTCATGAAACCTGAGAGTCTGAGGCTGGTCTGGATTCCATGTTGGTTTGGGTGTGTTCAGATGATGCTGTATTGAGCATTTATGAAGTCCGGCAACTGCGGAACCTAAAGTCCCATCAACCTGGAATGTTACCAGATCATCACGTTTCACCCTGACGGACCATGAAGAATTAATTTGTGCCATGATTCCCCCCTCGAGTTCAAAAGAAGCATAGGCAGCATCGTCAGCATCTGCTTCATACTTCTGCCCTGATTCGTCCCAGCGTTCGCTGATATGAACTTTCCCAGCACATGAGACAGATTTGACAGGGGCAATTACATTATCAAGAACATAACGCCAATGACAAAGCATATCTTTGATGATTCCACCTCCGTCAGATTTACGATAATTCCAGCTTGGTCTTTGGGCGGGAATTATTTCACCATCAAATACCCAGTATCCGAATTCACCTCGAACCGACAGAATCTTGCCAAAGAATCCTGCATCATTGAGACGTTTCAGCTTTATCAGACCGGGGAGATAAAGTTTGTCGTGTACAACACCGTTTTTAACTTCTTTCTGGCGGGCATATTTGGCAATTTCAAGCGCCCCCTTCAGGTCATCAGCTACAGGTTTTTCGCAGTAAATATGTTTCCCTGCGGAAATTGCCTTATTCAGTATTTCCACTCGCATCTTAGTGGTAGCGGAGTCAAAGAACACACTGTCATCAGTATTTTCAAGGGCATTGTCCAGATCAGTAGTGTATCTATCCACAGCATAACGTGAGGCAATTTCCTCAAGTTTTAGTTTGTTTCGTCCTACAAGAATAGGGTCAGGCATAAGTTTGCTACCGTCATTAAGAATAAGTCCTCCATCATCTCTTATTGCAAGTACAGAACGGATGAGGTGTTGATTCAGTCCCATTCTGCCTGTTATGCCGTTCATTATAATGCCGATTCTTCTTTCCATAATTTACGTAATAGCAGCTTATTTGAAGTTAATATAATGAAATACATTTATCGTAAATTTCACCAACAGAACAAATATATTTTTTCAAGAATTTATGCAAAGGTTGAAGAGGCAGTGAAAAAAAACCTGCATCACTCATGTTAAATATTACCATTGGAAAAGAATCATTTTTTTCGCTGATCATTCACATCACAGTTTATCATGCTGAATGAAAAAAATATTTTTGTCTTTCTCACTCAACTTCCAGACCAGTAGGAACAGTTTTGTTTTCTGATTTCAATGTAATTCCTGCCTGTGCTGCAACTGTTTCAAGCAGAGCACTGAAGTCTGAAGAAAGATAGGCTTCTGGGTCTTCTTTAGTCTGTGCTGCACCAAAATGAGTTTGAAGGGCCTCACGCGCTGCTGCCGTTACGGGCATGGAGACATTCAGTTCTCTCGCTTCCTCAAGCCCCAAATCAACATCTTTGCGTAGCAGATATGGAGTAAAGGTAGTTGTCCAGTCAAGATTGACAAAAGCAGGAGTTTTGTAGCGGCTGAAAATTGAACCCATCACGCTGTTGTTGATAAAGCTAAGAAATGCCTGTCTTGTTATGCCAGCCTTTTCCGCAAGAACAGTTATTTCTGCAAGGTTTTGCGTAACTACAGCCAGAAGTACATTGTGTGCAATTTTACAAAATCGGGCCAGTTCTCCTTCACCAACATAAGAAACTCCTTGAACAGAATAAGCCTTAATAAT
>Ga0208765_1001292_pt1 | contig 15302 bp, 13 predicted proteins | sample ETNtaG_2_FD_185783 | JGI IMG/M metagenome (GOLD analysis project Ga0208765, IMG submission 185783) | Marine microbial and viral communities from oxygen minimum zone, Eastern Pacific Ocean - ETNP201406SV203 (SPAdes) (version 2) | ecosystem: Environmental > Aquatic > Marine > Oceanic ... | reverse complement strand
AGGTCTGCACTAACACACTTGGCGACGACAGTTATCGGCTTTTACCGGCTCCGTCCATGGGTGGAGAGGACTTCGCCTATGTACTCCGAGAGGTCCCCGGTGTTATGGCGTTCCTCGGCGTTTGTCCAGCCGATGAGCCCGACCCCCGGGCGGCGCCATCCCTGCACTCCAACCGCATGCGACTGAATGAGGACGGGATGGCCCACGGTGTGGCACTTCACGTCGGCATGGTCCTGCACGACGGTGCCGCCGAGTCTGACGCCGGGACCTGACATGGCCTGGGAAGTGACGGACTTCGCCACCCTGATGGAACTCGAGACCCACGGTCCCGACGTGTTCGTCGGTATCAGCCCCGAGTACCCGTGGGGCCGGGTCTACGGAGGGCAGGTGGTGGCCCAGGGCCTGCGGGCCGCCCAGTCCACGGTTGACGGCGACCACCATGTGCACTCCCTGCACGCGTACTTCATCCGGGGTGGCACTAGCGACGAGCCGATCCGCTACGAGGTGGACCGGATTCGTAACGGCCGATCGTTCGTGACCCGCAGGGTGGTGGCCCGCCAGTCCGACGGGGCGATCCTGAACCTGTCGTGCTCTTTCCACCTCCAAGAGGACGAGGCCGACGTCCAGGAGTCGGTGCTGCCCGACGATGTAGGCGAGCCGGGTTCAGGCGCTGTGGAGGACTGGTCAATCCTGGGAAGACGGGTGGCCCATCAGTCAACAGGCCGGTCGTCCATCTGGCTGCGGATCCTCGACGAATTGGGCGACGACCGCTCCCTCCAGGCCTGCGCGCTCGCCTACACATCCGACGACATTCCTACTGACGCGGTGGGCAGCACCCATCCCCGGATCGGTGAGGTACAGGAGGACTCGGCCACCACCTACGGCGATGTCTTCATCGGAGCCAGCCTTGACCACGCCATCTGGTTCCACCGGCCGCTTCCGTGTGACCAGTGGCTGCTCCACGACCACCGGTCACACGGGCTGGCCAACGCCCGGGGCTTAGCCGTAGGCGAGGTGTTCGCCCCATCGGGCATCCACGTGGCCACCGTGGCCCAGGAGGTCCTGATCCGCGAGCGCACTCGCTGAGCCGACCGGATCTGTCAGTTACCGGTCAGCAGGTTAGTGAGACTCGCACAGCAGCGAGCAGCATGTCCCGTCGCTGGCTCATCGCATCGCCGTGTCAGACTCCCGACCATGGCCACCGCCGATCAGACCTCTGACCAGATCGGTGGCCGAATCCCAGTACTCGTCCACCTGTGGGGCGACCACTTTCCAACTGACGCCATCCGGGAGCACTTCCCGACCGTGGACTTCATCCGAGTCCCGACCGACGGCCCGGTTCCCGACGGGGTGGCCGGCGGCGCATGCATCACCCAGGCCGCCCCCACCGGAAACCTTCAGGAGGTGCTGTCGCGAGGAGTCCAGTGGGTTCACACCCTGGGCCAGGGGGTCGACCACTTCCCGTTCGACAAGTTGGGAGACCGGACGCTGACGTGTGCCCGTGGCGTCAACGCCGTGCCCATCGCCGAATGGGTAGTGGCCATGGTACTTACCGCGACCAAACAGCTTCCAGAACGCTGGGTGACCGAACCGCCCCGCCACTGGGTACTGGCCGACCTGGGAACCCTCGACGGTGCCACCGTGGCCTTCATTGGGTTCGGAACCATCAACCGAGCGGCAGCCGAGCGCCTCGCCCCGTTCGGCTGTCGGATGCTGGCCGTGACCAGAAGCGGTGAGCCCAGCGGCATGTCCACTGTGGAGACGGTGACTGACGTGCACACTGCGGTTGCCGACGCCGACCATGTCGTGGTGGGCGCCCCGCTCACACCGATCACCGAGCGCATGATCGATGACGACCTTCTGGCCGCCATGAAGCCCGGCGCCCACCTTGTCAACATCGCTCGAGGGGGACTTGTGGACCAGGAGGCGCTCCGACGATCACTGGATGCCGAACACCTCGGCCTCGCCTCGCTAGACGTCTGTGACCCAGAGCCCCTGCCAGCCGGACACTGGCTCTACGAACACCCCCGGGTGCGACTCAGCCCTCACGTGTCATGGTCCGACCCCGGTGCGATCGACCGCCTGCATGCCGCCTTCGCTGACAACCTCGAACGATGGTTAGCTGACCTACCTCTCGTCGACGTGGTCGACGTTGAAGCCGGTTACTGACCCGAACCTCACCCAAGGAGCAGCCCCCATGCCGATGTCCGACGAGTTCCAGGCGCTGTCCTCCCGTGTCCGCAACTGGGGACGCTGGGGCGATGACGACCAGATCGGCACCCTCAACCTCATCACCCCCGAGGTGGTCGCCGGCGCCGCTGCCGGTGTGCGTCATGGACGGACCATCCCGTTGGGCGTCCCTCTCCAGCAGGAAGGAGTGCAGGCCGGCTTCGTCCCGGGCCGCGACAACCCGACCCACACCATGCACGCCGTCAACGAGCCCCTGGACCCGGAGGCTGATGCCGACGCCTTCCACACCAGCGACGACCACATCACCATGGGCCTCCAGGCCGGGACCCACTGGGACGGCCTCGGCCACGTGTCCTACTCGGGCCACATGTACAACGGCTACGACGCGGCCACCATTACCGCCGATGGAGCGGCGCTCTGCGGGATCCACCATCTACGCAGCGTGGTGTCTCGCGGAGTGTTGTTGGACGTAGCCCGCGCAAAGGGTGTCGAAATCCTGGACTGCCCATACGCCATCACCGGCGACGACCTCGACGAGGCGGCGGCCATGGGCGGCGTCGAAGTGCAATCCGGCGACATCGTGCTGGTGCGCACCGGTCGGATGACTCTCTACCACTCCTCCGGCGGCCTTGCCTACTGCCTGGGTCCGAACCAGGACGGCAGCAACGCCGGCATGGGGCTGTCCAGCGTGACGTGGATGCACGACCACGATGTGGCCGCGGTGGCCAACGACACCCTGGCCTTCGAGGTCTACCCGTCCGAGGCCGACACCCTGGCCGTGCACCTGCTCCATCTAGTCGACATGGGACTGACTCAGGGCCAGAACTGGGACCTGGAAGCCCTGTCAGCCGACTGCGCCGACGACGGTGTCCACGAGTTTCTGCTGAGTGCCACCCCGGAGCCCTTCGTGGGCGCCGTAGGAAGCCCTGTCGCCCCTGTGGCCATCAAGTAACAGGCAGGCTGCTCCCAGAGTTGGAACGAATTCGATGGTGCCCACGATGTCATAGGCAGCGCCGTCGCCCAATTCCACCGCCAGGAACCGACATCAAGACTCGACACCGGTTCACATCCCGGTGAAGTCAGGTGCTCGCTTCTCGCTAAAGGCCCGGAGGGCCTCGGCATTGGCCGGACCCCCCAGAAGATCGGCAAACACCGCGTCCTCTCGACGGCGCGCCTCAGCGATGGCATCAGCCAGCGGCGCGGTCAACAGTCGTTTGGACGCCACCAGCGAGGCGATTGGCCGAGCGGCCAACCGTCGGGCGTGGTCCAGGGCCTCGCCCATCAGGTCGTCGGGAGCGCACAATCGCCACGCCAAGCCCATGCGGTGGCACTCGGCTGCGTCGATCCACTCTGAACTCATGAGCACCCAGGCTGCGTCCTGACGGTTCATCAATCGGGGGAACAGGTAGCTGGACGCCGCCTCAGGGACCACGCCAAGTGCCGTGAATGGGCACTGCAATCGAGCCCCGGTGGACATGAACACGAGGTCGGCGTGACCTATCAACGTAGTGCCGATGCCAACACCTAGGCCGTTGATGGCTACCACGACTGGTTTGGGGAAGGTCGACAGTCGGTCCATGAACCCTGCGAACCCGTGTCGTCCCGGCACGAACCCCGAGGCGGGATCCTTGCGACGTTCCATCTCCCCTAGATCAGTGCCGGCGCAGAAGGCCCGGCCTGTGCCGGTCAGGACCACCACGGCCACCTCCATGGAGTCTGCGGCCTCGTCGAGGGCATCGGCCAGGGCGTCGTAGTGAACCTCGTCGAGGGCGTTGAGGGCCTCCGGTCGGTCGATCCTGAGTAGTCGTACGCGGGCATCGTCTTGGATGTGAAGCATGGGTGGAGTGTGGCAGCCAGCCGATTGCGGGACAGAGCCGGGAGAGGATGCCATGCTTTCGGGCATGGACTCTCCCGTGGTTGTGGTAGTCGGTTCGGCCAATCTCGACGTCGTGGTCCCGGTCCCGCACCACCCGGTGACTGGCGAGACGGTAATGGGAGGTGACCATGCCCTAGTCCCGGGCGGCAAGGGCGCCAATCAGGCCGTGGCGGCGGCCCGACAGGGCGCCGAGGTGACCTTCGTGGGTCGTGTCGGGGCCGACGACGCCGGGACAACATTGAGAATTTCACTGGAGGAGGCAGGCGTGTTAACCACCCATCTGGCGACCGACGCTGAGGCACCAAGCGGGATCGCCCTGATCGGCGTGGACGACGATGGAGACAATTCCATCGTCGTCAGCCCGGGCGCCAACGCCCGCGTAACGGCCGCCGACGTGGCCGCCGCCGCAGGAGCCGTGGCCGGCGCCGAAGTGGTACTGCTCCAGTTGGAGGTACCCGTGGAGGCTGTCACCGCTGCTGCCGATACGGCGACCGGAACCGTGATCCTCAACCCAGCACCGGCACCGACCGAACCCGAGTCACTCCCTGTCAAGTTCCTGGACCGGGTGGACGTGCTGGTCCCCAACACCATCGAATTGGCACAACTCACCGGCATCGACCCGTCAGACAACGCCAGTGAACTTGCAGCGGCGGCACGCAGTCTGGGGGTGGACACCGTGGTGGTCACCCGAGGAAGCGCTGGTGCCCTGATTGTCACCGATGACGACGTCATGGTGGTGCCCGCCCCGACCATCACGCCTGTGGACACCACCGGTGCCGGTGACTCGTTCTGCGGCGCACTGGCCGCCGCACTAGCTGGCGGCAAGTCGATCCTCGAGGCCACGGAACGCGCCGTGCATGCGGGGGCCGTCGCCGCCACCCGACCGGGAGCACAGCCGTCTATGCCGACGGCCGCAGAAGTGGACGCCATCGTCGACAGCCGGTCCCACGAACCCACCCGCTGAACGGGCACACTTCAGCGATGTCTCGCCCACGGATAATCCTGGACTGCGACCCCGGGGTCGACGATGCCATCGCCATCATCACGGCGGCCCGGTGGGCCGATCTGGTGGGTATCACCACGGTGGCCGGCAACGTCGAACTGGAACACACCACAGCCAACGCGTGTCGCATGCGGGAACTGCTGGGCCTTGATGTGGAGGTCCACGCCGGTGCGTCGGGCCCACTAGTCGGCGCCCAGGAGTTCGCTCACGAGGTCCATGGAGCGACGGGTCTCGGCGACCTCGTCCTCCCCGAGCCGAACCGCAGCGCGGACTCCAACAATGCCGTCGAATGGCTGGTGGAGACGACCCGTTCCGAGCAGGGCATCCACCTGGTTCCGGTGGGCCCGCTCACCAACGTGGCCCTGGCCCTGCGGGCCGATCCGGACATGGCCCGTCGCGTGGCTTCCATCACCCTGATGGGCGGTTCGGCCGGTGGGGTGGGGAACGTGACGGCTGTCGCCGAATTCAACATGTACGCGGATCCTGAAGCCGCCGACGAAGTGTTCCGCAGCGGTGCGCCGCTGGCCATGCTCGGGCTGAACCTCACCCATCAGGTCCGTATGGGCAGCATGCATGGTCGGGAGTGCGCCACCTTCGGCACGCCAGTGGGCGACGCCATGGCTCAACTGCTGGAGTTCTACACAGTGTTCCATCTAGCCGAGGAGCAGATCGAGGACGGCCCGGTCCACGACCCGTGCGCCGTGCTGGCCGTGACCCACCCACACCTGTTCAACACCGAAGCCCGGTCGGTCCACGTGGAGGCCGGCGGTACCCACACCCGGGGCATGACCGTGGTCGACGAGCGGGGTCCGCGAGCTAATGGACCGGCCAATTGTGACGTGGCCTACGAGGCCGACGCCGATGCTCTGGTCGACCTCGTGATGCAAGCGGTCCGCGCGGCCTGAACCCTCCTCGGGAACGTCACCGACGGGGCGTGTGCACCGAGATCCGGAACCGTCCATCCGTGGGCAGCGGGCAGAACAGCACCGTGGCCTCCATGAGGAACTGGGCGAGCGGCCCATGACCGGTCGGGTCGGTCAGACGGGTGTCCTCGTGTGGGGCCTCCCACACGAGGCCCCGCTTGGGATGGTCCTGGCGGAGCGACCAGCCATCGGGGGCCGGCAGTCCAGCCTCACGGAGGCGGTCGCCGGCCCCACGACCAGAGCCGTGGTCGACGCCAATCGACGGGACATCACGGCTGGTGCCGGCCACGAACGTCCCCACCGGTACCTGGGCGCCCCTGGCTGAAAACCAGGCAAACAGGCCCGATACGTGAGCCCGGAGCGCATCGTCGACGTCTGGCTCGACGTTCACCCATGCCCCGGGAGCCCTAGCTACCTCGTCCAACACCTCCACCAGGCCATCGGGATCGGCGGCGTCAACGAGGAACGTCTCAGTGTCGAAGCTGGCCACGACCGGACGCTAGTGGTGCCAACGGTACGGTGACGCGGTGACCGACCGGCCGACCCGACCCCTGCGGATCGTCGCCTTGGTAAAGCAGATCCCGAAGTTCCAGGAGATGCAACTCGGCGCTGACGGGCGTCTGGTGCGTGACGGGCTGGAACTCCACATGAACGACTACTGCCGCCGTGGAGTCCGGGCCGGATGCAACCTGGCCGAGGCCACCGGTGGCACCTGCACGGCGATCACCCTCGGGCCGAACTCGGCAGACTCGATCCTACGGGAGGCCATTTTGTGCGGCTGTGCCGACGGGATCCACGTGACGGACCCGGTATTCGCCGGCAGCGACACACTGGCCACGGCCCGGGCGTTGGTGGCCGCACTGGAAAGCACCGGTCCCTGGGACCTAGTGCTGTGCGGGCGCAACTCGGTGGACGCCGATACCGGTCAGGTACCCGCCCAGGTAGCCGAACTACTGGACCTGCCCCTGCTGGTGGGTGCCCGCGAGCTGGGCCTACGAACCACCGGCGATGAGAGCACAGGCCTGGCAGCCCTCCTGGAGCACGACGACGAGTGGCTGCGGGTCGAGGTGGACCTGCCGGCCGTCGTCTCGTGTGCCGAGCGACTGTGCGATCCGTGCAAGGTGAAGGAGCCTGAGGCGTGGGCCACCGTGGACGCCGACCGGATCCGTCGACTCGGATGCACCGACCTGGGTGACGGCCCCTGGGGGGCGGCCGCCAGCCCGACGATGGTCGGCGAGGTCCGGGGGTTGGACGTCAACCGGTCAGGCGAATGCCTCAATGGGGCAACGCCGGTTCATCTAGATCGGGTAGCCGAGGTGGTCCGGTCCCGTGGAGCGCTGACTCCTACTAGCCCAGCACTGACCGACGCCACAGCGACTGACGAGGTGTCACGGCCGTCCGGATCGGGCGACGGCGGCGACGTCGTGGTGATCGGGGAGCCGGGCCGGGCGCGCACCACCGCTGAACTGCTGGGCGCGGCTGCTGGGTTGGCTGAATCGATAGGCGGACGGGCGATCCTGACCATCGACGCCGTCAAGGACTGGGAGGCCGTCAGCGGTCAGGGCGCCGATCGGGTCATTCGACACGCCGACGTGACGGGGGCCGCCGAGGTGGCCCGGATGCTGGCCAGCCACTTCACCAAGACCCCCCCCTGGGCCGTGCTGGCGCCGTCCACAGCTTGGGGTCGCGAGGTGGCCGCCCGCCTCGCCGCCCGCCTGGGTGCCGGGCTGACCGGGGATGCTGTGGGCCTCGAGGTCCGCGATGCTCGTCTGGTCGCCCTGAAGCCGGCCTTTGGTGGCCGCCTGGTGGCTGAAATCACCTGTACGTCATCGACCCAGATGGCTACCGTCCGGGCCGGCGTTCTTCCCGTGGCCAGGCCCCGGCCCATCGGGCCATTCGGCGCCGACCGACTCGTCCCGCCCGGGGACGAACCACTCGTCCGGGTGTTGGAGCGATGGCGCGACGATGACAGCGACCTGTTGGCCACGGCACCGGTGGTGGTGAGCATCGGGCAGGGCGTGGATCCGACCGACCTGTCGGAGATACGGCGACTGACCGAACTCCTGGGAGCGGAACTGTGCGCCACCCGGAAGGTCACCGACGCCGGTTGGCTGCCTAGGGCCCGTCAGGTGGGCATCACCGGCCACGCCATCGCTCCTCGGCTATGCATCGCCATCGGTACATCCGGAAAGTTCAACCACACGGTCGGCCTTCAGGGAGCTGGCACCGTAGTGGGCATCAACCCCGATCCCGATTGCGAACTCTGGGACTGGTGTGACGTCGGCATGGTCGCCGACTGGCGCGATGCCTTTGAACCGCTGGTGGAGCGCCTGACCCGATCCTGATCAATCGGGTCGATCGACTCCGGCCGCTCGGAGGGCCTCGGCATCCACCCACTCGAGGCTCAGAATATGGGTGGCGGCCAGGAGTACCGGCGGTGCCATGCCAGCTTCATGAGCCTCCTGCCAGCGGGGTGCACACAGGCACCATCGGTCACCGGGGTGCAAGCCGGGGAAGCCTGGCCGGGGTGTGGACAGATCGTTGCCCGCCTCCTTGGAGAAGGCCAGGAACTCCTCGGTGACCAACGCGCACACCGTGTGTACCCCGAGATCGTCCACACCGGTGTTGCAGCACCCGTCCCGAAAGAAGCCCGTCAGCGGATCGACGCTGCACTCCTGGAGGATCGTGCCCATCACGTTCATGGCCATCAGCCAGCCACCTCTCGATCAACAATCTCACCCAACAACGACCGCACCTGCACCTCGATGTCGTCTCGAACGCCACGGACCATGTCCGGCCCCTGCCCTGCCGGGTCAGCAAGTTCCCAGTCCAGCAGTCGAGTACCGGGGACGACGGTGCACTCGTCGCCGCAGCCCATCGCAACCACCACGTCTACGTCAGCCACCATCTCCGAAGTCCACCGTCGGGGCTGGACGCCAGCGATATCGATGCCAACCTCGGCCATCACCGCCACAGCTGCCGGGTTGACGGCCTCGCCGGGCTCCGAACCGGCCGACAGGACCCGCACGGTGTCACCGGCCAGGTGGCGGAGCCAGCCGGCAGCCATCTGAGAGCGGCCGGAGTTGTGAATGCAGAGGAACAGGACACCAGGGGTTGTCTCGAACCGTCGTCTCACGACGGCGACGGTAGCCGCCCGCTCCCCGGGACCGAGCCGACTCGTCAGGCCCGCGCGTGTTTGAGGCGCTTGACGGTGCGGGCCCGGGCGTTGGCGTCCAACTCAACCTTGCGAAGCCGCACTGCGGCCGGGGTGACCTCGACGCATTCGTCGTCGGCGATGTACTCCAGAGCCTGCTCGAGCGACAGACGACGGGGCGGGGTGAGGCGTACCGTGTCATCGGACGCCGCTGCTCGAACGTTGGTGAGCTTCTTCTCTCTGCTGATGTTGACGTCCATGTCCTCGGCCCGCGGGTTCTCACCGACGATCATCCCGCCGTACACCTCTTCGGTGGGACCCACGAACATCGACGCTCTCTCCTGGATGCCGGTGATGGCGTAGGCGGTTGCAGTACCCATGCGGTCGGCAACCACGCTGCCCGTCTGGCGGGTGCGTAGCTCACCCATCCATGGCTCCCACCCCTCGAACACGTGGTGGAGCAGGCCGGTGCCCCGGGTCTCGGTCAGAAAGTCGGTTCGGAAGCCGATGAGGGCACGGGCAGCCAGCACATAGTCGAGGCGGACCCAGCCGGTGCCATGGTTGGTCATGCCCTGCATGCGGGCCCGGCGTTCTCCCAACAGTTGGGTGACGGCCCCCACGTACTCCTCGGGTACGTCGACCGAGAGGCGCTCGGTGGGCTCATGCAGGGTGTCGTCGATCTCGCGTAGCAGCACGGCAGGCTTGCCCACGGTGAGTTCGAAGCCCTCGCGGCGCATTGTTTCGACGAGGATCGCCAACTGCAGCTCGCCTCGACCCTGGACTTCCCAGGCGTCGGGCCGCTCGGTGGACATGACCCTGAGCGAGACGTTGCCGACCAGTTCGGCATCCAGGCGGGCCTTGACCTGGCGGGCCGTCAGCTTGGTGCCGTCGGAGCCAGCCACCGGCGAGGTGTTGACCCCGATGGCCATCGACAGCGTGGGCTCGTCGACGGTGATGACGGGTAGCGGGCGGGGGTCCTCGAGGTCAGCGAGGGTCTCACCGATGGTGACCTCCTCGATGCCCGATACGTAAACGATCTCTCCCGGCCCAGCCTCCTCGACGTCGACCTGTCCGAGTGCGTCGGTCACGGTAATGGTGGCGACCTTGGCCGACTGGACACTGCCGTCGGTCCGACACCAGGCCACAGGGGCACCACGCCGCAAGGTGCCGCTGTCGATGCGACAAATGGCGATGCGACCCAGATACGGCGAGGCATCAAGGTTTGTGACGTGGGCTCTCAGCGGAGCTGACTCGTCGAAGGACGGCGGCGGCACGTGGTCGAGTACCACGTCGAAGAACGGACCGAGGTCAATGCCGGGCACCGACGGGTCAAGCGTGGCGGTGCCAGCCCGGGCATCGGTATAGAGAATGGGGAACTCAATCTGGTCTTCGGTGGCGTCCAGATCCAGGAATAGCTCGTAGGTCTCGTCGACCACCTCGCCGAGGCGGGCGTCGGGACGATCCACCTTGTTGACGACCAGCACGATGGCCAGCCCGGCCTCCAGGGCCTTGCGCAATACGAACCGGGTCTGGGGGCGGGGTCCCTCGGCGGAGTCCACAAGGAGGATCACGCCGTCGACCATGTTCAGCGCTCGTTCCACTTCGCCGCCGAAGTCAGCGTGGCCGGGGGTATCGACGATGTTGACCTTCACCCCACCGCGTTCCACGGCCGTGTTCTTGGCCAGGATCGTGATGCCCTTCTCACGCTCGAGGTCCATGGAGTCCATGACCCGATCGGCGACCTCTTCGTTGTCCCTGAAGGCGCCGGACTGGCGCAACAGGGCGTCCACGAGGGTGGTCTTGCCGTGGTCGACATGGGCAATGACGGCAACGTTTCGAAGGTCGGGACGTCTGCCGGTGCGCGCCGGATCGGAAGACGAGGTGGTGGCCACGACGAAAAGGCTAGGCCCACCCGGAGGGACAAGGGCGGAGGTGTGACCGATGTGCGCCGTACCCGATCCGCTCCCAGTCGACCCGTCGATGTTGGATTCGGGCAGATGGCGACCGATTCAGCGGTGTCGCCCGGTCTCCAACCGTCGGCGTGGGGCCTCGCCGCCCTTGCGTCCAATGACGGCGCCAAGATCCTCCACGGCGTCATCCAGGTCAGGCCACGTCCCGAAGGCGGGACCGGTGGCGCCCAGCATGGCGAGGCGTTCGGCGGCATCGGCCACTAGCAGTGGGTGGGGTGGACGGCCGTCCACCTCGTCGACGGCAGCCCGGGTTGTGGCTGCCCAGAGCACCAAGTCGGATGCCACGGGGATCTGGACGGCATGGAGTACGGCGGCACCACGGACCCGCCTTCCGGTGAACGTCACCACCATTCGAGGTCGGGTCCGCCGCCAACCGTCGAGACGGGTGGCCAGGGTCTTGTGGGGTACGCCAAGACGTTCGGCTAACTCCCGGATGCCGCCGTCACCCAGTAGGACGAAGCCCACGTGTTCGGGTCGCGCCGTGGCCTCGTCGGCCAGGCGGGCCCACAGCGAGCGCTGCTGGTGACTCTTGAGGGGGTCAGCCCGCCGAAGGGACGGAGCCCGAGACAAGCCGGCGGCGATCCCGCGCATGATTGATCGGGGGACGAGAGAATCTGGCGTCCGACCAACGTCGGCCTGGATGGCCTCGAAGCGCGAGGCCAACGCCCCGTACTCCAACGGCTCCTGTCCGGGACCCCGAGGATCCTCGTCGGTGGGCGTGGTCACATCAGGAACGGTACTCCGCACCCATTGGCGACCAAAGCAACCACGAAACGACGAGGTCCTAAGGTGACGATGGCGGGCTATCTGGAGTGAAATCTGTTGGGTTGTGAGGTATCCGAACCCCTGACCTGCTGCGCGTCAGGGAAGGTCCTGCCATGAGGTGTGGCCCTGGTCTAGGAGTCGGGCCGAGGAGCGGTAGCAGGACTTCGATACGAAGGGCTCCACCTCTTCGGAACGCACCCGGCACATCTCGGCTTTGACGGCACGGGCCTCGGCTACCACCGGGTCATCGCCGGGGGCCAGGGCCACCAGGTCGATTACGTGGAGGGCCAGTTGGGTCTGCCCCGCTGCTGCGAGTTCCTTGGCCCGGTTCAACACGGCCGCTGGGTCGCCTAGGGCGGACAGAATCTCGGAGGCCGCCTGGTCGGGTGGTGACGGATGCAGGGTGGTGGGGTTGCGGTCCCACCAACCGTTTTCCTCTCGGTAGAGATCTCGCACGATGTAGTCGGCACAGCCATAGGTAGGAGCCATCCACGGGTGGTCGAACAATTCGGCTGGGTAGGACATGTCGGCGAGAACCTCGGCTTCGCTCATGCCTCGGTTCATCCTGTCGACCACTTCGACTCGGAGCCACCGCATTGCTTCGGCGGTCATGGTGAGGCGTTCTCGAACCATCTCTGCACCGGATACCACCGGACCGAATTCGGTGACCAGAGTCTCAGCACCGAGGGCGGCCAAGCGGTCCAGGGTGTCGGCCCATCGGATGGTGAACCGCTGGGTGCGTAGAGGAGTACCCACGTTGGGGATGGAGTCTGCCGGGGTGGCTGGACCGCCGTAGAGAAGACCATCCGTTGGGAACCACAGGGCCAGGGAATCGTCGGTCTCTGAGGGGGCCCAGTAGGCCTCCACTGGTCGAGAACCCTCTACAAGCACCATGTGGTCCTCAAAGGTCTCGGTGGGATCAATGTGGAGGAATGCGTCATCGAGAGCGGCTATGGGAACCCCCTTGCGCCCCGGGAATTGCACGGCGGCCATTCGTGCCTGGAGTTGGTGGGTCTCTCGGTAGCGGGAGTAGCGGTCCAAGATGTTGACGTGAGCCACCAGGCGGGGTAGCGGGTCTCCTCGGTCCGCGGCGTGCTCTAGCCAGGCTCCCATCCCCGCGTTGTACGAGTTGTGGCCATGGCTGTAGCAGATCGCATGAACAGGAGCGTCGGTGATTCCACGTAGGTGGTCAATCATCTTGGGAGCCACCCCTACCGGCCCGCCGTCGACGATGACCATCCCGGCGTCGGTTTCGGCAGCCAGACAGTTGCCCATGCCGGGAAGGACGTGAAACCCCTCAGCGATGGTGGTGCGGGCCATGCGCCCACTCATTGTTCCTTCGAAGACCATGCGCTGATGGTAGGCCGAATCGTTGTGCGCTCACCTGCCTGCGCGTACTCAAATCTGCGGGTCCCTGACATCGCCCCGCTCCAAGGGGAGGTGACAGACTCGGGGGGGGAGTCCAAGTCTTCCCACCCCTGTCACTTACTTGGTTCTGATTTACGAAAGAGGATTGAAATGGAAAATAAGATTCGAGCTCATGACGGAATTGCCGGAGCGGTCTACATGCTCAGCGTCATATTGGGAGCAGCAGTTTCAACACAGTGGCTATGGATTGCTGGCATCGTGGCGGGATTGCAGATTATTAGCCCAGTGACTCGATTCTGCCCTGTCTACTTTGTGCTCAATAAGATGATGCCCGACACTGAACCTGTCCAAAGCGGACGAAGGAAGTAACACTCCAGGGTGGGCCGTCTCTGAGCCTCCGGTGTAGACACGTACAGTCGGTTTATGGGCCCCCGGGCAGTGACTCGCAGGGTTCACCGTCATCGTCGCCGTCTAGACGTGCCACGTCGCCGTAATACGGGTAGTAGGTGTCATACCAGACCTTGGCCTGGGCGTAGTCGAGGAAGTCTCCGCAGTTCTTCGTGTTACCCGGGTTGTCGGGCCCTCCGGAAGTCGGAGTGGACGGCGTAACCGTCGTAGCCGTGGTGGTCGTAGACACCAGATGAGGGAAGGGGATCTTCGTCGAAATCTCTGCTTCTCTGCAGGGATCGTGTCCTTCGGGATGGGTTGCTTGGAGCATTTCCGCGAAGTCGTTTGTCGTCACGTGGCAGAGCAAGTACAAACCTGCTTCTTCTAGGAACTTCATGACGTCGTGATGGATGTCCCTACCTCCCGGGTTTTTCGCAAGATCGAAGATTCCTTGCCGCCCGTAGTAGTTGTCTCTTGGTGTTGCCCCTGAGGTGAAGGTTGTTTCTTTGATCTCCCTTTGTTCGAGTTCACTAACTAGGAGATCCCATTCGGTTTGGGTGACCACCGCGATGTCGTACATGAGGGCGTTGCGGATCGGAAACATGGCTGCCATGACCCTCTGGAAGGCTCTCTCGTCTTCGCTGAGTCCGTCTTGTGAGGACCTCTGAAGGTCGTCTCCGTCAAAGGCGGGCGTTCCTCTCGCCGGGAGTACCTCACCTTGGGCATTCACCACCACTGCTTCGTTTGCCGTAAAGAGAAAGTTCCCATCGCGATCGATGATGTCTTCAGTCCCCGGATCAAGTCCTGTCTGATGCGGAGTCCCTGTGAAGATGCAGTAGCCCAGGGGATCGATATTGCAGGCGTATGTGTCTGTCGGACGGCCCTTTCCGGCACCTCCTCCGCTCGATTGGCCGGCGTTTCCTCCAGTGGTGGTGGGAGGAGTAGCCGCCTGAGGAGCCGTCGTGGTGGAAGCAGCGGTTGTGAGAACCACAGCAGTAACTGTGGTAGCGGTATTGGGGGCCTCGTCGCATCCTTCCAACATTGTCCGTAAAGCGTTTGCCTCACTACTTGTGGCAGTTAGCTCCCAGCGAACCTTGATGTCAGCCCATGAATACGCGTACTGGCACCAATAACTGGAATCAGGGGGCTTCCACTCGTCGGGTCCTCTAGATCCCTTGGAGCGGTTCGCTGACGCGGTGACCGCGATCAGGTGCTGCGAGTCAGACAGGTCGTTGTAGTAGTCGCGTTTGTCTGCCGACGACCATGCCCAGCCGCCAGAGGCATGAGCGTTGGCGAGTGGAACGAAGTGGTCGATGTCGAGTGAACCCGGGTCATGGACATAGGTCCCGGTAAACGCAGCGAACCATTGACCACCAATGACCTGGCATCCCGACGGGTCCATCTCGGCTTGGATTAGGGATTCCAGGGCGAGAACTTCGTGTCGGGTATTGATGCAGTCGCTGTCATTGTCTGACCAGCCTGAGCCCCAGTCGTCGCGGTCGTAGTCCGCTTGGGGTGCGGTGTCGCTAATTTGCAGATCGGCAAGGAGGTCGCCGATCCAGTCGCCGGTTTTGGAAGCAACTTCGATCGCGGGTGGTGCGGTTGTCGTCGACGCAGCGGAAGCCGTTGACGGCACGGTGTTAGCTAGCCCCTCAATGGTCGTCAG
>Ga0208765_1001290_pt1 | contig 15309 bp, 20 predicted proteins | sample ETNtaG_2_FD_185783 | JGI IMG/M metagenome (GOLD analysis project Ga0208765, IMG submission 185783) | Marine microbial and viral communities from oxygen minimum zone, Eastern Pacific Ocean - ETNP201406SV203 (SPAdes) (version 2) | ecosystem: Environmental > Aquatic > Marine > Oceanic ... | reverse complement strand
GTTATTCTTTCTTTAATGGTCATACCAAGTGCTTGCATTTGTCGTAAAATCCCATCATCATATTTTTCTAAAACCTCTACATGAGTAACTTCTTTTATTGTTCTATCTGGATGTGTGGTTTTGTCTAGTAATAAAGTCCATAATGTTTCAAATGTAGAATTTATCTGTTCACTATGAGAAATCTGCATTTTAAAATATTATTTTTTCCTTCAGTAATTAACATTTCACGATAAATGTAAACAACAAAAAAGTGTTAATCTTGTCGGAAGTGTTGAAATTAAAAGAAATATTTACAAAGATTATTGAAGAAGAATAGTTACAATGTCTGAAAATAAAAAAATGTCTGAATCTGAAAAAGATCAATTAATTGATGCACAAAAGCAAGTTATAGGTATCTTGTTTGAGGTAATAAAACGACTTCAAACAAACAATGATCTTGATGAAGAATATTTTGAAATTATACAAAAAGATGATAAAAATAACAAAAGAATTCAAGATATCATAAATGAACGGGAAGAAAATTCTAAAATTGTTGGTAGATTATTAGAGCAATTAGAAACTTAACAACCACAATTATCATCTGAAATAATTCTCAAATGAGCTGTTTGCTGATATTTGTCTTGAACATAATTTGCAAGATTGGTTATGCGTACTCTTGGTCCTTTTATTTTCCAACTACCTTCATTTTCAAACCAAAATTCAATTTCATCCAAATCATAACGCTCATTTTTTTCAACTAATTCTTTAAAAATAATTTTAATTTCATCAATTTCAGATTCCGTAAGTTTTGATTTATCCTGTACCATTGTTGTAATTTCATTTAATTTTATTATGACTGGATTTGTTAAGGGCAATACCATTTAGATGTATAATTTCTATAACTATCTTTTGTGATGTTTTTATAACAACTAGATAATCTGATTAATATGCAATATTTTCAAGCGCTAAAATTAGGCCAAAAACGAGTTGCAGCCGCCAGAGAATATCTCAATACCATAACTGATGGTAAAGCAATGCCCGCATTAGCCCTAATTGATACAAAATCTAATGTTTGGCAAGCTGTAGGCGAAGAAAATTTGTATGCATTTGTAGATGAATCTGCAGGTTTTATCTTAACTGATAATAGTGGATATATTCTTGCTTTAGTTGATAAATCAGGTTCTTCAAAAACAATAGTTCAAGGGGTAACAAAATTACAAAAAGAGAATTTAGAAAAAATATTTGAAAAAGATAATATTCAAAAATTTGAAGGAAAAGTAATACTTCCAGTGTAATTTTTATGATTTAGACACATGATTTTAGAGCTTGAAGTCAATTCTAATAAAATCATACAAAGAAAACCTTTAGTTATCATTATGAAATAGTATGAAAATGAGTAAATTTTCCCAGGAAATTGAAGTTAGTGGTCATTTGATAGATTCTTCAATTCTAACTAAAATTTTTGATAAAATCATGGATTTGAAAGGAGAATTTAATGTTGAAGAAATGGATATCGGAACAAAGAAAAAAGATCATTCTTATGCAAGATTAACGGTTACGGGAAGAAATCAATCTCATTTAGATGAAATTCTAAATACCATATATCGAGAAGGTGCAGTATCAAAAATTCAAAAAGAAATTAAATTAAAAAAATCACCAAAAAATTTTGTTATGCCAGATAATTTTTACAGCACTACAAATAATCATACTCAAGTTTTTGTTAAAGGAAAATGGATTTCAGTTGAAAATATGATGATGGACAAATGTATTGTTGTAAAAGGAAACAAAGCGTTTTGTGTTCCAGTACGTGATGTAAAAAAGAATGATCAAATCATTGTTGGTGAGGATGGAATTAAAATTACTCCTCCTGAACGTCCAAGAGAAGGTGTCAATGTATTTGAATTCATGGGAAGTTCTAGCTCTAGTGAAAGACCAACTCAGCATATTGCGAAACAAGTAGCTGATGATATTTTTAATACAAAAAAGAAAGGTGGAAAAATCATAATTGTTGGAGGTCCTGCAATTGTACATACTGGTGCTGATGATTCAGTATCTGAATTAATTAGATCAGGTTACATTGATGGAGTCTTAGCAGGTAATGCTTTAGCTGTTCATGATATCGAATATGCAACACTTGGAACTTCATTAGGAATGAATGTTAAAGATGCAACATTGGCATATCATGGTCACCGAAATCATATGGACACCATCAATGCAGTGTTTAAAGCAGGATCAATTGCCAACATGGTTAAAAGTAAAAAATTAACAAAAGGCATAATGTATGAATGTGTAAAAAATAAAATTCCATTTGTTTTAGCAGGTTCTATTCGTGATGATGGTCCATTACCTGATGTAATTACTGATGTGGCTGAAGCTCAAAGGCAATACAAAAAAGTTCTCAAAGATGCAGATATGGTAATCATGATTTCCACTATGCTTCATTCTATTGCAACAGGAAATATGTTACCAGCTAGTGTGAAAGTAATTGTTGTGGATATTAGTCAGCCAACAGTAACTAAATTGATGGATAGAGGTACATGGCAAGCTCTTGGAATTGTATCTGATGTTGGTGCCTTTTTACCAATGGTTGCACGACAAATTAGAAAAAGATCTAAATAATTAAAAAATTATTTATTAAATTCTCAATTGAGACAATCATGTCATCTAGTGTAATTTTGTATTCAGATACCCACACAATTAGATTTGTAACCCAAGGCGGTAACTGTTTATCTGGAATTGAATTATTAATTTGGTATTCTCATATTATTTTTTAACAACATTAATTCATCAATTGCATCTTTTTTGAGAGCCTCAAAGAATTTCTCAAGCATTGTTAATCCTGCAACAATTTTAGGGGCATTGTTTTGAACAAATTCAATTCTTTCAGAATGTGTTTTTGGAGTTTGTTTCTGATATGCATCATAAACTTTAGCACCATCATAATCCACATATGCTATTCTTGCACTAAAGTCAGTTCTTTCTAAAACTAAACTATCTCCCCCAACTATTGCAGTGTGATAAGGATGAACAATTAAGGCTTCAGATAATTTTTGAGATGTAGTGATTTTTGCTGTTTGTAATTCAGGCGAATATGCATTAAAATCAGCTAAAAGATAAAATGTTGCTTCCGGTTTTGTAGCTTTTATTCCATCAATTGCAGTTAATCTATTGTAAGTATATTCGCCCATAATTTTGTGAATATTTCTTGTAATTTTGAAATACTCATCCATTTCATGACTAATCTCAAAACCTGCAATTGCAGCATACTGGATTGGAGTAGATACTGCAGTATATTCAGTTGCAAGGATTTTTTTGAATTGAGCTTTAAGATCAACTGCATGTTGGGGAAATACCACATATCCCAATCTATATCCTCCTGCAGCATGAGATTTTGATAATCCATTTGTAACAAAAGTTCCTTCAGGATAGATTTTTCCCATACTGACAAATTTTGAGAAATCATATGTAGTTTGAGCATAAATTTCATCAGAAATTACTGTAATGTTTAATTCTCTACAAACATCTGCAATTTCTTCTAATTCTGATTTATTGTAAAGCATTCCAGTTGGATTATGAGGATTATTTAAAATTAGGATCTTTTGTCTGTCTTGTAATCTTAATGCTAAGCGTTTAAGATCATTTGGAGCAATTTTTCCATTTGCACGGGAAGGTAACATATGAAAATTTTTCTTCAAAAATCTAATTTGCGGTAAATATCCAAGCCATGCAGGAGTTGGTAAAATTACGGTTCCATGTAAAATTTCTAAAAGATTAAAAATTAACTCTTTAGTTCCAGGGCCTACATAGATTCGTTCAGGTGCCACATCAATTCCAAAATAATGTTTGTTGTATTTTGAAATCGCATTTCTTAATTGAGGCACGCCGGGAACTGCTGCATATTGTCCTTTGTTTACATTTTTGATTAATGCGTCTTGAATTAATTTAGGTACGGGGAATGGAGATTGACCAAAGGCAAAACCATAAAATCCAAATCTGCATTCAGAATGAGTACAATCTGAGTGAAATTCTTGTAAAAATGTGTTTAATTTAAGGTTCTCAGGCATCTCAATGTCTTCTACTTGTTGATCAACAATGAATCTCAATATTTCAGATTATGAAATTTTAATTATTGCTCCAAAGTGAAAAAGAAGATATCAAAGGGGTGAATTTTCTAAACCTAAATTCAATATCTTATTGAACATATTTTCCAATAACCATGTATCAACCATGATCATATTTCATAATAATGTCCTCACTACAAATGATAACTAGGGCGTTTTAGAGTCTCATTTCCTTTCAAAATTAATTCTTTTCTCTCTAGAAATGTTAATTGCTTCATTGTACTAAATGTCTCAATTTTTTTTTGAAATTCTGTGATAACTTTTTCACTATTTACTGATGAAATCATCATAACATAATAGCATCTAAATTATATAAAATTTTTCTAATATTTTTCAATCCTTCTATTTACAATTAAAAAAAAACTGTAATCATTGAGAAAAATTTCTACATGGATCATTGTTGCCACCATCTAAACATCCAGTACATAGACGTCCATATGGTTCTCGAAGTACATCATGTATACTTTCTTCATGATTACAGTCCTTGCAAACTTTTTGCGATTCTTCAGACATGAAATGTATTGTCTTTTATTATTGATTAATTATATGATTAAAGAATTAGCCAAATATTAAATTTAAACGAAAAAATTGAATAATTGTTAATTTTTTTAAAACCATCTTTTTATTCCATAATTCCATACTATGTTTAGATAGAAATCAAATAATTCCAAAACATAACACAGTAGGTTGTGAAACTGGCGTTATGCTTCGTTACCCGTTGGTAACCATGTGGTTTTGATCTTCTATCAATATTATTCATAAAATATTTAATTTAGTTTACCTATTTCCTCTAAAATTTCTGGATTTTCTAATGATGATAAATCTCCCAATTCTTCTCCCATTAATTTTGTTTTTAATAACCTACGCATAATTTTTCCTGTACGTGTTTTTGGAAGATCTGATAATTGAAAAACATATTTTGGTTTTGCAATTTTTCCAATTCTTTTAGAAATATGTTCAATTACTTCAAATTCTAAATTAGTATACTTTTTCTTATCTGCAACAAAAAATACAACAATTGCCTCCCCCGTTATAGCATCTGGAATAGAAATTGATGCAGCGTCTGATATTTTTTTATGTGAAATCACAATGTGCTCAATTTCAGATGTACTCATTCTGTGACCTGATACATTAATCACATCATCTGTTCTGCCATGCATATACCATAAATTATCTGAATCTGCAAAAACATAATCGCCATGAAACCATATATTTTCAAATCTTGACCAGTATGTTTTGATGTATCTGTCATCATCATGTAATAATCCTCTAGTCATTGCTGGCCATGGAGATTTAATCACAAGATATCCATTTTTTTCACGTACTGAATTACCATCATCATCAACAATATCTAAATTCATTCCGGGTACTGGAATACCAACTGTTGATGGTTTTAATTTCATTCCTGGAAATACCGATAGCATAGCCCCCCCAATTTCTGTCCCTCCAGATAAATTCATTATGGGTATTTTTTTATTTCCAACTTTTTCAAAAAGCCACCACCATGAATCCTCATCTAATGGCTCTCCAGTTGTTGGAATATTTCGTAATTTATCTAATGAGTATTTTTTGAGTGGTTGAGCATTATTTTTTTTAAATAATCTTACAGCTGTTGGTGAAATTCCAAATATTGTTGCATTGTGTTTTGATAATATTTGCCATATTCTATCTTCAGTTGGATAATCTAGAGCACCATCATAGATTATTGCACTTGCTCCCATGATCAATAACCCGTAGACATTCCAAACTAACCCTGTAATCCAACCAATATCTGCAGGCCAGAATAACGTGTCATTTTGATGAATATCTACCAAATATGATGCCTGATGGCCTGCAAAAACAGAAAAGCCACCATGTGTATGAATAACTCCTTTAGGTTTTCCAGTTGTTCCAGACGTATACAAAATGAATAAAGGATCTTCGGAATCCATAATTTCTGTATCACATGAATCACTTTGATTAGATATCAATTCATCATAAAATTGAATTTTTTCTGATTTTTTATATTGATCAATTCCCATATAAGATACCATGATTATTTTTTCAATATCTGTATCTATGATTGCAGATTCAATAGTTGTTTTTTGGGACACGTCTTTTCCTTTTCGATTAAATCCATCTGACGTAAGTAATATTTTGGCATGACAATCTTGCAATCTTATTTGTAATGACTCTGAACTATATCCAGAAAAAATAATAGTTTGAATTGCACCAATTTTAGCTGCTGCCAATATGGATACAATTGCTTCTTCTATCATTGGTAGATAAATTGCAATTATGTCTCCTTTTTTTACACCCAATGATTTTAAACCGTTTGCAAGTTTTGAAACTTTTGAATTTAATTCACAATAAGATAATTTAGTTTCTATTCCATTTTCAGATATGAAATGATATGCAATTTTATTTGGAGTTTGTTTTGTAAATTTTTCTACAGAGGATTTATACATATTTGTTTTACCATTAACAAACCATTTAGACCAGGCAATTCCATTTGATATATCCAATGTTTTTGTATATGGTTCATCCCAAATTATTCCAATATCTTTATCAACAGATTCCCAAAACCACTCTAAATTATTTTTAGATTTTATAGATAATTCATCTAAGGATGATATGTTGTGTTTTTTCATAAATTGAAAAATATTTGAATTGTTAAATTGATCTATATTTGGAATAAATTCAAAATTAGACAAGTTTCAATTTTTTCAATGTTCAAGAACGTAAAAAGATTTTTTTAATTTATGATATGTCTATTCCAAGACGTCTTGCACATGCAATTGCAGATTTTCCATCATCTTCAGTAATACCATACTTCATTAACTGTTCAGTCAATTGTGTACCTGTATTTTGGGTATGTTCTTGATAATATTCTCTTAAAATCATGCCTACACGGTCATTTAATCTCTTTTTTGTAGCATTATTCATGCCTGTTTGTAAAATAGTTGAGTCTGATGTGGCAAGAATTTTAATAAATTCAATATCTTCTAAGGATAAATCCATCATATGCCAATTTGCTTTTTCAATAAATTTAATGTTAATGTAGGATCAGCTTTTCCTTTAGTAGCCTGCATTACTTTACCTACGAGATAATTGATTGTTTGGGGATTAGATTTTGCCTGATCTACCGCTTCAGATTCATCAGAAATTATTTTTTCTATAATTTTTAGTAATTCGCTTTCATCCGATACATTACCTAAATCCAATTCAGAAATTATTTGTGATACGGTTTTGCCTGTTTTTAAAATTTCATGTAAAGCATTCTTTGATGAATTACGAGAGACTTTTCCTGATTGAATTGCATCTGCTAAATCTTTTAAATGGGTTGCAGTAAGTTTGGAAGATTCTCGTTTTTCTCTAGTATCTTCTAATCCCATTAATTCAGTTGTTATGATATTGGCTACTTCCTTTGCATTTGATTCTGAATGGGATTCTTCAAATAAATCTGAATAAAATTTATCTGATGATAAAACATCTGCAACTTGTTCTGGAATTTGATATTTTGTAACATATCTTTCTTTTTTAGAACTAATACTTTCAGGCATTTTTGATTTTAATTCTGTTTTAATTTCAGGATTAATTTTTACCCATGGTATGTCACCTTCAAGAAAATAACGATAATCCAAATCTTCTTCTTTTGAACGTGATGATACGGTTATTTTTCGTCTATCATCCCAATGACGTGTTTCTTGAACAATTGCTATATCTCTATCATGCAAACTTTCTTGTCTTGTAATTTCAAAATGTGCTGCCTTTTCTAAATCATGAAATGAACCTATATTCTTAATTTCGACTTTATTTCCCCCACGAGTAGAGACGTTTGCATCTGCTCTCATTGCTCCTTCTAAACTTGGGTCTGCAACACCTAGGTTTTTGAGTAAATCTGACAATATGTTAAGGAAATCACGCACTTCCTTTGGAGTTTCAAAGTCAGGTTCAGTCACAATTTCAACTAGTGGTGTGCCTGCACGATTATAATCTACCAAGGTAATTTGATTTTTTGAAGAACTTCCTTCATAGATTAATCTCCCAGGATCTTCTTCTAACTGAATTCGAGTAATTCGAATTTTTTTATCACCAACAGTGATTGTTCCAGAACCTCCAACACTTGTGTCACCATAAATATTCAATTGGGTGATTTGAAAATTCTTAGGTAAATCAGGATAAAAATAATTTTTTCTAAAAAATGCAATTTTTTCAGGAGTTGAACAATTCAAAGCCATAGAAATCATTGTTGCTTTTTTTACTGCTTCTTGATTTAATCTAGGTAAACTACCTGGCATTCCAGCACATACAGGACATATGTTTTCATTTGGTTCAAATTCACGATAGTTTGCTTTACATGAACAAAATAATTTACTTTCTAAATTTGTTAATTGACAGTGAATTTCTAAACCAATTTTTGTCATATTGGCACCTCCGGTAAAGTAACAGTTTTCTCCAATGCATGGGCTGCTTGCAATAGCATTTTATCATTCATTGAATTTGCCATTAGTTGAATTCCAATTGGTAACCCATTAACGATTTTAAATGGAATTGAAATGGCAGGTTTACCAGTCAAATTAGCTGTAACAGTATTGATATCTACCAAAAATAAGGAAACAGGATCATCAATTTTTTCTCCGATTTTAAATGGTAAAATTGGCACTGTTGGAGCAATCAATAAATCAAATTTCTTAAATGCCTCATTGATTTCTTTAGTTAATTTACTTTTTACTTTCATAGCTTTAAGGAAATACTTTCCAGCATGACCTGCAGATGGGACAAAGCCTCCAATGATCATTCTACGTGTAACTTCAGGTCCAAACTTTTTTCTAGCTTTTGATATGTATGAATTAAATTCATAACCTTCAACAGGCATTTCATACCCATATCTCAAATTATCATATCGAGCTAAATTACTTCCAGCCTCAGTAGCTGTAATTGTATAGTATGCTGCAACAGAATATTTCACCATCTCCAAAGAGACTTCCTCACAAATTGCGCCTAATCCTTCTAGTTTTGAAATTGCCTCTTTTGTAGCAGTCATTACTTCTGGATCAATTCCATCTCCAATCATTTCAGTAATTATTCCAATTTTTTTACCCTCAATGCCTGAATCAATATTTTCCAGATAATTTTCATTGTTGTTGTTTACGGTGGTATTATCATTAGGATCAACTCCCGCAATTAGATTTAACATGAATGCAGTATCTTTAACAGTTCGAGTTAGTGGTCCTATCTGCTCAATACTATTTGCATATGAAATTAATCCAAATCTACTGATTAATCCGTAAGTTGGTTTGTACCCTACAGTTGAGCAAAAACTAGCAGGGTTTCTAACAGAACCTCCAGTATCAGAACCTAACGATGCAATACATTCGTAGGAACTAACAGATACTGCACTGCCACCAGATGAACCTCCTGGAACATGTTCAATATTCCACGGGTTTTTACTTGGACCAAAAGCACTGAATTCAGTAGTTAGACCCATAGCAAATTCATCCATGTTTACCTTACCGATGAAAATTGCATCTTGTTTTTTTAATTTTGAAATTACTGTTGCATCATAAGGTGCAACAAAATTTTCAAGCATTTTTGAAGCACATGTAGTTTTAGTGTCTTTAATACACATGTTATCTTTGATTGAAATTGGCATTCCAAAACAATCTCCAACCTTTTCTCCAGATTTAATTTTTTTATCAATATTGCGTGCTTGATCAATTACACTATCATTTACAGATAAAAATGCATGAAGTTTATCATCAACAGAGTTTATTCTTTCAAGTGTTGTACTGACAAATTCTTCTACAGAAATATTTCCGTTTTTAGCTTCTTCAATAAATTCAAGGGCAGAGATTTTTAGATTCATAATTACATCTTTGGTGCTCTAACGAAGGTTCCTTTGTAATGGTTCATTTTTTCAATTAATTTATCCCCAAATGGAATATGTTCATCATTTCGTAATTGTTCAATTGGGATCTCTGGCATAGAAATTTCTTCAGATTCAACACCTGCAGAATCTAAAATATCAAAATAACTAATCATAGTTTGAACTTTTTCTAGGTATTCACTATGATCATCTACATTTATTTTCATTAATTTTGAAACATGTTCAATTTCTTCAACGGTAACCATTTTCTATACTCCTATGAGGTTAATCTATCAATCTTACTATAAAATGGTAGGCACAAATTACTTTGATCTTATTGTTTAGCCACAAGGTAGAGCGATAATCCCAAAAGATGCGTTAGTTTGAATTATCGCAGCCCAGCATCACCCATGGCAATACTATGATTCACTAAATTTTGATAAAATAAAAAAACAATGAAAAAATTGATCTTAACAGTAATTTTGGTTCATACAAAATTTATGCCTAGATTAACATGAATTCCAGTTCGGTTCAAATCCCCTTTCTTTTCATGTTCCTTTGTAATCTTGGCTTGATTTCTATTTCTAAATTTTGATAAAATAAAAAAACAATGAAAAAATTGATGGTATGATCAAATTATCTTATAAAATATTATTCTAATAACTCAACATCAAAACTTTTCTGATGGTTCAGGAAGATTTGGTTTCATGACAACTTTATCTGAACCTTTGCAAGCTTTGTCACCTTTGAAATGTTTGTGAATTTTCCAATTTGCGCCCTTTGTAAATTTTAAAACTATGTGTCCAGTTTTCCATTTTTGACACCATGCACAAAATATTCTAGCATTAGATTTTGACGAGTGAAAATTTCCTGAATTCGGCATATGGGATTACGGGGTTAATCTGTCAACATCTCTTGGATAAAATGTAGTATCACGAATATTTTCAGTTCCAGTTAAAGCCATAATTAATCTCTCAAGACCAATACCACAACCTGCGTGTGGTGGGACACCATAATCAAATGCATTAAGATGATACTCAAAGGAGTCTGTTTTCATACCTTTGTTACTCATTCTTTGAGCTAACTCATCACGTTTTTCAATTCTTGTACTACCGGAAGACAATTCCAAATCTCCAAACATCAAATCAAATGATTCAGAAATTTTAGGATTAGATTTACTATCTTTTACGTAAAATGGCTTTGGTCCTAAAGGCCAATCAGTAATAAAATAAAATCCATCTAATCCAATTTTTTTAAGATTTGAAGGATACAAGTCATCTCCCCATTCTGTTTTTGCTCCTGCTTTTTGCATTCTATCTACAAGATCATCGTATGTGTATCTAGGAATGCTTTCAGGTACTGGAGTTGGTGTAAATTCTGAATCAGGGTTATTTTTAATATAATCATTAACTGCATTAATTGAAACTTTTATGATTTCCTCTATTCTGCTCATCACATCATTGTAATCTACAAAAGCTTCTTCCAAATCTATGGATATTGCTTCAGCTAAATGTCTATTGGTTCTAGATGGCTCTGCTCTAAAAATTGGTGCAATTTCAAAAACTTTTTCAAAACTCATAGTTAATTGTTCTTTATACAATTGGGGACTTTGTGCCAAAAATGCTTCTTTGTTATAGTAAAATATTGGAAATAATGCAGCTCCACCTTCAGTAGCTGTTGCAATCATTTTTGGGGTATTGATTTCAATAAAATTTTGATCATTGAAATAATCTCTAATTGTTTTTAAAACTAAACTTCTAGTTTTGAAAACATGTTGTAATATATTACGTCTAAGATCAATTGGTCTTACTTCTAAACGGGTATCAATATTTTTGACAGTTTTTGCAGTTGGCTCAAATGGAGGAATTGTGGTTACTTCAGAAAATACCCGTAACTCTGTGGGAATAATTTCAAATCCACTTGGTGCTTTTTCAGATGCTTTTATGGTTCCAATTATTGCAATAGATGAGTGTGCTTTTAGAGAGGAGATTTTTTCACGTATTTCATCAGGACAATCCCCTTTTTTTGCAACAATTGAAAGAGATCCATTTTTATCTCGAATAGTTGCAAAACTGATATTTCCATGACCTCTTACAGTTAAGACCCATCCCATTACAGTTACCTTGATACCATCCATGGATGAGTTTAATTCATCAGAATAATGAGATCTGCGTAATTTTCCTAATTCAGTGTCTATCATAATTTACAATTATTGCATATTTTCTGGTATAATTAATTTTTTGACGTAGTTTTAGATTAATTAGCTGGGACATTTCAGTACAACCATGCCTTTAAACAATAAAGAGAAGATAATATCTATCATTTCAAACGGTATTGCAGTTTTTTCTTTATTACAAGAAAGAGATGAACTACCTAAAAATACAACAATGTATAATTTTGTTTTAAAAGTGATTCCTGAGGACATTAAATCAGAACTAAGCGTGGAATTAATTGATGAAGTTTTTCAATATGTTACATCTGCGCACGGGGCATCAGGCACCAAAAATGATTAATTCAATAGAATAGCGATCTACAAATAGTAGTGCGATCTACAATAAATTAGAGTCTTGGTGAGATAAAGAACGTCGATACGTCATATCTTTTCAGGACTCCAAATTTTCCAATTAAGTGATTTTTAGCACATATCAGAACGGGTATAGTTCATAAAGTACAAAATTATACTTAGAGTAAGAAAATGACAGCCATAGCCACTTTGGGTTCTCACTGCTCCTTACAGGTTCTAAAAGGTGCAAAAGATGAAGGTCTTAAAACAATTTTAGTTTGTGAAAAAAAACGTGAAAAATTATATCGTAGATTTCCATTTATTGATGAATTAATTATGGTGGATTCTTTTAAAGAAATTCTTGATGCAAAATGTCAAAAAACTCTTGAAGAAAATAATGCAGTTTTGATTCCTCATGGAACATTGATTGCGCAAATGAATTCTGAAGAAATTGAATCTATCAAAACTCCTGTGTTTGGAAACAAATGGATTCTCAGATGGGAATCAGACAGAGAAATGAAAGAAAAACTCATGAGAGAAGCAAATCTTCCAATGCCAAAACCAGTGACAGATCCAAAAGATATTGAAAAATTAGTAATTGTAAAAAGACAAGGAGCAGCTGGCGGTAAAGGGTACTTTATGGCAGCTAATGAAGAAGATTACAATACAAAAAGAAATCAATTAATTTCAGAAGGAGTTATTTCAAAAGATGAAACTCTATACATTCAAGAATATGCTGCAGGTGTTTTAGCATATTTACAATTCTTCTACTCACCGTTAACTAACGAATTAGAATTCTTTGGAGTTGATCAAAGACATGAATCAGATATTGAAGGTCTTGGAAGAATTCCAGCAGAGCAACAATTAAAATCAAAAAAAGTTCCATCATTTAACGTAATTGGGAACAGCCCCCTAGTTTTGAGAGAATCATTATTAGATGAAGTATATACAATGGGTGAAAATTTTGTTGAAGCTGCAAAAAGAGTGGTATCTCCAGGCATGAATGGTCCATTTTGTATAGAAGGAGTTTACGATGAAAATGCAAAATTTACATCATTTGAATTTTCAGCAAGAATTGTTGCAGGAACCAACATCTACATGGATGGTTCTCCCTACTACTCATTATTATTTAATGAAAATATGAGTATGGGTAAAAGAATTGCAAGAGAAATAAAAATAGCGACAGAAAAAAATCAACTAGATAAAATTACCACATAGAAGGAATATGAAATGGGACTAAAAGATAAAATCAATAAAATTTCAGCAGTAGGACTAGTTTCATCTGCAGCAATAATATTTTCAGGAATTCTTTTAGAAAATAAAGAACTATTAGGTTTTGAAAATGCCATGCTACTTTATCTATTATTACCATCAGCATTAATTTGGTTTGGTACAAGAAAAAATGGTTGTGGCAGTTGTAATCAAATACCATTAAAGTCTGAAAAAAAATCTAATTAATTTTTAGAATCATTAGGATGTAACATTAGAGTTGGTTCAAGATCATCCAATGTTATTTCCACTTTTCCAATTCTACTACGATAAAGTTTAATTTTTTTGCCTTCTGGAGAAATCACATATCTGTCAATTTCAGCTAATGCAAGATCTTCTAATGTAGATAGTGTTTTGTAAACAGTTGAAATGGATATTTTTAATTCATCTGCAATTTGCATGACATCTTTAGATTCATTTTTGACTGAAAATAAGACTGAACGTGTACACACATTACTTAATGATTCGATGATTTTTTGAGTAATATCAAACTCAGATAATTGAATTATATTTCGTTTTGACACAAACTATCTAATTAGATACCAATATTAAAACTGGTTCAGGCTTTTTTATAGAAATTTCAGCCTGTTTTATTCTACTTTTGTAGACCTTATACTTTCTACCTTTATCAGAAATCATCCATTTTTCTACTTTAATCAAGGTTAATTCTTCAAGATCAGATAATTTCTTGTAAACTGAACTCAAGGGAATTTTTAGTTTATCTGAGAGTTCTGCTGCAGTACTACCTTTTTTTACAATTGAAAATAGTATTGCACGTGATTCAGAATCAGCCAATGCTTCAATTACTTTTTGACCAATGTCATATTTTTTTAATTGAGGTAATGTAAGTCGTCTTGACATGGATTTGATAAAACATCTTATCTATTTAAACAGAATATTCATTCTGATTCTGTAGAACAAGAACGAATAATAAATTTATGATGAAGGAGCATCAGAGTTTTCAAATTTTTTCCAAAATACTCCTAGGATAATTCCTATTGAACCCCAAAAAGAGGACACTCCTAAAATAGACATTAATCGAAATTCATTAACCAAATTCATCGGAGCAGTTATTTGATCTGGATTTTCTGGCATTACAAAAAATGCAATCACAATAAAAACAACATAACCAAATAATCCTAAATATTTTTTATTATTTTGAAATTTCTTAGATAATTTGTAAAAGGTAAATGCTCCAAATCCTGAAATTAAAATAAATGAAATGTATAAAATTGCTCGAAGCGCAACAGTTTCACCATCACCTACAGTAGGAGGATTTGCAGGATATTTCAAAAAAGGAATTAAGTAAATTGTAATCCACATTATTCCTGCAAGGATTATTGATTTGGTTACATCGTTTTTTCCAGGTAAAGAATTCCTAGATAATGCATATACAATTCCAAATAAGGAACCCATGGCAATTCCCAAAATCATTCCAGCTAAAACCTGACCGCTTTTTTGCCAAATCCTATAACTTTCATGTTCTGCCCAAAATTGTGCAGTATTCTCTTCTTCACCAGATGCAAAAAGACTCTGATTTTCAATACCAATTGCCTGATCAAGGTATGGTTCAACAATTGCAAAATTAA
>Ga0208765_1001278_pt1 | contig 15413 bp, 15 predicted proteins | sample ETNtaG_2_FD_185783 | JGI IMG/M metagenome (GOLD analysis project Ga0208765, IMG submission 185783) | Marine microbial and viral communities from oxygen minimum zone, Eastern Pacific Ocean - ETNP201406SV203 (SPAdes) (version 2) | ecosystem: Environmental > Aquatic > Marine > Oceanic ... | reverse complement strand
CTCAAGAACGGCCTCCATGCGGTCCGGGTCGGTCACGAAGTAGGGGGAGATGTAGCCCTTGTCGAAGCGCATGCCCTCGACGAGGTCCATCTCCATACCAAACGTCTGGCCTTCCTCGACGGTGATGACACCGTCCTTGCCCACCTTGTCGATGGCGTCGGAGATCATCTCGCCGATCTCAGGGTCAGCAGCTGAGATGGCGGCCACGTTGGCAATCTGAGCTTTGTCGCTGGACACGTCCAGAGAGGAGTCCCGGATCGAGTCGACGGCAGCAGCTACCGCGGCCTCGATACCTTTTTTAATCGACATGGGGTTGGCGCCAGCAGCCACGTTTCGCAGGCCCTCCCGGACCATCGACCAGGCCAAGACGGTCGCCGTGGTGGTGCCGTCTCCGGCTACATCGTCGGTTTTCTTGGCCACTTCCTTGACTAGTTCGGCTCCGATCCGCTCATACGGATCCTCGAGGTCGATCTCCTTGGCAATGGAGACGCCGTCGTTGGTGATAGTGGGGGCACCCCACTTCTTCTCCAGAACTACGTTTCGGCCCTTCGGGCCCAGTGTGACTCGTACGGCGTCAGCCAGCTGGTTCATGCCCTTTTCGAGCGACCGTCGAGCCGTCTCGTCGAACGTGATGATCTTCGCCATCAGCGGCAACCTCTCCGTGATCGGTGGTCCAGCGGTGCGGGAACGCGACCGCTGGCACTCTCTTCAAGCGAGTGCCAATCCAACCAGCAGACCGCTGGTTTTCCAACGTGGCCGGCCACGTTCTGCGATCGACGCCCGGAGCCGAAAACTCGCCCGGGTAAGAAGGGCAGAATCAGCCCCCGGCCACCGCTGGCACGATGGCCACTGTGCCGTCATCGGGCACGATGGTGGCCAGGCCGTCCAAGAACCTCACGTCATCGTCGCTCACGAAGACGTTGACGAAGCGACGCAGGGAACCACCCTCGTCCAGAATCCGCTCGGAGAAGCCCGGATGGACAGCGTCTAGGGCGGCGAGCACATCGGCGACTGTGCCCGCTTCCACTTCGACTTCGGGCCGGCCGCCGGTCAGGGGGCGGAGTGTGGTGGGAATGCGGATGGTGACGGCCATAGACAGAAACCTACCCAGCGCACCGGCCTGCCCCCCACCCGCTGTCGAGGTCACCGCCTCGCCAGCCACCCGGCCACCGCCTCAGTGACACAGGCACCGGTATCAGTCTGGGCGCGGTCCAGCCCGAAGAGGTCGACCAGGGAGAGCACGTCGCCCGGGACTACCACATCCGGATCGGCACTCCCCACCACCACCAGGAGCGGCACGCCGGCCGCCGCCGCGTAGGCGGCCACACCGCTCACTACCTTGCCCGCCATCGAGGTGGCGTCCAACCGACCCTCACCAGTGACCACTAGGTCGGCCCCAGCCAGGTGCTCGTCGAGCCGCACCTCTTCGGCCACCAGGTCAACACCGTCGACCAGTTGGGCACCCCGAGCGGCCAGGCCTCCGCCAAGGCCTCCAGCGGCACCCGCCCGGTCCATCGTCGATACGTCGACGCCGTAGCGCTCCTCGTACACCTGGACCAGGCGCTCCAGACGTCCGGTCAGCAGGCGGATGTGGGCGTCGGAGGCCCCTTTCTGTGGTCCGAAAACCTCAGCGGCAGCGGTAAACCGGGTCCGCACGTCGCAGGCGCCTAACAACTCCACCCCCTGGTACCGAGCCGGTGATCCCATGGCGTCCACCGCTCCCAAGCCGCCGTCGGTGGAGGCGGAGCCACCCATACCCACGATGATCCGACGGGCCCCTTGCTCTACGGCGTGGTGCATGAGCTCCCCCACCCCAGTCGTGGTGGCGTCCAGCGGCCGGTTCCCGTCCGCCCCGCCGGCCAGTGCTAGGCCGGCCGCCCGGGCCATCTCGATGACCGCCGTCTCTCCAGAGAGCCGCCAGCTGGCCGACACTGGTTCGCCTAGGGGGCCGGTTACCTCGTTAGTTCGATCAGGACCCCCGAAGACGTCAAGCAACCCCTCTCCGCCATCGGCCATCGGTACCTCGACCGTGGTGCCACCGTGCCCGGCCACCGCCTGGGCCACTGCCGAGGCCACTTGGGCCGCCGTGGCGGTGCCCCGGAACTTGTCCAGCGCGGCGACGACCCGCACCGGCCAACCTCAGCTGGACTGGATGCGCAGGTCGGAGCCCAGGATCAACACGATGTCGGCGTTGGCTGCCCTCTCCTCGGCGTTGGATGGTACGGCCGGGCCACCGGGCGGCATCTCCTCGAGGACGTCCGCGATCTCTCCGAAGTGGTCCACGATCACCTTGGCATCGGCCACATAGCCGGTGCGGTAGTAGATCCGAGTAGCGCTGGCCTTTTCGGCGTTGGCCGGTGACTCCATGGCCCACCCGAGCGGACTGAGCATGTCGGTGACCTTTCCGGCAGCACCGGAGACCCCGGAACCGTTGGCCACCAGAACCTTCACCTCGTTGGGTGTATGGGTGGGCGCTGGAAAAAGTTCCCGAGTGGTGGTGGGGGCAACTGTGGTGGTTGGCGAAAGTTCCGCGTCACCGCCCACGACCTCCGTCGAGGTGGGAGTGACTGTTCCCGACGCGCCCTCTGCCTCTCCGGCCGAACTGTCAGTTACCACCGTCTCTTCTCCGCTGTCGGCCACCGGGCGGAGCCCTGGAGTGTCGTCCAGGCCCTTCCAGAGCAGGACCAGGCCCAGTACAACAGCCACCGCAATGAGCAGGAAGGCCCGCGGCGCGGCAGCGGCGTTGCTGGGGCCGAGCCCTCCGCCGCCGCGGCCCACGTTCATTGGGTACCGTCTTCTTCAACCATCCGTGGCTCAAGGCGAGCTCGCCGACGGCGATCTCGCTGGCGCTGGAGGCGGCGAACCACGAGCGGGTCGTAGTCCATGGCGTCGGCGGTACCGAGTAACTCGCCGAGCAACTGGTGGTAGCGAGTCGCCGAGAGCTCAAACCGCTCCCGGATCTGCACGTCCTTCGGTGCGGTGGCTGTCCACCAGGACCGCTCGAAGTCCAGGATGTCGCGATCCCGCTGTGTCAGTGCCACGACCCGATGATCCTCCACCGCGGGGGGTGGTTCAAGTACCCCCCTCTTCATAGGTCCGGTTACCGGGGTGGATCGGGCGACGTGCCCGGCCCGCCTCAGTAGCCTCGGGTGGGTACGGCGCTACCACCAGCGTCGTTTCGCCCGGGTAGCTCAGTTGGTCAGAGCAGGCGCCTTGTAAGCGTCAGGTCGTCGGTTCGAATCCGACCCCGGGCTCAGCGCCGGTGGCGGGCCACCTCGAACAACGCCACGGCGGCAGCGGCTGACACGTTCAGCGAGCCCAGCACCCCGGCCAGCGGGATATGGGCAATGGTGTCGCACCGTTCGCGGACCAGGCGTGACAGGCCCGAGCCCTCGGCCCCCAGGACGAGGGCCACCGGTTGGTCGGCCACTGCCAGGTTGTGGATGGCCGTGTCGCCACCGACGTCCAGACCCACTGACCACACCCCCGCCTCGGCCAAGCGGCCCAGCGCCTTGGGGAGTCCCGGCACCCGGGTCATCCGTAGGTGCTCAATGGCCCCGGCTGCCGACTTGGTGGCCGCTGCTGTCACGCCGACGGCCCGGTGGCGGGGCAGCACAACGCCGGTAACCCCGGCGCACTCGGCCGACCGGAGGATGGCCCCCAAGTTGCCGGGATCGGTTACCCCGTCCAGCAGCAGCAGGAACGGATCACGACCCGAGGCATCAGAACCAAGCAGATCCTCCAGTTCGTGTTCGCGGATCGGCTGGGCCAGGGCCAGCACCCCCTGGGGGGCATCGGTACGTGCCACCGACTCAAACTTGGACCGGGACACCTCCCGGATGGTGACCCTGGCCTCGTCGGCCAGGTCGATGATGTCGTCCAGGATCGGGGCGGGGTCCAGGTCGCCGGCCATTAGGACCTCCCGGGTCCGTCGCGTTCCAGCTAGCAACAGCTCCCGAACCGCCTGTCTGCCCTCCACCTGGTCGCCTCCCAGGCCCTTCGGTGGGCCGTCCGAACGGTTCCCCATCGGGGTGCTCCCTCGCTGGCCGCGACTTCGGGGACCGGGCCGGCCGGTCGGACCGCGCCGGGGTCCCGATCGACCGCCGCCCCTACCTCCACCGCCGGTTGATCGGGCAGACCGGCCGTCGCCTCGCTTGGGACCCCGAGTTCCGCTCACGAGGGAGTCCCGGACCGGGTCAGGAGGGCCACGGCGAAGCAGGCCACACCCTCCTCCCGGCCGATAGCCCCCAGGCCTTCGGCTCGCTTCCCCTTGATGGTCACCGCCGCGCCGACCACGACGGCTAGAGCCTCCTGCATCTCGGTCCGACGGGAGGCCAACCTTGGGGCCTCCAAGACCACCGTGCAGTCGACGTTGGCCACCTCCCAGCCATCGGCCCGGACGGCGGCGACGCTGTCGGCCAGCAGATCCATGCTGTCGGCCCCGGCGTGAGCAGGATCGGTGTCGGGGTAGCGCTGGCCGATGTCGCCTAAGCCGGCCGCCCCAAGGAGGGCGTCGGTCACAGCGTGGGCCACCACGTCGGCGTCGCTGTGCCCGGTCAGGCCCCGGCCGTCGAAGACCACGCCTCCCAGCACCAGCCGCCGGCCCGGGTCGTCGCTGAACGGATGGACATCGAACCCCTGGCCGACCCGTATCTCAGGCATCGGTTGACTGCTCCGCCGCACCGGTCACCTCGAGGGCCGCCAACGCTAGGTCCATCGGCCGGGTGACCTTCAGGTTCGCTGGCTCCCCTTCCACAACCACCACTGTGACACCCGTCGCCTCAACCAACGTGGCGTCGTCAGAGGCCTCGCCGCCGTCGGCATGGGCTCGTCGTAGTGCCTCAGCGGCGAAGCCCTGTGGCGTCTGCACGGTGATCACCCCATCGCGCTCGATAACTCGGCCTTCGATGGACCGTAGCGAGTCGACTACCGGGACGCCGGGGACGACAGCTTCGGCTCCTAGACACACCGCCTCGACGACCCGGCGAAACAGATCTGGGGTGGCCAGCGGCCTCGCCCCGTCGTGGACCAGCACCACCTCAGCATCAGCGGGCACGGCGGCCAGACCGCAGCGCACCGATGCCGACCGGGTGTCCCCACCGTCCACGACGGCCTCCACACCATCCAGACCGGCCAGTAGGTCGACTACCGCCGAACGCCGGTCAGCAGCTGCCACGACCACGACCCCGTCGGAAACCGAGGTGGCGGCCCGAACCGCCCGGACGACCACCGGTTGGCCGGCCAGGTCGGCGGCCTGCTTATCGCCCCCAAACCGCTCGCCGCTCCCGGCGGCCACTACCACCGACCACACCACCGCCCGGCACTCCCGAACAGTCATCCGGAGGTCCCGGGGACAGATCCGACGACCGGAATGCGGACAAGACCAATTTTCGGTGGCAGTGGCTGACAGAACACCTCACTAGCATGGCCACTCGACATGCCGGACACCACACTCTTCCGTGAGACCACTCTGTTCGCCAGTCTGGATGACAGGTCCCTGGCTGCAATCACCGAGGCCGGAAAGGACCTCGACCTCCGGCGAGGCGACGTCCTGTTCCGTGAGGGGGACACCCCTGACGAGTTGTTCGTAGTGGTCTCAGGACGCATCGCCATCGCCAACAAGTCAATCGACGGCAGGGAGTCCATGGTGGCCCTCATGGAGGAAGGCGACTTATTCGGCGAGATGGGGCTGTTCGATGGTCGGGGTAGGTCGGCCGAGGCCCGGGCCCTGGAACCGTCGGTGGTAACCGCGATCCCCTACGGGCCGGTCCGCGGCCTCTACGAGGACGACCCCACGCTCCTGTGGCGGGTGGTAGCCATGCTGGCCGGTCGCCTGCGGACCATGGACGCCGCCCTGGCCGACTCGGTGTTCTTGGACGTGACGGGCCGGACGGCCAAACGCCTGTTGGAGTTGGCCGGCGAGGAAGAGGAGTTTTCGCTCCCCATCACCCAAGAGGAATTGGCCGGTATGGTCGGCGCCTCACGGGAACGGGTCAATAAGGCCATTGCCTCGTTCATCCGCTTGGGCTGGATCGAACAAGTCGACCGGAGCTACCGCATCACCAACCGCGAACAGTTGACCATCCGAGCGCGCTGAACAGCTGTTCAGGCATCCAGCCAGGCCTTCACCCGACGCCAGGCGTCCGCCGCGTCGCAGGCCCGATGGGCCGGGCGGTCCGGGTCGTGCACGAAGCCGTGGTCGGCCTCCGCGTACCTCACGACGGTCGCTCCGGTGGCCTCCAGGTCATCAACGTCGTCGGGCGGCGTCCAGGCGTCCACGGTTCCAACCACGGCCAGCACCGTGGAGGCGTCGCCGGCGATCAGGGAGTCCAGCGGCTCGCCCTGGCCCGGACCCTGCCAGGCCTCAGGCACCCGGATCATCCCGTAGAAGGGGCAGTGCCGATCGAAGCGTCCAGTACTCACCGCTTTTAGCGCGTACATACCCCCCATGCAGAACCCCAGGATCCCCACCCGGTCGGCGGCAGTGAGATCGGCGGCGGCTACCGCGTCGCCCAGTACCCGGTCGTCGGCGAGTGTTGAAGCAGCGGCCAGGCGGGCCGTCACGTCCAGATCCTCGCGGCCCGGGTAGATCTCGAAAGCGGCCACCGACCAGCCCCACTCAGCAGCCAGACGGGCCACCAACCCGTCGAAAAGCGGCCGCATGCCCATCACATCGGGGATCACGACTAGCCCCCGTGGAGATGGCCCGGTGAGCGGGTGGACCAGCTCGGCGGCAGTCCCGGACGGCAATTTGGTTCGCACACCCCTTGCCTAGCGCACGGGATCCCTACCCGCCTCCCTGGCCGTCCTCGGGAGCAAACCGGCTGTCGGGGTGATCAGGAACCAGAAGTGCGAAACAAGTCGGCGAAACCGTCGATGACGGGATGTGGAAAATCAGCCGGAACCAGAGCCGTACCCCTCAGAAGGACGGTCGATATGCCTAGGCCACGGGCAACCTCCAGAGTGGCCGGATCGGAGTCGATCAGCAACATGTCACCAAATGCCTCACCGGACATCCGCCGCAGCGCCTCGAACATGGCCTGGCTGGGCTTGCGGGCTCCGACCTCGCCAGAGGCCACCCACGGCTCTAGACGGCCCTCCAGCTCGAACCGGTCCCGGAGCTGGAAGGACCAGGCCAGCACGGCGTTAGTCAGACAGGCCACCGGCATCGAACGCTCGTCCATCCGGTCCAGGAAGGGCAGGACGTCAGCTCTCATCCGTACCCGGGACAGGTACTCTGCGTCCAACACCTCGGAGTCACCGACCACACCGACTGCATCCCAAAACTCCTCGCTGGACAGGTGGCCGAGGCTGGCCGCCCGGTAGCGGTCGGCCACCTCGCCGGGATCCACCACGCCTCCCTGCTCTCGCACAAACGGGACTAGTAGGCCCTCCGGGTCGCCCCCGGCGTCCCACACAACCCCAATGCCCCCCAGGACAACCAGCCGAAGTTTCCGTTGAGCCGGTTCGGCGGCAGAACGTCGCTCCTCCTGGATCTCCGTAGAGCCCGGGGGCTTGTCGGAGACGGAGGCCGGGACCGCCCGTGCAACTCGCCGAGACCGGATGAGGCGAAGACCCTGGAAGGCCAAGAAAACCAGGAGCAGGCCGCCAGCGACGGCCGATACGGCCAACCAGGTCCTCGGCTCTCGGTCAACCAGAACCCCGGTGGAACTGAACACGGTGACCGATCGGTCGCCAAGGCCCACCGACCACCGTTCCACGACGATCGGCACTGCCGGATCCACTTCGTCATCCGTGGAAGGCATGGTGGCCTCCAGAACCAGGGTGAAGGCGTCGGCCGGCGTGCACGATCCGTCGCCACATCCGGCCATCTCGGCCAGATCCTCCTCGGAGCGAGCAAATGGCAGCCCCCCGAGCACCTCGGCGAGCTCCCGATCGGCCAGCAGATCCAGGCCATCGGAGAGATCAATAGCGCCACTCAGGCGCCAGGTGGTCCGAGCAAATGAGCGCTCCCGAACCAGCGACACATCCCGGATAGCCGTCGGTCCGGCCACCTCAGCTAGCACCGGCCCCAGGTGGGACGGCTCGTCGAATGACTTAACGGCCGAGATTTGGCCCCCACCCGAGGGGTCGGTAGTCGGACCGGTCACCTTCCAGCCGGCGGCTACTAGGTCGTCGATGTGGACCCGGCCGTCAAGGCCGCCCAACGCCTCGACGGCACTGGCGTCTAGTTCCAGAGCAACGGCGACGGTTCCCGATCCGTCGGCGGCTACAGAGACGGCGACCGTGGCGTCCACCCGGCAGGCCGACGCCGAGACGGCCAGGGCAGTAACCAAAAACAACCAGACGGCCACACGACGAACCATCGGGTACACGGCAGACTCCTGGTTGGCCGGCCGACGCCCGACGACCGGCGGGTGGGCTACTCGGCGCCCTCGACCGCCATCTCGACGGTCGGTGGCTCAAACCCGGCAATGCCCCGGAATACGACCGTGCGACCACCCGGGGCGTCCGGATCGTCCGGGGTCTCCTCGACGTCTACCACCACAATCTCACCGGCCGAGAATTCCTTGTGTAGGAGGCGCTCGGACAACGGGTCCTCGACCAACCGCTGGATAGCCCGACGCAGCGGACGAGCGCCCATCGACGGGTCGTAGCCCTGCTCAGCCAGGTAGACCTTTGCTGCATCCGTGAGCTCCAGGCCGATGCCCTGACCAGCCAGCTGGCCGGCCACTCGGATCACCATGAGGTCCACGATGCGCGTCACCTCTTCCAGAGACAACTCGTGGAACACGATGGTGTCATCAATCCGGTTCAGAAACTCAGGACGGAAGTGAGCCTTCAGGGCATCCTGCACCTTGGCCTTCATCCGCTCGTAGCTGACAGCCGCGTCGGCCTTAGCGAAACCCAGGTTGGCCTTACGCAGGTCAGCCGTGCCGAGGTTAGAGGTCATGATCAGGACGGTGTTGCGGAAGTCCACAGTCCGACCCTGGGAATCGGTCAGGCGACCCTCCTCCAGGATCTGGAGCAGTGTGTTGAAGACGTCCGGGTGAGCCTTCTCGACCTCGTCAAACAGCACCACGGAGAACGGTCGACGGCGAACGGCCTCGGTGAGTTGACCCCCCTCCTCGTATCCGACATAACCGGGGGGTGAGCCGACCAGACGGCTAACCGTGTGCTTCTCCATGTACTCCGACATATCCAGTGCAACCAGAGCTTGCTCGTCGCCGAACAGGAACTCGGCCAGGGTCTTGGCCAACTCGGTCTTCCCGACGCCCGACGGGCCCAAGAAGACGAACGAACCGGAGGGGCGCTTGGGATCCTTCAGGCCAGCCCGGGTGCGACGGATGGCCTGACTGACTGCCTTAATGGCGTCGCCCTGGCCGATGACCCGCTTGTGGAGCTCGTCCTCCATAGAGAGAAGTTTCTGGGTCTCCTCCTCGGTCAGTTTGTAAACCGGGATACCAGTCCACACCGACAGCACCTCGGCGATGGCCTCCTCATCGACCTCGTCGAACAAGTCCACGCCGGCTGAGCGGATCTCGGACTCCTTGGACTCCTTACGAGTCAGTAGTTCCTTCTCGCTGTCGCGCAGGCGCCCAGCCTCCTCGAAGTCCTGGGCCTCGACAGCGGCCTTCTTGCGCTGCACCACTTCGGCCAGGTCGGCCTCGATCTCGCGCAAGTCGTCCGGGGTGTGCATCCGCTTGATGCGCAGCCGCGATCCAGCCTCGTCAATCAGGTCGATGGCCTTGTCCGGAAGGTGGCGGTCGGAGATGTAGCGATCGGCCAGGTTGGCTGCTGCCACCAACGCCTGGTCGGTGATGGTCACCCGGTGATGAGTCTCGTAGCGCTCCCGCAAGCCCTTCAGGATCTCGATGGTGTGGGGCACCGTGGGCTCGTCGACTGTGATGGGCTGAAACCGGCGCTCTAGGGCGGCGTCCTTCTCTAGGTGCTTCCGGTACTCGTCCAGCGTGGTGGCCCCGATGGTCTGTAGCTCACCTCGGGCCAGCATTGGCTTCAAAATCGACGCCGCGTCGATGGCGCCCTCGGCGGCCCCCGCACCAACCAGCGTGTGGATCTCGTCAATGAACAGGACGATGTCGCCCCGGGACTTGATCTCCTTGAGGACCTTCTTTAGACGCTCCTCGAAGTCTCCCCTGTAGCGGCTGCCGGCCACCAAGGCCCCGAGGTCCAGCGTGTACAACTGGCGGTCCTTGATCGTCTCCGGCACGTCGTCGTTGGCGATCATCTGGGCCAGGCCCTCGACGATGGCCGTCTTTCCGACGCCCGGCTCGCCAACCAGCACCGGGTTGTTCTTAGTCCGGCGCGACAGCACCTGCATGACCCGCTCGGTCTCGCGGTGGCGTCCAATGACCGGGTCCAACTTCTTGTCCCGGGCCGCTTGGGTGAGGTTGCGGCCGAACTGGTCCAGCACTAGTGAGCCTGAGGGGGAGTCGCCCCCACTACCCCCAGCGGTAGCCCCGGCCTTATCCGACGAATCCGAAGAGCCCTGTCCGGATCCTGAGTACCCGGAGAGCAACTGGATGACCTGCTGGCGGACCCGGGAGAGATCGGCACCCAACTTCACCAGTACCTGGGCGGCCACGCCCTCGCCCTCCCGGATGAGGCCCAGGAGAATGTGCTCGGTGCCGATGTAGTTGTGCCCTAGTTGCAGGGCCTCCCGCAGCGAGAGCTCCAGGACCTTCTTGGCCCGCGGCGTGAACGGAATATGGCCGCTGGGCGAGCTGGCACCCTGGCCGATGAGTTCCTCGACCTGGCCGCGTACCGCCTCCAGCGAAATACCGAGCGATTCGAGGCCCTTGGCGGCCACGCCCTCGCCCTCGTGGATCAGTCCGAGCAGGATGTGCTCGGTGCCGATGTAGTTGTGGTTGAGCAGCCGCGCCTCTTCCTGGGCGAGCACCACGACCCGTCGGGCCCTGTCGGTGAACCGCTCGAACAACGGGATGCCTCCTGGTCTCGATTATCCCCCGTCTCCTCAAGTGTACCCGTGAGCCGTGATTCACCATTCGCGTGAATTAAGCCGTGGATGTCACCAAGGCCCCGTTTCGACCGGTGGGCTGGGCGTCGTATCCTCGGCGGGTGGCCAATCCCACCACCCTCCTTGACCTCCCTGGTATGGCTGACGGCCTCCGGCGGACCGAGGACGAACTCTGCAAGGTCGTCGAGTCGAACGACCCGTTTCTCACCCAGGTGGCTCGGCACTTGATCGACGCTGGTGGAAAGCGGGTCCGACCCGCCCTGACCATCACCGCCTCGCTGGTCCTGGACGAGGACCCTGACGTAGCCCCGTGGGCCGTCATCCGAGGCGGCGTGGCCGTAGAGCTGGTCCACCAGGGATCCCTGTACCACGACGACGTCATGGACGACGCCGAGACCCGGCGGACCGTCCAGAGCGTGAACGCCCGCTGGGGAAACCTGGAGGCCATCCTGGCCGGTGACTACTTGCTGGCCCGGGCCTCAGAGATCGCTGCCGACCTGGGAACCGAGGTAGCCGGACTACTGGCTGCCACCATCGCTGCCCTTTGCGAGGGCCAGATCCGGGAGGTGCGCTATGCCTTCGATGTGGACCGCAGCGAGGAGGCCTATCTGGCCTCCATCTCCGGCAAGACGGCCTCCCTGCTAGCTACCGCTGCTCGTATCGGAGCCATCGTGGCCGACCACTCCCGGGACGTCGTCGACGCCGTCACCGACTTCGGCCACAACTACGGCATGGCCTTCCAGATCGTCGACGACCTGCTGGACGTGACGGCTACCGACGAAGAACTGGGTAAGCCGTCGGGTAATGACCTTGTGGAGGGGACCTACACCCTGCCCGTCATCCGGGCCCTGGCCGGCCCTGCCGGCGACGATCTGCGGTCGCTGCTCGGTGGTCCAATCGACTCTACCGACCGGGATCGGGCCCGTGAGTTTGTTCGAGCCGACGGGGCCATCTCGTCCACTCGGGAAACGGCCATCGGTTACCTGGCGGACGCCCAGGCGTCCATCGCCGGGCTGCCGGCCAACCCGGCGGTGGATGCCATGCTCACTACCTGCGACCTACTGGTGGAACGCCTCGATCGGACGACCTGAGACCCGGCCTCGCGGCCTGCCTACTGCTCGGGTCGAAGCGTCGGGAACAGGATGACGTCGCGGATGGTGGTGGTGTCGGTCAGCAACATCACCAGACGGTCCATGCCGATCCCTAGGCCACCGGTGGGCGGGAGTCCGTACTCCAGGGCCCGTAGATAGTCCTCATCCACGGCCATGGCCTCGGCATCACCCGCCGCCTTACCGACCTCTTGGGCCTCAAACCGGGCCCGCTGCTCCTCTGGGTCCACCAACTCGGTGAAGGCGTTGCAGATCTCCCGCCCTGCCACGATCCCCTCGAAGCGTTCCACCCAGCCCGGCCGGTCCCGGTGGTCGCGCGACAGGGGCGAGACCTCCTTTGGATAGTCGGTCACGAACACCGGCCCCCAGAGTTCCGGCTCGGTGGTTTTCTCGTACAACTCCATGATCAGCTTGCCGGGGCCGTGATGACTTTCGACCGGGATGTCTCGCTCCTCACACAGCCTGACCAGTTCGTCTCGGGGCGTGTCGAGGTCCACCGATAGGCCTTCGTGCTCTTCCAGGAGCTCCAGCAGTGTGGCGCGCCGCCACGGCGCCGCCAGGTCCAGATCCCGGCCGTCATAGGAGAGCGAGGTGGTGCCATGCAACTCGAGAGCCAGGTGGGACACCAGGTTCTCCACCAGACACATGATGTCGCCGTAGTCGGCGTAGGCCTGGTAAAGCTCCAGCATTGTGAACTCGGGGTTATGACGGGTCGACAGGCCCTCGTTGCGGAACACCCGGGCGATCTCAAACACTCGGTCAAAGCCACCCACCGTCAGGCGCTTGAGGTAGAGCTCAGGGGCAATCCGTAGGTAGAGCTCCAGGTCAAGGGCATTGTGGTGGGTGGTGAACGGGCGGGCTAGAGCCCCACCGGGGATGGGATGAAAGACCGGCGTCTCGACCTCCAGAAAGCCCCGATCCTCCAACCACCGGCGGGTGGCTGAGAAGATTCGACTGCGAGCTACGAAGGTGCCGCGCGACTCCTCGGTAACCCAAAGATCTACGTACCGCTGGCGGTACCGGATGTCGACGTCGGTGATGCCATGCCACTTGTCGGGAAAACCCCGACGGGCCTCAGCCAGACGGACCCAAGAATCGACCCGGACGCTGAGTTCACCTCGACGGGTCCGTAGGACTTCTCCGGTCACCCCGACCCAATCCCCCAAGTGGAGCCCGGTGAAACTCTCGAAGTTGGGTGTCAACCGCTCCATGGCGAAGAGTTGCACCCGTCCAGTGCCGTCTTGCAGGTCCCCGAAGGCCAGCTTGCCCTGGTCTCGCCGCAGCATTAGGCGGCCGGCCACCGTGACCACGACACCAGACTCTTCGCCGTCGGCCAGGCCAGCGTGCTCGGCCTCGACAGCTGCCGCAGTGGCTGTCGGCTCGAAGCGGTACGGCACGCCGCCGGAAACGCTCACTGGTTCCGTTCGTACACCAGGCGGAGCCCGTGGAGGGTCAGGAAGGGTTCCACGTGCTCGATGGTCGAGGTCACCGGGGCGATCACGTGGGCCAGCCCGCCGGTGGCCACCACGGTGCAGTTCCCCAGTTCGTCGCGGAAACGGTCCACCATCCCGTCGATCTGGGCAGCGAACCCGAACACGGCTCCCGACTGCAGTGACTCCACTGTGCTCTTACCGATCACGCTTCGAGGTTCGACCAGTTCGACGGCCCTCAGGGCGGCGGCCCGCCCGAACAGGGCATCCAGGCTGATCTCCACTCCTGGAGCAATGGCCCCTCCCATGAACTCCCCATCGGCCGAGATGACGTCGAAGTTATTGCCAGTTCCAAAATCTACGACGACCGTGGGGCCGCCGTAGAGGTCGTAAGCACCCACGGCATTGGCAACCCGATCAGCGCCAACCTCCCGGGGGTCGTCGTACAGGATCGACATCCCGGTCTTCACGCCCGGCTCGATGATCACCGGCTCGAAGTCGATATAACGATCGACCATCTCCCTCAGGTTGGCCAGAACTCGTGGCACCCCGGAGCACATCGCCAATCCGGTGACCGTCCCCTCTAAGTCTCGTCCCGACTGACGCAACAAGTTACGAATGAGGACCGCGTGCTCGTCGGAGGTGCGATCGTGGTCGGTGCGGACCCGCCAGTGGTCGACCAGGCCAGCGTCGGCCGCCGAGACAGCGGCATCGACTTCGTAGAGACCCAAGACGGTCTGGGTGTTACCCACGTCGATAGTCAACAGCACGGGATCTCCGCCTTCGGGAGGTCGAGGCCCACGTCAAGGGCCGGAGCGGCGTTGGTCAACACACCGCTGGAGATGTAGTCCACGCCGGTGGCCGCGTACTCGGCCACTACGGCCAGCGTGATCCCGCCGGAAGCCTCGACCAGCGGTCGGACGCCGTGGCGCGCCGCGTGAGCCCGAACCTCGTCGACGCAGGCCCTGACCTGGGCTGGGGTCATGTTGTCGAGCAGCAGCGCATCGGCGCCCGCCTCCAGCGATTGGTGTACCTGGTCCAGAGTCTCGCACTCAACGTGCACGGTACGCCCCGGCCAGAGCGAACGGGACGCTGCCACCGCATCGGCGACCGACGTACCGGTGAGGTGATTGTCCTTCAACATGATCCAATGACTCAGATTGGTGCGGTGGTTCCAGCCACCGCCGGCCCGAACCGCGGCCCGTTCGAGGGCCCGGAGTCCCGGGGTGGTCTTTCGAGTGTCCCAGACCCGCACCCCGGTCCCGGCCATCGTGTCGACCCACCGGGCCGTCGTGGTTGCCACGCCGGAGAGGCGACCCAAGAAGTTCAGTGCCGTGCGTTCGGCGGTCAGGACCGAAGCCAGTGGACCCCGCACGGTTGCCAGCACGTCATCAGGGCCGACCCGGTCACCATCATTCCGGCACCAGGTCACCTCGATCGACGTATCCACCTGGTGGAAGGTCTCCGTGGCACACGCCGTACCGGCCAGGACTCCCGTCGACCGGCTGACCAACACCCCGTCGGCCAGAGCGTCGGTCGGGACTAGAGCGGCACTGAGGTCACCCTCCGGGGTGAGGTCCTCGTGGAGAGCCATCACCACGGCGTCAACAACGGCATCTGCGAGCGGCTCGACCGAACCCTCCTGCACGGCCAGGTGGGCAACCAGTTCCTTAGAGGTGGGTATCTCGTCCACGGGTCAAGCCTGCCCCTGCGGTAGCGCAAACCGTCGCTCTGACGGGTCGTCGTACCAGGTCATCCGGCCACCACCTCGACGGTCACCTAACTACTCCTGGTGGCGGCAGTCTGACTCGGCACGATGGTCTCACGACCACAACATCGGCACAATCAGGCCGCTGGATCCCGGGGACCGGCATTCAGCGGCCCGACGTCCACGATCTCGCCCTGGTCATCAGG
>Ga0208765_1001275_pt1 | contig 15429 bp, 19 predicted proteins | sample ETNtaG_2_FD_185783 | JGI IMG/M metagenome (GOLD analysis project Ga0208765, IMG submission 185783) | Marine microbial and viral communities from oxygen minimum zone, Eastern Pacific Ocean - ETNP201406SV203 (SPAdes) (version 2) | ecosystem: Environmental > Aquatic > Marine > Oceanic ... | reverse complement strand
CGGCTCGGCGCTAGTGGCCATGCGCCGTTCGCCGGACCCCCGGGTTGACTTGGAGGTGGCCCTTGTCCGTCTGACTGCCGGCGCGGCTACTGGCGCGGGCGCGGTTCCCACCACGGCCCAGGGAGCAGACGATGCTTCCGCGACCATCGCCGCTCTCACTCGTCGGATTGAACGGCTCGAGTCGACCCTGGAGTCGGCGCTGAAGTCGACAGGTGGGTTGCCGCCGGAGACCTCAGCGCCGACGTCAGGTTCTGCGTCGCCTCCACCCCCAGCACCCCCAGGACGACCTGCACCGCCAGAACCACCGGCAACTCCGTCTCTACCGCCTCGGCCGGCATCGCGATCGGTGTCGGGTCCGGCTGCTGAGGGACGGGCTCGGCTCGCTGAGGCGCGGCCGAGCGCGTCGCCCCCTCCTCCGCCCACCGATGAACCTGCCCCTGTCGCGGCTCCCGCCGTGGCCTCCGTGGGCGGCGGGTCTGTTCCACCCCTCGAGGAACTTGCTGGGGCATGGGCTGGCGACCTCCTTGAGCAGATGAGCCGTAAGGGTCGGGCACGCTTCTCCGCTGGCCGGTTCATCGCGGTTGAGGACGGCACCGCGGTGATGGGGCTACCCAACGAGCCACATCGGAAGCGCTGCGAGGACCTCCGTGGCGAGTTGGAGGCTGTTTTGGCGGACCGGTTCCAGACGACGCTTTCCGTCCGGCTGGTGGTCGATGACGGCTCTTCTGATGGGATGCCGACCGGTGGAAAGACGGCGACTCCTGAAGCCCGGACCCCCCAGGCTGATGATGAGGTCGACCTGTCCGCCCTTGTGGATGCGGACGCGGCTGAGGGTTCGGCCGTGGAACGACTCACCGAGGCGTTCCCGGGGGCTGCCCTGGTCGAGCCGGACTGACCGGACCGGGGTCGTCGAGGTGTACGCAGATGCCGTCCAGGCGGTGATCGACGAGTTGGGACGTCTGCCCGGCGTCGGACCCAAGTCGGCTCAACGTCTGGCCTTCCACCTGATGAAGCTCTCGGTCGAGGACACCACCCGACTCACGGTGGCCATCGACGAGATGAAGGATCGGGTGCGATTTTGTGATCGGTGCTTCAACATTGCTGAGGCTGAACTCTGCCCGGTGTGCGCGGACGATCGCCGCGACGGATCGATCTTGTGCGTGGTCGAGGAGCCTCGGGACATCGTTGCCGTGGAACGAACGGGCGAGTTCGGTGGTCGTTACCACGTACTCGGCGGAGCCATCAGCCCCATCGAGGGGATCGGCCCCGACCAGCTTCGGATCCGGGAACTGCTGGCCCGGCTGGACTCGGAGGGCGTAGCTGAGGTGATCCTGGCCACTAACCCGAACATCGAAGGGGAGGCCACCGCGATGTACCTGGCCCGTCTAGTGGGGCCATTGGGCTTGGTGGTCACCAAGATCGCCAGTGGGCTGCCAGTGGGGGGCGATCTGGAGTACGCCGACGAACTCACGTTGGGCCGGGCGCTTGAGGGTCGTCGTCGGCTGGACGGGGTTTGAGCCGGTGTTGTGTCGTGAACCCAGCTATCTGGACCAGTCGACGCCGTATCAGATCCCCGATTGGATGCCCTGTGGACACCTGGTGGATGACGGGGCCGGCATACGACCTTCGATACGGAAACGCCCCCCCGGGGGCCGTTGCCACGCCGAGGGGCCGTCTCCGAGTTGGGTGGAGGGGTGGTTCCCAACTATTGCAGTTACGTTACAACATTGACAAGATTGTGACAAGTCAGGCCAAAATGCCCCGCAGATCGTCACAAAACAGCCAGATTGAGGCCGATCGGAGGGTCCGAGGCCCGGCCGCTGAGAGGGGGAAGTTATCCACAGTCCCGTCCACAGGACGGAGTACAGCGCTGTGGATTGCCACTGTCGGGGTTGCTGTTTCGACCCTCGGCACCTGAGGACGAACCGGAAACCGAACCAGACAGGAGGCACCTCGTGCTGCTAACCCAGATCGACCATGTGGCCATTGCCGTTCATGACCTTGAGGCGGCCATCGACTACCACCAGCGGGCCTTTGGCGCCGAGGTCCACCACCGGGAGGTGGTCGAGATTGATGGTGTCGAGGAAGCGCTCCTCAAGATCGGCGAGTCCTATCTCCAACTAACCACTGGGACCCGACCCGGTTCGGCCATCACCACATTCTTGGCCAAGCGGGGTGAGGGCATCCACCATGTCGGCTACCGGGTGGACGACTGCGCTGAGGCGTTGGCTGCCATCGTGGCCGCCGGCGGCCGCGCAATCGATCCTGAACCCCGACCGGGGTCCCGAGGAACGACAGTGGCCTTCGTCCATCCCAAGGGATCGTTTGGCACCCTGATCGAACTGGTCCAGGAAGGGATTCAGGAGTAGGGGGGTGACGGTGAACGATCCCGGCCGCATCCCGGTCGTCCATCTCGTAGATGGCACCTACGAGCTCTTCCGGTACCACTTCGCCGTGCCGTCCCACGTAACGACCGAGGGCGTCGAGGTAGCAGCCACCCGGGGGGTGCTGGGATCGATGCTTGGTCTGCTGGCTGACGGCGCTACTCACGTGGGAGTGGCGACCGACCGGGTGGTCGAGTCGTTCCGCAACGACCTGTTCGACGGCTACAAGACGGGCGAGGGAACGCCTCCCGAGCTGTTTGCTCAGTTCCCGCTATTGGAGGCTGTGCTGGAGGCGGCGGGCTTCACTGTCTTCGCCATGGTGGCTCACGAGGCCGACGACGCGATGGGTGCCGCGGCGGTACGGGCCGGCGCCGACCCTCGGGTCAGTGCCGTGCACATCTGCACGCCGGACAAGGACCTCGCCCAGGTGGTTGACGATGCGGCGGGCATTGCCCAACTGGACCGTCGACGGGAGGTCCTCTACGACCAGGCGGGCGTTGTCGAAAAGTTCGGCGTCGAACCGACCTCGATCCCCGACTGGCTGGCTCTGGTCGGCGATACCGCTGACGGCATCCCCGGTCTTCCTGGTTGGGGTGCCAAGTCCTCTTCGGTCGTGCTGGCCCGGTACGGCCACCTCGAATCGATCCCGGCTGACGCCGAGGACTGGGATGTCACGGTGCGGAGCGCCGCCAAATTGGCTGCCACGTTGGTCGAGCGGCGCGACGACGCCGAGCTCTACCGGCATTTGGCCACCCTGGACCTCGATGCCCCGGTCATGGATGACGTGGAGGACCTCCGGTGGACCGGCCCGGCCGACCACCTTGAGGCGGTGTGCGCCCACATCGACGCTCCCCGTGTTGCCGAACGGGCCCGTCGGCTGGCCGCCGAACGCACCTGACCAGTAGCAACTGGTTTAGTCGAGCCCGGCCAGCACCCGTCTCAGTCCAGCAGCGAGAGGACCTCGGCCACCGTTTCCACCCGCTTGACGATGCCGCGGTTCTCAGGCTTTGCGTAACCCGCATCCACCATGGCGTCCAGGAACGCCTCGAGGAGGGACCAGTAGCCGGGTGATCCGGGTGCGCCTCCGTCTAACAGGGCAACCGGCTTGTGCCGATCGTGGAGGCCCAGCTGGGTCCAGGTGGCTGCTTCGAACAACTCCTCGAGGGTGCCGTACCCGCCGGGCAGGCAGCAGAAAGCGTCGGATCGGGCGTACATGATGCGCTTTCGCTCATGCATGTCCGCCACCTCGATGCGCTCGGTGAGGCGACAATGTGGCATCTCATCGCCGAACAGGCCCGACGGGATCACACCGATGATCCGGCCACCGGCATCCAACACGGCCTCGGCCAACGCACCCATCACCCCAATCCGCGAACCCCCGTAGACGAGGTCGATTCCGGTTGCGGCCATGGCCCCACCCAGCTCTCGGGCGAGGTCGGTCGCCGAGTCGTCGGTGCCGGAACGGGAACCGCAGAAAACGCCGAGAGCTCGCCTCCCAGATGGGGGCCTACCGGTTGTCGTCGTGGCGTCATTGTCGAGGGCCATGACCGGACCGTACCGGTCTGCTTTCGGACAGGACGACCGCGTTCTGTACCCTGTGGCGACCATGGCCGATCACACGATGTCCGAACGTCTCGACGGTTTGAACGAACGCCGCGAGTCGGCGATCCACGCCGGCCCCGAGCGGGCCGTTCAGCGCCAGCACGACAAGGGCAAGATGTTGGCCCGCGAGCGGATCGAGTACCTGCTTGACCCGGGGTCCTTCCACGAGCTCGACATGCTGGCCCGCCATCGGGCGCATGAGAGCGGCATCGAGGAGCGGCCCTACACCGACGGGGTGATTACCGGGTGGGGCACCATCGACGGCCGCAAAGTCTTCCTGTTCTCCCAGGATTTTACGGTGTTCGGCGGGGCGCTCGGCGAGGTGTTCGCCGAGAAGATCCACAAGGTCATGGACCTGGCACTCAGCGTCGGCGCGCCGTTCGTCGGCCTCAACGACGGGGCTGGGGCCCGTATCCAGGAGGGCGTGGTAAGCCTCGACGGTTACGGCGGGATCTTCTGGCGAAACGTCCAGGCCTCGGGGGTCATCCCGCAGATCAGCGTGGTCCTCGGCCCGTGCGCCGGAGGAGCCGTGTATAGCCCGGCCATGACTGACTTCATCTTCATGGTCCGTGAGAAGTCCCACATGTTCATCACCGGTCCCGACGTGGTCAAGACGGTCACCGGCGAGGAGGTCACCCTCGAGGAACTTGGGGGTGCCGGCAGTCACTCGACGAAGTCCGGCGTGGCCACCTTCGTGTGTGAAGACGAACATGAAGTGCTCGACGAGGTCAAGGCCCTACTGGCCCAACTGCCGTCCAATAACCTCGAGGAGGCCCCGCTCGTCGAGACTGATGACCCCGGTGACCGCCTGTGTCCCGAGCTGAACGACCTCATGCCGGACAGCGCCAACGTCCCCTACGACATGCGGACCGTTATTGAGACGGTGCTCGACGACGGCTACTTCCTCGAGTACCACTCGGCCTGGGCCGGCAACATCGTGTGCGGCTTCGGGCGACTCGACGGTCGCAGCGTCGGCGTGGTGGGAAACCAGCCCATGCATTTCGCCGGGGTGCTCGATATCGAGGCCTCAGAGAAGGCGGCCCGATTCGTTCGCACGTGTGACGCGTTCAACGTGCCGATCATCACCTTCGTAGACGTACCCGGCTTCCTCCCCGGGGTCGATCAGGAGTACGGCGGAATCATCCGCCACGGGGCCAAGTTGCTCTACGCCTACTGCGAGGCCACCGTGCCCCGCATCCAGGTCATCACCCGCAAGGCCTACGGCGGCGCCTACGTGGTCATGGACTCCAAGTCAGTGGGTTCGGACCTGTCGCTGGCCTGGCCGAGTGCCGAGCTGGCTGTCATGGGCCCGCAGGGAGCCGTGGAGATCGTCCACCGCCGGGAACTCCAGGATGCCGCCGACCCCGACACCCGCCGGGCTGAGCTCATCGACGAGTACACGGAGAAGTTCGCCAACCCATACGTGGCCGCGGAACGGGGTTACGTAGACGACGTGATCGACCCGGCCGATACCCGGGTCAAGCTGGTGGCCGGACTTCGAATGCTGGTGACCAAACAGGAGGAGTCTCCTCGCCGCAAGCACGGAAACGTGCCCCTCTAGCGGGCGGCGATCGGGGAATAGGTCATGGAATCTGAGCAGTCCGCGCAGTCAGGCATCCGGGTTACCGCGGAGGGTGCGACCCCTCAGGAGTTGGCGGCCATCCTGGCGGCCGTCGAGGCGCTGTGGCCGAAGTCGGGTGTCGATGCGCGAACGCCGCCCGATCCTGGGGTCTGGCGCTTCTCGGGTCGGTGGTGGCGAGCTGGCGACTTGCCGATTCGCCGGTCCCGTACCGGGCTGGGCTCCTAGATCGGTTCACCCGGCCAGCAAGGGCCGGGCACGGTGACCAGGTCGGCGAGCCGCTCCAGGTAGCGATCCCTGTCCATCTCGCTGGCCCCCATTCGTGCCAAGTGCGGCGTGCACCACTGCACGTCGATCAGGCGATGGGTTTCGGTTCCCATGAGATCGACGAGGTGGTGTAGGGCGACCTTGGAGGCGTCGGTGCGTCGGTGGAACATCGACTCGCCGGCAAATAGGCCGCCGACCGCCACCCCGTAGAGCCCACCGGCCAGGCCGCAGTCGTCCCAGGCCTCGACCGAGTGAGCCCAGCCCAGACGGTGGAGCTCGGTGTAGGCCCCAGCGATGCGTTCATCGATCCAGCCCCGGTCGCGTGTCGGATCAGCGCACGCCACCACCACGTCGGCAAACGCCGTGTCGACACGCACCTCGTAGCGGCCTAGCGAACGCCTCAGCGATCGGGACACCCGCAGGTCGTTGATCTCGAGCACGCCCCGGGGATCGGGCGACCACCAGGCCATGGGGCCATCCGGTTCCACGGGCATGGGAAACAGGCCCGACCGGTAGGCCGTCAGCAGAGTGCCGGGGTCTACGTCGGCACCTACGCCGACCACCCCGTTCTCATCAGCCGTATCGGCCCGGGGGAACGTCCAGGTACTGGCAGGCGGCTCGACGGGCGGACGCGTCCCGGGCATCGGCACGATCCGGCCTCGTAGTGTCGGGTGGGGTCAGACCGGTCAGTCGGCTTCGATGGTGACCGAGCGGACGACCACGTCCCGACTCGGGCCACCGCCGTACTGCGAGGTCTCGTCCACCTCGTAGAGGCCCATCATCGCCTGTAGCACTGCCGTGCCGGCCTCATCGGCGTGGCCGAAGACGATGTAGGTGCCCTGGGCGTCCAGCAGCGAAGTCCGGGATCCGGTGGCGAAGAAGAACTGGGCGCCCGAGCTGTCTGGGCCGGCCGAGCGGGCCATCACCAGATCGCCGGCCTGATAGGTGAACGGGCCTAAGAGTTGGCCCGAAGTGGTGGCGTAGTATGCGCCGCCTTCATCGGGGATGGTGTAGCCGGGGCCCCTGTCGGACCAGTCATTGGTGGTCGGTGCGCCGCCCTGGATGATGTCGATCGACGGGTCGAACCGGAACAGCATCGTGGCGTCGTAGTAGCCGAACCGTGTCAGGACCACGAAGTTGTTAACCGTCTCCGGGGTGCGGGCCTTGTCCAGGGCGACCCGGATTTCACCTTCGGTGGTGTCGAAGACCGCGGTGTAGGAGACGCCGGGGGACAGACACCAGGAGGGGCGACTGGTGAACGCCAGTCGTGGGGCGTCGGACTTGTCGTCTGCCGGGCAGTCGTCGGGGACCGGCAGGGCCACTGGGTCATCGCCCCCTGACCCGGCGGTGCCCACGACGACGAAGGCCAGGCTGCCCACCATCATCAGGGCCAGCACGCCGGCCACCACCCGGACGGTGGTCGAGCGCTGTTGCCCAGGACCTCGAGAGTTGGAACGTCGGGACTTCTGGACCATGGATCGGCACCCTACCGACGAAGACCGGGAGCGGATCGATCGGACCGGCGCCCACCAGGAACCTGCAACAGACGGCGCATGGGGCGCCGGTAGCGTGGAGCCCCGTGGCACTCATAGTCCAGAAGTTCGGAGGCACCTCGGTCGCGGATGCGGATCGCATGCGCGAGGTGGCCGATCACGTTGCCCGAACCGTGCGGCGTGGCGACCAGGTGGTCCTCGTGGTCTCGGCCATGGGCAAGGAGACCGACGAGTTGCTGCGGCTGGCCGGCGAGGTGTCGGTTACCCACCCGGGCCGTGAGATGGACATGCTCATCACGGCCGGTGAACGCAAGGCCATGGCGCTCGTATGCATGGCCCTGCACCACATCGGGGTGGACTCCGAGTCGTTCACCGGCAGCCAGGCTGGCTTCCTGACCGACACCAACCATCAGAACGCCAAGATCGTCGATGTCCGGCCCGATCGTGTCCGTGCGTCGCTGGATGCCGGCCGGGTGCCGGTGCTCGGTGGGTCGCAGGGCGTGTCGACCGACAATGACGTGACCTTTCTGGGGCGTGGCGGATCCGACACAACGGCAGTGGCCATCGCCCACGCCCTAGGCGCTGATGCCTGTGAGCTCTACACCGACGTGACCGGGGTGTTCACCACCGATCCCCGGGTCGTGCCCACGGCTCGACGCATGTCCGCCATCTCGTTTGACGAGTTGTTGGAGATGACGGCGACAGGTTGTCCCAAGCCGGCCATGCGGTCGGTTGAATACGCGCGCACCCACGGGGTGCGCCTCCACGTCCGTTCCGCCTTCACCTGGCAGGAGGGGACGTGGGTCGACGAGGAGGTACCCGAAATGGAACAGGCCATCGTCTCGGCGGTCACCCACGACACGTCTGAGGCCAAGATGACGTTGGCCGGCGTGCCCGATCAGCCCGGGGTGGCAGCCACGGTGTTCCGTGCGCTGGCCGACCTCGAGGTGAACGTGGACATGATCGTGCAGAACGTGTCCGCTCAGGGCGTGACCGACATCTCGTTCACCGTGCCCCACGCCGATCTGGCGCGGGCCATGGAACATACGAAGCGTCTGGCGACCGAGGTTGGGGCCGGCGGCGTGACGTCGGATGACTCGATCGCCCGAGTAAGCGTGGTCGGTGCCGGTATGCGGTCCAACCCCGGCGTGGCCGCCACCATGTTTGAGACGTTGGCAGCCGCCGAAGTCAACATTCAGATGATCTCGACGTCGGCCATCCGCGTGAGCTGTGTGGTCGATGGCGAGCGGGTGGAGGATGCGGTGAGGACCCTCCACGATGCCTTCGGCTTGGCTGAGGCCTAAGTCCCGTCTCTCCGATCCCTCCCTTCACCTAATGGGCGATCACCTTCCCTGGTGCACACACGATCTTGAGGGCGTTCCCATGAGGACCAATCCACGATCGGCGCTAGTCGGTCTCCTGTTTAGCGCGCTGTTCGTGATCTCGGCCTGTGGTTCGGGAGCCACTCACGGCGGTACGGTCGCGGCCGATGCCGACCCCGGGACCACCGAGGCGGTCTCGACCACGATGCTGTCGGTGTCGACCACCACGGTTTCATCGGACGACGCCCGTAGCGGGTTTGTGTCCGATGTGTCGGCTGCCGCACCGATTCTCGAGGGTCTCACCGAGGCCGACTTGGGGTGCGTGGCTGACCGTCTGCTGGTCGAGGTGGATCCGGCTGAGGTAGTGGCCCTAACCCGAAATGGTCCCCGTCCCGACCAAGCGTCCCTAGCGGTGGCCGCCCTTCGGGACTGTGACCTAGTGGTCGCCGTGGTGGGCCTGGGCATCGGCCAGTCGCTCGCCGCCGATCCCGATGCACCGCCCATCGAACCCGCGTGCATGCTCAAGGGGGTTACGGCCGATGACCTCGTTCCCTACCTGGAGGAGCGGTTCGAGACCGGTGTGGTGAACCTCGACGACGACGAGGCCATGGACCTTTTGTTGGACACCCCGGTGATGGCCAACATGATTCGATGCTCGGCCGAGGCCATGTTGGACATATCGACCGATGCCCCGGCGGTTTGTGCCGGTCTGGCCGAACACCTCGGGCTGATGATGGCCACCCTCATGGAAATGGAACCAGAGCCGGGGGCCGAGCCGGATCCGTTCGCACTGGTGGGCGTCTTCCGGGTGACCGACGAGGTCTTTGCCTGGCTGGTCGACGAGGTCCCTCCGGATCTGCGGGATGACGCCAAACTGGTACGGGAGACCACCGGCCGGATCGGGACCCTCATGGCTGAGGCTCTCGGGGACCTGGCTGAAGCTTCCGAGGACGACCTAGCGGCCGATTCCGCAGCGAACGAGGCACGGATGGCGGCTTTCCTGGGGATGATGGCCCGTGTCGCGGCGGACCTTGAGGCAGACATGGACGAGGTGGACCCGGCAGCCGCACGCCTCCGTGACTGGACGATCGCTACCTGTGGTGATTCCTCGTCGATGTTGTTCGAGTTCCTGACCGGCATGTGGGGCTGATGTCGGAAGGTGGCGCGGCGGTGATCAGATCCGTCTTACGAACTGTGGTGCCGGTCTTGATCGCGGTAACGAGTCTGGTGGTATCGGCGTGTGGTGGGGGGTCGACACTGACAGCCCCACCCCCTACGACTATCGGAGAGACCCCGGCTACCACGTCGGCGCCCGCGACCACTGAGGCCCCTTCGGTGACGGTGACTCCGAACACCACCGTGCCTGTCTCGACGTCGATGGCGCCGTCGACCAGCGTTGCCCCGACCACCTCGTTGGCTGGCGGACCGATTCCCGAGGCGGCCGCTGGTTTCTGCGCTGAGTTGGCCGTCGAGTCCGGCGAGTTGATCCTCGAGGTGGAGCGGGTGCTGCCCGACGACGGCCTCTTGGATCCACGCAGCCAACACGCCCTGTTGCTGGCCACCCGGAACCTCCTGGCGTGGACCAACAACCGGGTGCCCGCCGAGCTCCGAGCCGACGTGGGCCTGTTGAACCGGGTCTACGCCGATCTGGGAATCCAACTGGACCGCCTGAACCCCGAGACGGTTACCATGCCGCGCCTTCAGGCCCTGGTCTTCACCTACGTGCTCGACTCCCAGATGGTCGAAGCCGGGGACCTGGATCTGTCGGCCCAACGTCTGGGGGCCTTCGTCGATCAGGCCTGTGGCCGCGGCTTTCCGATCATGGAGTCGATGCCAGACCTTTTCGCACCCGTTTCCAAATAGACGAGGATCCGTCTGGCCTCGGCCTGCGAATCTCGGGCAGGCACGAGACGGACGGTGGATAGCCTTATTTCCATGGACATCGCCATTGTCGGCGCCACCGGTCAGGTCGGGGGCGTCATGCGCACCCTGCTCGCCGAACGCGCCTTTCCGGTCGGAACCCTCCGGTTCTTCGCCTCAGCCCGATCGGCGGGTTCCACAATTGCCTGGAGCGATCGCGAGATCGTTGTAGAGGACACGGCGACCGCCGACTGGTCGGGCATCGACGTAGCCCTGGTGAGCGCCGGGAAGACGGCGTCGATGGAGTTTTCGCCGCAGATGGCCGCGGCAGGCGCCACGGTGATCGACAACTCGTCGGGTTGGCGAATGGACCCCGACGTGCCCCTCGTGGTTCCCGAGGTCAACGCCCACGAACTCGACGACATCCCCAAGGGGATTGTCGCCAACCCGAACTGCACGACCATGGCCGCCATGCCGGTGTTGGCCCCGCTGCATGCCGAGGCGGGCCTGCGGTCCCTGACCATCGCCACCTACCAGGCGGTCTCCGGTGCCGGTCTTGCCGGTGTCGCTGAACTGGCCTCCCAGGTCAGCGCGGTGATCGACGGCGCGTCGGGTTTGGCCCATGACGGTCGGGCGGTGGCGTTCCCCGAGCCGTCGTCATTCCCCTCGACCATTGCGTTCAACGTATTGGCCCACGCCGGGTCGTTCGTGGAAGACGGACGAGGTGAGACCGACGAGGAGCAGAAGCTCCGTAATGAGAGCCGAAAGATCCTGGGCATCCCGGACCTCGCGGTGTCGGGGACATGCGTGCGGGTGCCGGTCTTCACCGGGCACTCGTTGACCGTGCACGCTGAGTTCGATCGCCCCATTTCACCGGAGCGGGCCACCGAGCTGCTGACTGGGGCTCCGGGCGTCGTCTTGTCCGCCGTGCCCACACCGTTGGATGCGGCCGGAGTGGATCCCACCATCGTGGGTCGCATCCGGGCCGACGAAACCCGCACCAATGGTCTGGCACTCTTCCTATCCAGTGACAACCTTCGCAAGGGTGCGGCGTTGAACACCATCCAAATCGCCGAGGAACTCCACCGCCGACGAGCCTGAACCCGATTCCGGCCTATTGCCGGGGCCGGTCTATGGAGGGTCCGTCACGTAGCGGGCCATCGCCTCGTCCAGCGACAAGCCCAATTGGTTGGCCAAGCTGGCCAACCAAGCCATCACGTCGCCCAACTCGTGGAGCTGCTGCTCGGTCGTGCCCTTACGGGTGGCCTGAGCCAGCTCGCCGAGTTCCTCGCAGAGCCAGGCCACGGAGGCCGGGATTCCCCGAGCCCGGTCGACCTCGCCGTAAAGATCTTCTACCAGCGTCTGCACTTCGGCAAGTTCCACGAGGCGGACGGTACCGGTCGCCGGGCAGATCAGCGGGCATCCACCGATCGCGCGTGTGTTCGATCCACACTCAACGGGTGTCGACCGATGATTTGGAATCTGAAGGCCTCCTCCCAAGAGGTCAGGCGACCCAGGTCATGCGGGCCCTCGACGCCCTTGACGAGTTGGAGGCCGCGGCGATCAAGTTGGTTCGGGCCGAGTTGGCGGCCGGCCCGGCGATCGACGGTCTGATCGCGGACCCGCTCACCGAAGGCACCCGGCTGGACAGTCTGTGCATCGTGGACACCATGGCCGCCGACCTGCTGGCAGCACTCGGGCGGGGCGACACCGTGCGCCACCTGGTCGACGAGGCGCCTCCGGGCAGCGCCCGTGACGCACTGGCCCGACACCTGACGCGTTCCTAAGACTGCGTTCCGACCCGGTCGGTCGGGCTAATCCGGACTACCGGTGATCAGACCTCGGGCTAGGGCTGCGGAGGGACGAGGCGTGCCAGGTCGTTGACCGCCTCGGCTCCCGGAAGGGCCAGCAGCCCGACCGGAGGAAGCAGCAGCTTGCGGTCGCGCGAGCCGCCACCGACCACTACCCGGTTCCGGGCCATCACATCGGCATCGATCCAGATAGGAACGGTGCAGCCGTCGGGCAGCCCGAACGGCGTGACGCCACCGATCTGCATGCCAGTCAGGGTCGCCGTCTCGTCGGCTCCGGCGAACGAGGCCTTACGGGAGCCCAGCCGCCGGCGGACGGTGCCGTTGACGTCGAGGCGGTGTGTGGCCAGCACCAGGCAGAGGGCGAAGGGCCTTTCCTCGCCTTCGCGGGCCTTGCCGGCCACCAGGATGGCGTTGGCTGAATCTGCGGGGTCGATGTTGTAGGCGGCACAGAAGTCGGCCGTGTCGGCCAGGGCGGGATCGCACGCCATCACCTCGTGTTCGATATCCAGTGCTGCCAACTGGTTGAGCACCGGATCTGACGCGTCGTGGGGTGGGGTCATGCTTGCCTCGGGGGTTCAGGGTCGACCTCGCGGGCCGGACCGGTCAGTCCGTAGAACACAGATGCCACCACGATGACGCCGCCGATGAACGTCGGGGTAGCCGGTACTTCGTCGAACCACAGCCAAACCCACAGCGAAGCGGCGACCGTCTCCACGGGTGTGAAGAGGCTGACCTCGGCAGGTGGGGCGTGGCGGGTGGCCGTCGACATGCACAGCCGGGCGATCGGTCCGAAGAGTCCGCCCATGGCCAGCGTGGCTAGCAGAGCCCGACGGTCCAGAAGGTTCGTATCAGCCGGGACGGCGGTGAGCAGGAAGGTACAGGTGGCGGTGACGGCGACCACCAGGGTACGGGGCAGGTCGGGATACTTACGCCAGAGCACGAGGTTGACGGCGAAGACCATGATGGCTAGCAGGGCTATCAGGTCGCCGGCGATGCCCCCGCTTGCCATCGACCCTCCGACGATCACCACGATGCCGATCAGGGTCAGGCCAATTGCCCGCCAGGTTCGCATCGAGGTGCGCTCATGGAGGGCTATCCGGGCCAGGACGGCAGCGAAAATGGGCCCCGAGGCGATAATGGCCACCACGTTGGATGTGGCAGTCAGGGTCACCGCGGTCAGGAATGACGTGGTGCCGACCGCGCCCAGCAGCCCGGTCGCCAGGAGTGGGCGTCGCCACCGGACCAGCTCATGTCCAAAATCGCGACCGATGTTCCGGACGGCCAGACTCCAGGCCACCGGCGAGGAGAAGAGGCCGACCATGCAGGCGATAGTCCAGCCGTCGACCGCAGAGTCGCGTTCTGCCACCCGAACCAATAGGGCGTCGGTGGAGACCAGGAACATCCCGGTGAAGGCCAGCAGCAGGCCGAGGGGTCGTCCGGATCGGGGGATCCGGTCCCTGAGGGACCGCACGGTTGGTGACCTAGTCATCGCCGGACGTTAGTGGCGGTCGCGTTCGCCACCTGCTGTCCGGGAGTCGGCGGGGCTGGCAGTATGCGAGACGATGCGACGACCAAACGTTCTGCTGGTGACCCTGGACCAGTGGCGTGGTGACTGCCTTTCGGCGGCTGGCCACCCATCGGTGTCCACCCCGAACCTGGACCGTCTTGCCGCGGAGGGGGTGCGGTTCGCTTCGCACTTCGCGCAGGCAGCGCCGTGCGGACCCAGTCGGGCCAGCTTGCTTACCGGCACCTACCAGCACGTGCACCGGTCGGTTCTGAACGGCACCCCGCTGGACGCCCGCTTCACCAACGTGGCCCTGGCCATGCGGTCCGCGGGGTACGACCCGGTGCTGTTCGGCCACACCGACACCACGGTCGACCCGCGCACCGTGCCCGCGGGGGATCCGAGGCTCGGGGACTACGAGGGTCCGCTGCCCGGGTTTCGGGTGGGGCTTGACCTACCCGAACATCGGGAACCCTGGTACCGGTGGCTGGAGGCTCGAGGTCACGACGTGTCGGATCGCGAGCGGTTTCTGCGCCCCCGAGACGACGTGGCCATCCCGGTGGGTCGGGGGGCGTCGTGGCCGCCGCCACCGTTTGCCGCCGAGGAGACCGAGACGGCGTTCCTGGTCGGGGAGGTGATCGACGAACTGGCTCGGCTGGAGGGCGTCGGCGACCCGTGGTTTGTCCACGCGTCGATCTACCGGCCTCACCCACCGTTCACGGCGCCAGCGCCTTACCACGATCTCGTTGATCCAGCGACAGTGCCCGATCCTCTCGTGGACGGCGGAGTCGATACCCATCCGTTCGTGGCCGCCGCGCGCGCCTTCGGTGCCTATCGGCCGCCGGGTGACGACCTTGACCTCCGGCAGGTGCGGGCCACCTACTACGGGATGATGGCCGAGGTCGACGCCCAGGTGGGCCGCCTCCTCACGGCTCTGGACGATCTGGGGGCCACCGACGAAACCGTGGTGGTTGTGACCTCGGACCATGGCGAGATGCTCGGGGACCACGGCCTCATGTCAAAGTTGGGGTTCCACGATCAGGCGTTCTACATCCCGTTGATCGTCCGCGCTCCTGGAGGCACCGGAATCGAAACGGCCTGTATCGGTGGGGCGGGCCAGGTGGTGAAGGACTTCACCGAGAACATCGACGTGATGCCCACGGTGCTTGACCTGGCCGGTGTCGAGGTGCCCCGGCAGTGTCAGGGCCGGTCACTGCGGCCCTTCCTCAACGGATCGGTTGCCGACGGTGGTCTGCCGGACGGCTGGCGTACCGCTGCGCATTGGGAATTCGACTTCCGGGCGTGGGCTGGTTCCAGGGAGTTGGATGGACTGGACGGTCACCTGTGCAACCTTGCGGTGCACCGGGACCACCGAGGCAAGTACGTGCACTTCGCCGGGATGGCGCCGATCTTCTTCGACCTTGAGGGTGATCCGGATGAGTGCGAACCCCTTAGCGACCATCCGTTGATGGCCGGGTACGCGGCGGCTCTCCTGGACTGGCGGATGGCCACCGACGAGCAGGAACTCTCGGACCATCTGGCACTGCCCGGAGGAATGATCGTCCTCGGCACCTGACCGTCGGATAGCCACGGTCGGTTGCCCAGTA